>Ga0256835_1001138_pt1 | contig 16612 bp, 18 predicted proteins | sample PIR30metaG_FD_185972 | JGI IMG/M metagenome (GOLD analysis project Ga0256835, IMG submission 185972) | Hydrothermal vent microbial communities from East Pacific Rise, Pacific Ocean - PIR-30 | ecosystem: Environmental > Aquatic > Marine > Hydrothermal vents | place: Pacific Ocean: East Pacific...
CCTGCGAAGAGATTTGAAGTTTCATCTCCCTGGCCGTGGCCTTGACCCAACGGAGCAATTCTTCGTCCCGCAGGAGATCAAAACGGAGCAATGCTCCTGACTCCCTGAGCTTTTTGAAAAAGGCTTGGCGAAAGTCAGGAGATCCTGCCAAGAATATCAAGCAGGTGCTTGGGCAAGGATCGTCCAGGTAAGGGAGAAAGTGGGCCGACTGTTTCGTAGAAAAGGCATCGGTCCTTCGGACCACCACCAGCCGCCTGTCAAAGAGAAAGGGTATGGATCTGGCTGTCTCTAGTATCTGGAGGGGATCAGCCTCATCAGCATAAAAAACCTGCAAATTAAGCTCTCTTGCAGATTCAGGGATAAGGATGTCCTTTATGCGCTCCAGCGCCCTCTCTTTTCTGAACTCATCCTGGCCGTAAAATAGGTAAAAGGGCCGGAGCTTTTCTTGTTCAAGTTCTCTCCAAAAGGTCCGGAGCTCCAACTCTTTTGTCATTTAGAACCGCTCTACGGTCTTCAGGAAAATACGGCGGGCGAGGCGCTTGGCAATGTCAATATAGGCCCGGCGTTCATGGTGGATATTGACAAGCGGGTCTTTGCCCACCGGATAAGAACTCCTCTCTTCTATGCGGGAATCCTTCCAAATAACCTTCCCGGACCCTTTGTGGATAAGCCTTGCCTCAAGCCTCACCATAAGGGTCCGCTTGCTGGTGGTTTCGTATTCTGTGGCAAGGCCTCCTATGTTGAACTGCTCGACCGAATAGGCGCTCGGAGTGGTTTTAATCCGTGAAATTTTGGCCTCCAAGATCACATCGGCTTCTTCTTTGGACACCAGCCTCAGTCCCGAGCGGCTCGCAAATTCTTCTCTGAAGGCAGTGGTAAAGGCGGCCTCAAGACCTGGAAAAGTGGAATCGCCCTCTGAGATGGGTATGGCGATTTTATGAAACCCTGCGCCACCAGGCTCCTTCCTTGAAGCGCCCTGCTCTTCCATGCCCACGAACCTGTAGCCGCATGCGGTATGAATAAACAGGACCGCCAATAAAGCCAAATATGACAAAAAAACTTCCCCGGGATATTTCTCCTTACTAGACCACCACATTGACCAGCTTCTTCTTTATTACATATACCTTCTTTATATCTTTGTCGGCCACATACTTCTGGATGCGCTCATCGGCAAGGGCTGCCTGCTCTATTTGTTTTTCATCAAAGGATGCAGGGACCTCTATCCTGCTTCGCACCTTACCATTTACCTGTAGCACTATGAGGCGCTTTGCCTCTTCCAAGGCCTTCTCACTATAGGAAGGCCACTGCACATTAACCAAGCTTCCTTGGTTGCCAAGGGCCTCCCACAGCTCATCGGCAATGTGGGGCACAACAGGTGAGAGGAGCACCACAGCGGCCTCCACCCCGCTTCGCAACACGCTCCAGGCCTCTTGGTCCATCGTTTGAGAGCCTGCCAACAACTGGTTCATCTCATTAACCAGCTCCATAACCGCCGATATTGCGGTATTAAAGTGAAAGCGCTGCTCAATGTCATTGGTCACCTTCTTGATGGTCCAGTGAATCTTTCGAAAAATCTTCTTGAGTTCCTCAGGCAGGCCTTCCCCCTCCCCCTGGTAAGGGCTTGCACCCTTCAGTGCCTCAAGATGATCAATCACTAAGCGCCAAACTCTGTTCAGGAACCTGTAGGCCCCTTCCACCCCTTGGTCACTCCATTCCAGATCCCTTTCAGGAGGTGCTGCAAAGAGGCAGAACATCCTGACCGTATCCGCCCCGTATTGGTCAATAAGCCTTTGTGGGTCAACCACATTTCTTTTGGATTTTGACATCTTGACCGTTGGACCCATCCTTACCGGGCTTCCACACTTCACACACTTTCCTTGATCCACTTCCTCGGGATAAAGATATCCATGGTTAGGGCACTCCTGGGTCTCTTTGCAGACCATGCCTTGGGTAAGGAGATTGGTGAAGGGCTCGCTGATCTTCACATAGCCCAGGTCACGGAGCACTCTTGTGTAAAAACGCGAATATAGGAGATGCAAAATGGCATGCTCAATTCCGCCTATGTACTGGTCAACAGGCATCCAGTATTCCGCCCGATCCGGGTCTACCGGGCCCTTGTTATAATCAGGACAGGTATATCTTACGAAATACCAAGACGACTCCACAAAGGTGTCCATGGTATCTGTCTCTCGGCGCGCTTTAGCCCCGCACTGAGGGCAATCCACCTCATAGAAGCTGGGTTCGTATGGAAGGGGAGACCCCCCTTGGGGCCTCATGTCAAGGTCCAGGGGAAGCACCACTGGAAGGTCCCTTTCAGGCACCGGCACAGTACCACACTTATCACAGTAAATAATAGGGATGGGAGCTCCCCAATAGCGCTGCCTTGAAATTCCCCAATCCCTCAGCCTGTAGCTCACAGCCCTTTGGCCAAGGCCGTTTTTCTCCAGGTACTCGGCAATCATATCCAGGGCATCAAGGTTCTTTAGGCCGTTAAAAGGACCAGAATTTACCAGTATTCCCTCCCCCACATAGGCCTCCTCCATATCTTCCTCTTTCAGCTCTTGATCAGGGGGCTGGATCACTACCCGGATGGGGAGTCCGTACTTCTTTGCAAACTCAAAGTCGCGCTGGTCATGGGCTGGCACTGCCATGATGGCACCTGTCCCATACTCTGCCAGGACAAAGTTGGCGACATAGATAGGTATCTCTTCTTTGGTCACTGGGTTTATGCAGTACCTTCCAGTGAAGACCCCTTCTTTTTCTGTGTAGTCTGCAGTGCGCATATAAGAGTCCATCTTAAGGGTCTTTTCCACAAAGTGAAGGACATCTTCTTCCTGGGGCATGCCTTTGATCAGGTCCTTGACCATGGGATGCTCCGGAGCAAAGCACATGAATGTGGCCCCATAGAGGGTATCCTGCCTGGTGGTAAAGACCTCCACCACCTGGTCTGAGCCTGCCACAGGGAATTTTATGATGGCCCCTTGGCTCTTGCCGATCCAGTTTCGCTGCATGGTGAGCACCCTCTCGGGCCACCCTGGCAGCTTGTCACAATATTCAAGGATCTCTTCAGCATAATCTGTGATCTTGAAAAACCAAGAGTCCATCTCCTTGATTGTGACTTCCTGGTCTGTGTGGCGCCAGCAGCAGCCGTTTTCCACCTGTTCGTTAGCCAACACACTTTGGCACTTGTCACACCAGTTTACATGGGTCCGTTTCTTATAGGCCAATCCTCTCTCATACATCTTCAAAAAGACGAGCTGCTCCCATCGGTAGTAGTCAGGGTCACAGGTGGCAAACTCTCTGTCCCAGTCATAACTAAAGCCCATGCGCTTGAGCTGCTGTTTCATAAGGGAGATATTCTCATAGGTCCACTTGGCAGGGTGGATGTTATTTTCTATGGCGGCATTTTCTGCAGGCAGGCCGAAAGCGTCCCACCCCATGGGATGGAGCACATTGAAACCCCTCATGCGCTTGTATCTTGCCACCACATCGCCGATGGTGTAGTTCCTAACATGGCCCATATGGATCTTGCCAGAAGGGTAAGGAAACATCTCAAGGAGATAGTACTTTTGCTTTGAAGGATCCTCTGTGCTCTTGAATAGCTTTTTCTCCTCCCAAAACTTCTGCCATTTCTCCTCAATCTTATGGGGTGTGTACTTGCCAGCCATAACTTTATATATTAGACCTCCTGCAATTTATGGTTAGTTTCTTCCGAAATCTATTCATCCCTCTTGTGCTTGAATGCCTGGAGATTCAACCCCTTCCACGATTATTGAAGACCTTAGGGCCTGCTCCTTTGATAAGGCCTTTCTCAACCGGGTTGCGGCCTCTTCTGCCTCTTCCAAGAATGTGGGATCCACAGCATATACCAGCTTTAATTCAGATCCTATTGCAGCGCCCTTTCTCTCTATTCCGCCCCATTCTCTTACAAGGGTAAGGCACGTATCTGTTAGAAGCTCTGCATAAGCATCCCTTCCCCAAAATGGAGGCATCCTCACCCCTATGTCATTTGCGCCAATGCAGGCCAAAACACGTGCCGATGTCCTCACTTGGTCGGCAAGCCTTGGAGAGTTTACGTTATCGCATGATCCAAGCCCTATGAGCAGCAATTTTTGAGCCCTTATCCTTTCTTCCCCTGCAAGCAGAAGCTCTTCTCCCTCTTCACACCTCCAGAAACCTTGCCTGGCGAGATTTTGTAAATAGGCGGAGGTCTTCTGATCTAGTCCTGAGGGCTCTTGGCCCGACTCTACCAGCTCCTTACAAATAAATATAAGCCCAACTTGGCACCACAAGCTGCCAAGGGGCCTGAAGGTGAATCTTATGTCAATGGTCAATGTTCGTTTTTGCTTCAGGTAGCGAGTTCCCTAATCTTGTCCCTGGCCTTTCTTTTCAAACCCGTTTTGCTCTCTTATTCGCCTATAAATATTGTCAAGGATGCCGTTTATGAATGCACCAGAGTCCATGTTCCCGTACTTCTTTGCCAATTCCACCGCCTCGTCTATGGAGACCTTTGGAGGGATGTCATCCAAATAGAGTAACTCGTAGATGGCCATCCTGAGAATGGAGCGGTCCACCCTCGACATCCTCTCTACCCTCCAGTTCTTAGAGGCGGTACTTATCCAACGGTCCAGCTCCTCTATCTTTTCTGCCACACCACGAACCAGCCTCAAGGCAAACTCCTTGATTGCATCCCTGGTGTCAAAGTTCAAGCAGATGAGATCAAATGCCTTTTCTGGCTCATCCGAGCTGAACTCAAGGTGGAAAAGCACTTGGAGGGCCAGCTCTCTGGACCGTCTCCTCTTGCCCATTTTTCAAAGTTCCAAAACTTGCTGAATAAATATAGTTGAAAGTTAATCTAATTCTTTAAAAAGATTGACCATCTCAATGGCTGCCATTGCAGCCTCCCAGCCCTTGTTTCCGGCCTTGGAACCCGCCCGCTCAATGGCTTGCTCCAGAGTGTCGGTGGTAAGGACTCCAAAGGTCACTGGGATACCGCTGTCAAGGGCAACGCTTGCTATGCCCTTTGAGACCTCTGCTGCCACATACTCGAAGTGAGGAGTGGAGCCCCGAATAACCGCCCCCAGGCAAATGATCGCATCGTAGCGGCCACTCTTGGCAAGTCGGCCAGCCACTGCCGGAATTTCAAAGGCCCCTGGGACCTTTATGATATGTAGCTGATCATCTGCCGCCCCATGCCTTGTCAGGGCATCAATGGCCCCTTCCACGAGCCTGGAGCTTACAAAGTCGTTAAAACGGCTCACTATCAGGGCAAATCTAAATCCTTTGGCGCTCAGTTCTCCTTCTGAAACCCTAGGCATAACATCCCCCTTCCTGCCACTTTGCTATTTGGCTGCTTTGCCTGATTCGGCCTCTTCCAATATCTTCATCAGGTGGCCTAGTTTTTGGCACTTGGTTATCAAATAATTTCGATTTTCAGGCCTGGGATCCACTTCTATTGGAACCCTTCCCACCACTTTGAGTCCATAGCCTTCGAGCCCCACAATCTTCTTGGGGTTGTTGGTCAAAAGGCGCATCTTCCTAACCCCGAGGGCCACCAGGATCTGCGCTCCAACCCCGTAGTCCCTGAGGTCAGGTCCAAAGCCTAGCTCCTCATTTGCCTCCACCGTGTCAAGTCCCTTGTCCTGAAGGGAATAGGCCTTGAGTTTATTGGCGAGCCCAATGCCCCTGCCTTCTTGCTGGAGATAAAGAATCACTCCAAGCCCTTCTTTTTGGATCATCTCCATTGCCTTTCTAAGCTGTTCACCGCAGTCACACCTGTATGAGCCAAACACATCGCCTGTAAGGCATTCGGAATGAACCCTCACGAGCACCTCCTTGTCAGGGCTTATCTCCCCTTTTACAAGGGCCAGATGCTCAAAGTCGTCTATGTCGTTTACAAAGGCAATAGCCTTAAACTCACCATAAGGAGTAGGCAATATGGTCTCTGCGGCCTTGTGAACAAAGGACTCTGTCCTCATTCTATATGCAATGATGTCGGCCACCGTAGCTATTTTTAATCCGTGTTCTTCTGCAAACTTTTCAAGGTCCGGCATGCGGGCCATGGTGCCATCATCCTTCATGATCTCGCAGATAACAGCAGCGGGCTTGAGGCCGGCTAGCCGCGCCAGGTCAACGGAGCCTTCTGTCTGCCCTGTTCTAAAAAGCACTCCCCCTCGGCGTGCCCTCAGGGGAAATACATGACCCGGCTGGACCAAGTCCTCTGGCTTTGCATCGTCAGCAATGGCGGTAAGGATGGTGTGGGCCCTGTCGTGTGCAGATATGCCAGTGGTTACCCCATGGCGGGCTTCAATGGACACGGTAAAGGCGGTCTTGTAAGGGGACTTGTTGTCATAGACCATGGGAGGAAGCTTGAGCCTATCTACAATTTCCGGGGCCAGAGCCAGGCATATGAGACCCCTTCCGTATTTGGCCATAAAGTTTATGGCCTCTGGAGTCACCTTTTCTGCCGCAATGGTAAGATCACCCTCGTTTTCGCGGTTTTCGTCATCCACAAGGATGATCATCTTGCCCTGTCTCAAGTCTTCCAATACGTCTTCTATCTTTGCTATAGCCATCTTTAGTCACCAAATCCTAATCTAAGGAGCTTCTCCTCTGTTATGCCATCTTGGCTTTTGTTGAAATCCCGCTGCGGCGAGTCATCTCGGTTGATCAGCCGCTCCACATACTTCCCGATCATGTCTGTCTCAATATTTACTGGATCTCCCACCCGCTTTTGAAGCAGAGTGGTCTGCCTTGCCGTCTCAGGGATAATATTTACTTCGAATGCGCCGGGGCTGCAGCGGTTCACCGTTAAGCTTATCCCGTCCACCGCAATGGAGCCCTTTTCTATTATATACCTGGACAAGGACTTATCCAGCTCTATGCGCACAACCCAGGAGGGCTGGCGCTGTCGCTTGCCGATTATCTTTCCAATCCCGTCCACATGGCCAAGGACCAGATGCCCCCCCAATCTGTCACCAAGCCTCAGGGCCCTTTCCACATTCACCAAGTCCCCTGGTTTGAGTCTTCCAAGGGTTGAACGCGAAAGGGTTTCATGGGACACATCCATGCTGAGCCTATTTGAACCCACCTCAGTCACCGTAAGGCAAACGCCATCTATGGCAATGCTTTCGCCTTTTACACATTCAGATGCCCCAAAGGGTGGGGCCACCTTAAGTATCATGTGATCACCCACCCTTTGGACCGATTCTATCCTGCCTATTCCCTCGATCAGACCTGTAAACATCAGTATTCTGGATAACCCGTAAGCATTATGTCCTGCTCCACTCTTTTGATCTCAATATCCCTCAACGGCAGGGCCTCGTCCATGCGGGCGACGCCTGGCCCTGCTGCCATGGGCACCCCGTCACCCCCTAAAAGCAGCTTGGGAGCAAGAAAGATATGAACCTTGTCAACGAGCCCGGCCCTGAACAAAGAGCCTGCTATCCTTGCGCCTCCCTCAACAAGCAGGCTCATAATGTCCATCTCTCCCAATATATCCATTAGAGCCCTCAAGTCAATCCTTCCATCCGGGGTTGTGGGGCATCTGATGAGCCTTATCCCCCGGTCCTCCAGTGTGGCCATTTTCCTTGGTTTCTCGGTTTTCTCACCCACTACCACCACGGTGGGAGAAAAAGAAAGATCCTCAAAGACTTTGGCCTTCATTGGAGTTCTAAGCCGACTATCCACTACAATACGTGTAGGCCCCGGGCCTGGCCTTCCACCCCTTCTGGCCGTAAGGCTGGGATCATCTGTGAGCACGGTCCCTACTCCCACCATGATGCCATCGCTCTCAGCCCTCATGGTGTGGACGAGCCTTCGAGACCCTTCGCTGGTAATCCACTGGGAATGACCGGTACTTGTGGCGGTCCATCCATCGAGGGTAAGGGCGCTTTTCAGAGTGACAAACGGGGTTGAACTCTCGACAAATTTAACATATGCCTCGTAGAATCGTCTGCACTCATCAGCCAATATGCCAGTGACCACCTCTACTCCTTTGGAGGCTAGATAGGCGGCCCCTCCTCCCCTGACCCCTGGATTCGGATCCTTCATGCCGATTACCACGCGCTTTATGCCGCTTTTGAGAATTGCCTCTGTACACGGCGGGGTCTTTCCATAATGATTACAAGGCTCGAGGGTCACATACATGGTGCAGCCCGGCGCCCTTGAGCCAAGTTTCTCGAGGGCGTCTATCTCGGCATGGGCCCCCCCCGCCTTTTGGTGGTATCCTTTGGCTAGGATCTCATCTCCCATTACGATAACGGCGCCTACAGCCGGATTGGGCGAGGTCTTTCCAAGCCCTTTTCTGGCCTGTCTGAGAGCCAGCTTCATGAATTTCTCATCCCGGCCCGCCACCTAACCTAGTCCTTCCCTTTCTTTTTTTCTCTCAAGATCTCTTCAAGCTCTGCCATGAACTCCCGCACATCTTTGAACTGCCGATATACTGAGGCAAATCTCACATATGCCACCTCATCCCATTCCCTAAGCGTTCTTATCACCATCTCGCCGATCTCAGAGCTGGGGATTTCCTTTTTGCCCAGATCTTGGAAGTGAAGCTCTAAGGAGTCCACAAATTCCTCTATCTGGGTCATGCTTATGGGCCGCTTTTGGCATGCCTTGCGGATCCCTGTTATGATCTTTTCGCGGCTGAATGCCTCCCGCCTTCCGTCCTTCTTTACAACCATGGGCAAGAGATCCTCCAGCTTCTCATAGGTGGTGAAGCGCCTGCTGCACTCTATGCACTCCCGCCTTCGCCTGATCATCCTGCCGTCCTTGCTCAGGCGCGAGTCAATGACCTTGTTGTTGATCTCGCCACAATAGGGGCATTTCATGTCTTTATCCTCTCAAGCTCAATTCCGGCCTCTTCAAGCATTTGGGCCGCCAGTGGATCATTATACCCTTCCTCATAGTATATCTTGGAGATGCCTGCATTAATGATCATCTTGGAGCATATGACACAAGGCCTGTTGGTGCAGTAAAGGGTGGCGCCGGCAATCTGGATCCCGTGGCAGGCGGCCTGGATGATGGCGTTTTGCTCTGCATGGAGGCCGCGGCAGAGCTCATGTCGCTCTCCTGAGGGAATGGCCCCATCCTGCCTGATGCAACCCACCTCCTCGCAGTGCCTGAGTCCTCTAGGTGCACCGTTATACCCGGTGGCCAGGATCCTTTTGTCCTTCACCAGGATGGCACCCACATGGCGCCTGAGACAAGTGGAGCGCTTTGCCACCATCTTGGCAATACTCATGAAGTATTCGGGCCAAGATGGACGGGACAATCAGCTCCCCTCCTCTTGGCAGGCGTAAATGGGATAGGCAGAGCAAAGCTCTTGCACCTTAAGGGCGGCAGACTTCTTGATGGCTTCATCTCTCGGGGCCTTGAGAACGTTGGAGATCAGGCGGGCCACTTCACGCACCTCGCCTTCCTTCATACCCCTTGTGGTCATGGCAGGGGTGCCAAGTCTGAGGCCGCTGGTCACTCGAGGGGGGCGCTTGTCAAAAGGGACGGCATTCTTATTGGAAGCGATTCCAACATCTTCCAAGGCCCTTTCAGCCTCCTGGCCAGTTATGCCCATGTTGGTGAGGTCAATCAACACCATGTGGTTGTCTGTCCCCCCGGTTATCAACTCAAAGCCCTCAGAGGCCAGGGCATCTCCTAAAGCCTTAGCGTTGACCACAACTTGGCGCTGATAGTCTGCAAACGAGCCATTCATGGCCTCACCAAAGGCCACCGCTTTGGCCGCAATCACATGCATGAGTGGTCCACCTTGGATTCCAGGGAAAATGGCCTTGTCAAGGCTTTTGGAATATTTCTCCATTGCCAGTATAAAGCCGCCCCTTGGGCCCCGAAGGGTTTTATGAGTGGTGGAGGTGATGAAGTCAGCCACTCCGACAGGGGATGGGTGCAGATCGGCGGCCACAAGGCCTGCAATGTGAGCCATATCAACCATGAGGTAGGCCCCTACCTCGTCGGCGATCTCCCGGAAGGCTTGAAAATCTATGATCCTTGGGTAAGCACTTGCCCCTGCAACTATGATTTTAGGCTGGTGCTTCTTAGCCAAGTCCCTTACTTGATCAAAGTCTATCCGGTGATCCTCCCTCGTCACGCCATAGTGGATAGCCCGATAAACCTTGCCTGAAAAACTCACAGGGCTTCCATGTGTGAGATGCCCTCCATGGGCAAGGTCCATGCCAAGCATCAGGTCTCCAGGCTCCAGCGCCGCCAAGTAGACTCCCATGTTGGCCTGAGAGCCTGAATGGGGCTGGACATTGACATATTCGGCCTTAAAAAGGGCTTTTGCCCGCTCAACTGCCAGGCGCTCCACCACATCCACAAACTCGCAGCCCCCATAGTATCTGGCCCCAGGGTAGCCCTCTGCATACTTGTTGGTGAGGACTGTGGCCTGGGCCTCCATCACGGCTCTGCTTGCATAATTCTCTGAGGCGATGAGCACAAGGCATTCCTGCTCCCGCCTCAATTCAAGGGAAATGGCTGCGTAGACCTCTGAATCAGCTTTTTTTAACGGTATGTTGTTCAATGTTATCCTCTTCTACATGCCTTTTGAATGGAACTGCTCTATTCTTCTCAGGTGCCTTCCCCCCTCAAACCCCGTCTCCAAAAAGGCCTTTACCATGTCAAGCGCTAACCCCGTGCCAATCACCCGCCCTCCCATGGCCAAGATATTGGCATCGTTGTGCTCTCTTGAAAGCCTTGCAGTGTAAACATTGTGGCAGAGTGCTGCGCGCACCCCCTTGTAGCGGTTTGCAACCATTGACATGCCTATGCCGGTGCCGCATATCAAGATGCCGCGGTCAAACCCGCCTTCTGCCACCGCCCTTGCCACCTTGTGTGCCACCAGGGGATAGTCAGCCGAGTTCTTGTCAAACACCCCCATGTCCTCTACTTCATGGCCCAGGCCTTTGTCCAGCAACTCCCGGCACTCCTCCTTAAGGTCAAACCCAGCATGGTCAGAGCCAATTACTATTTTCATTCCCCGCTCTCCTCAAAGGCTTTGAATACAAGGCTTGCATTGGTCCCCCCAAATCCAAAGGAGTTTGACATGGCCACCTTGACCTGGGCCTGCCTCGCCTCGTTGGGCACGCAGTCAAGATCGCACTCCGGGTCTGGGGTTTCATAGTTGATGGTCGGGGGGATGACACCATGCTTGATGGTGAGCACCGTGTAAATGGACTCTATAGCCCCTGCCCCTCCGAGAAGATGCCCTGTCATGGACTTGGTGGAGCTCACCGCCAGGCGCTTTACGTGTTCTGCAAAGAGCCGCTTTATTGCCTTACACTCAGAGGCATCGTTGAGGGGTGTGGAAGTGCCGTGGGCATTTATGTAATTCACATCTTCTGGCTTGATACCTGCGTAATTGAGAGCCATTTGCATGCAGCTAAAGGCACCTTCCCCCTCAGGGTCCGGGGCTGCCACGTGATATGCATCGGCACTCATGCCATAGCCTATGACCTCTGCATAAATGGGAGCACCCCTTTCCAAGGCATGGGTCATCTCCTCCAGGATCAGGACCCCGGCCCCCTCTCCCATTACAAACCCGTCCCGGTTCAAGTCAAAGGGCCGTGATGCCTTTTCTGGTTCCTCATTGCGGGTGGACAGCGCCCGCATGGAGCAAAATCCACCTAAGGCAAGGGGGGTGAGCACTGCCTCAGAGCCCCCGGTTATCATGACATCAGCAATACCTTCCTTAACCATCCTGAATGATTCTCCCACTGCATGGGCGCTGGCGGCACAGGCCGTCTCAATGGAGAGGTTTGGGCCTTTGGCGCCGAACTCGATTGCCACCTGTCCTGGGGCCATATTTGCAATCATGCCAGGAATAAAGAAGGGGCTGATCCGCCTAGGGCCCCGATCCAACATGACCTTGTGAAAGTGCTCCAGCATCTGCAGACCCCCAAGGCCAGAGCCCATCACACACCCAACCCTTTGGGGGCCGGTTTTCAGGATGTCGAGGCCAGAGTCTTCTATAGCCATACGGGCTGAGGCCACGGCATAGTGAATGAAGATGTCAAACCTTCTGATCTGTTGCTTGTCCACAAAGTCTTCGGGCTTGAAGTCCTTGACCTCGCCGGCAATCCTGGTGGGAAATGCGGAGGCATCGAACTTGGTAATGGGGCCTATGCCTGCTTTGCCGGCACAGACCATCTCCCAATTTTTCTCCACCCCGGTGCCCAGAGGGGTTACCATGCCTAGGCCCGTGACCACTACTCGTCTGGTCATCTTCACGCTCCTTGTTGAAAGCTCCCCTGGAGCCCCCAGCACAATGGGGGCTCATGAGTGGGCATTAGCCGGTAGCCTTTTTGATATAATCTATTGCATCTTGAACGGTCCTAATCTTTTCCGCGTCCTCATCTGGAATGGAAATATCAAACTCCTCTTCCATTGCCATGATAAGCTCCACCTGATCAAGAGAATCAGCACCAAGGTCATCCACAAAGGATGCCTCTGGCACCACATCCTCCTCATTTACATTTAACTGCTCGCAAATAATCTTTTTCACCTTTCCTTCGATCTCTGCCATGAACCCATTACCTCCTCGATCTTGATTAACTGTCTTTGATGTGCTCTTGCGGCCAATGGTTACATGAACATGCCGCCGTTGACATGGATCACCTGGCCAGTAAGGTAGCTTGCCCCGTCAGAGCACAACCAGTACACCACCTCTGCCACCTCTTCTGCCGTACCCATCCTCCCAAAGGGGATTTGAGCCAAGAAACCTTCCTTTACCTTTTCGGGCAGAACTGCCGTCATATCCGTTTCGATGAATCCAGGAGCCACTGCATTGACGTGGATCCCACGGGAGGCCACCTCTCTTGCAACACTCTTGGTAAGGCCCATTACACCTGCCTTGGAAGCGGCATAATTGGCTTGCCCGATGTTGCCGATCTGCCCCACCACAGATGAGACATTAACAATATGGCCTTGGCGGTTTTTCATCATGGAGCGGATCACGGCCTGAGTGCAGTTAAATACACTCTTGAGGTTCACCTGGAGCACCGTGTCCCACTGCTCCTCGGTCATCCTCATGAAAAAGGCGTCCCTGGTGATGCCGGCGTTGTTGACCAGGACATCCACCCTTCCATGCCTGTCTATTAATTCTGAGAACAGGCTATCAACCTGCTCTTTTCGCGAAACATCTATTTTGTGGCTCTCCGCCTCAATTCCCCTTTCGGCCAAGAGTTTCAAGGTCTCTTGGGAGGCTTTTTCGTCGGGGTCGTAGTGAAGGATTATTATCTTGGCCTTTTCCCGGGCAAAGGCCAGGGCTACTGCCCTGCCGATCCCCTTTGAGCCCCCAGTGATTACTACCACTCTTGAGTCTTTATCATTCATACTTATGAACTCCCCTTTTCATTCATCAAGCTGGGTGAACCATTTACATCATGGCCCTTCATTTTCAAAGCGATTTTTTCCACCAATTTGGCATCCACATACTTTGCGGCAAGGCCTATGGCATTAGATATGGCCCTTGGAGAGGCATCGCCGTGGCAGACCACACTTACACAATTGAGCCCCAAAAGGGGGGCGCCCCCAAAGGCCTCATAGTCCAGAGCGCGATGGAATCTGTCCAATGCCTCGCTTGCCATCTGTTTGAACTCCCTCCCCTGCGCAGAGGCATCAAGCTCCCGGTTAAGCATATTTCTGACCGCATCGGCCATTCCCTCGCTCAGCTTAAGGGCCACATTGCCCACAAATCCATCGCATACTATTATCTCCACATCTCCCTTAAAGATGTGTCGGCCTTCCACATTTCCAACAAAATTCAAGCCGTTTTTCTCAAAAAGGGGACGGGCGGCTCGGACCAATTCGTTACCTTTTCCGCCCTCCTCCCCTATGCTTAAAAGCCCAACCTTTGGGTACTGAAGCCCTAAACATGCACTGGCATATGCCTCTGCCATGAGGGCAAATTCAAGCAGGTGCGAAGGCTTACAATCCACATTTGCCCCCACATCGATTAATATCACAGGAGACTTCTCTGCGGGAAATACTCCTGCAATTGCCGGCCTTGCTACCCCCTTTATGCGGCCAACGGTGAGAATACCTGCAGCCAGTATGGCACCGGAGTTACCAGCGCTTACAACTGCATCGGCCTCTTTTTTCTTGATTAGCTCAAAGGCTACCTTGATAGAGGAGCGTTTTTTGTGCCTTACGGCTTTAAGGGGGGGGTCGTCCATTGCCACTGCCTCGTCGGCATGATAGACCCTTATTCCCTCAATATCGTCCATGGGGGAGAGCTGCTCCTCTATGACAGAACTATCTCCCACCAGTATAACCTGGACCTGATAGGTGTCGACCGCCCTCACGGCCCCTTGAATTACCACCTCAGGGGCCTGGTCTCCACCCATGGCATCCACGGCCACTCTCATTATGCCTACTCTTCTGTTTTTAGTACTGTCCTTCCTTTATAAGCCCCACATTCTGGGCACACATGATGGGGTAATACGGGTTCATGACACTGCGGACATGTGGAAACATTGGGCAGAGTCACATGGTGGTGGGATCTCCGCATATCCCTTTTTGACTTGGATTTCTTCTTTTTAGGTACGGCCATGGTTCACGTGATCTCCTTGTAATCTTTGTGATATTGATCTCTCTTTTATCCTGCTCAACCTTGGAGCCTGAGGGCCTTGAGCGCCTGGAAGGCAGGATGGCCTTGCTCCACCTTGCAGTTACAGCTGCCTTGGTTGAGGTTGGAACCACACCTAATACAAAGCCCTAGGCAGTCCTGTTTGCAAAGCGCCTTCATGGGCAAGGACAAGAATATCTGCTCTTTTACCATTTCTGTAAGATCAACTTCGTCACCCCTAATGAAGTCCACCCCCATCTCCTCAGGACTCAGTTCATGCTCCTCTTCTGCCTCAAGCTCCTCGGGCAAGCGCTCTAAAATCAGATAAAACATTGAGTTTAACGGGGAGTTAAAGGCCTCAAGGCAACGGTCGCATTGAAGGCGCAACACGGTCTGAAACCTCCCCCTTACCTCGAATCTTTTCCCCACTTTGGTGAGAGTGATGTCGGCCTCAAGGTCTTGGTCAAGGCCCAAAAGTGGGTATTTGGGCCCTTCAGTGATCTCCCACCATTCAGGAGGGAGGGAAAAAGCCCGCTGCTTGGCCTTGTCCTGGACCTTGGTGAGGTCCACTATCACAGAATATGTCTTTCTTTTGGCCTTCATTGGCTACAAGGGGTCAATACTTTTCCTTTACTTTATGAGCTTGATGGGCAATGCCGAATTCCACCCGGCCCGCTTTTAAATAAAAGATTTTAGTATAAATAGCGGATCGTTCATGTCAAGAACTTTCAGCTTCTCTTCTTTCATCATCCTGGTCAAAGGGCCTAAAACCTCTTTTGTCCTTGACACTTATCTTTATTAATATGTATTATTGAGTTATAATATCACATTTTTGTTAACTTTTCACAAAAATAGAACATCTTTAGAACATTCGGCCTTAACCCTGCGGAGATTCAAGGAGATGTGGCGATATAGAGAACGGCTCAGCTACTACGAAAAGTTAAGACGCTCCCTCTACGAGGTGTTGCGAGACGAGCTGGAGCGGAGGCTGGTTAAGGTATCCCTCATAGATTCTTTCTACAAGTATCTGGAACACGGTGTGGAATACAGCTTTGTGGAGAAAAGCGAGCTTAAACCCCTCTCCAAGAAGATGGAAAAAGAATCAGAGTTATTTAACACCTTTATAGTGATATTTTGCGAAGGGGTGATAGGGCCTGAATTTAAGAACCACATTAGGTTTTTCCCAGAAAATGCGGTTGTCAAAAAAAATATAGAATACTTGGCCAATTTCTCCCTTTACAAGCGCTTCAATCTCAACATGCGCTACTTTGACAACCCCAGGTTCCTGGATTTCGTAGAACAGTTGATAAACGTGGACTATGCCTTGCTTATTCAGCAGGATCCCACTGTGAAGAAAAAGAACCGCTACTCTCTCACCCATTTTCATGTGAAGATAGATTGGCCCATTGCAGATGCTGCAGAAGACCTGGCAAAGTACCTCAAATACATCAAAGACAACCTTTATGAGCACGGTGACAAGGTCGCCCGCATCCTTCAAAACAAGCTGTTCGAATACTACGGCTGTCACCACAGCGTAGGGGGAAGACGAACCGCCGGGCTCATTGCCGCTCAACTCCTGAGGAAGCTTGACTGCATCTCCACCGTGTTCGTCTCCAGCAGTGAATCCCGTTGCATGTACAAATATTCTGAGCGGGGGGTGTCCAAGTTCTTCTTGATTCAATTAAATGAAGACCAGATAAAGGCCTTGGCTGAGAGGGAAGACATGTTGCCCGAATTCTTTAAGGCCAGGTACCTTTATCCTGCTGAGGACTATTATGTGGGAATCACAGAAGCATCGTACCGCCACACTGTCTACTCAAAGCCTCCCGAGGACGGAAAGCTGCGCAAACTGAAGCCGGCCTACAGCTGGCTTAGGTTGAGAGATGAGTTCTTGCATCCCAGGACCACATCGCTAGCCTGCAGACCCGTGAGCTTCAGGTGGGTTTACTCCTCGGGCGAATAAGCCCGCCTAGTGCTCTCCCAGCCTCTCGCCCGCACTCACCAGGTGCCAGAGATCCAATCGGCGGTGCCACC
>Ga0256835_1001139_pt1 | contig 16592 bp, 16 predicted proteins | sample PIR30metaG_FD_185972 | JGI IMG/M metagenome (GOLD analysis project Ga0256835, IMG submission 185972) | Hydrothermal vent microbial communities from East Pacific Rise, Pacific Ocean - PIR-30 | ecosystem: Environmental > Aquatic > Marine > Hydrothermal vents | place: Pacific Ocean: East Pacific...
CGTCCAGGAATACCCATGTCACAGCTGCGAACGCCGCAGCAATCTGAGTGTTTGTGAATGCTATGGCTGCATCACCACCTGCACGTAATGCGCTGCCAGCGTTGAAGCCGAACCATCCAAACCATAGCAGTGCTGTGCCCAGCGCGACCCACATCAAGTTGTGCGGTCTATTCTTGACCTTGCTGACGCCGAACCATAGTGCAGCCGCTAATGCGGAGAAACCAGCGGTAGCGTGTACTACGAGTCCTCCAGCGAAGTCCTCGACACCCCACTTCTGCAGGAATCCCCCTCCCCATATCCAGTGTGCTACTGGGAAGTAGACTAGGAATGACCATAGTGTTAGGAATACTATCCATGCTGTGAACTTCATCTTGTTTGCGAAAGCACCTGTTATTAACGCTGGCGTTATGACGGCGAACATTAGCTGGAACATCACGAAAGCATATAGTGGTCCCTGGAACGCCGCCATCCTTGTTGTCTCAAATATGTTGTTGAGAAAGAAGTACTTGGCGCTACCGATTACTCCGCCGACGTCCGGACCAAATGATAGTGAGAAGCCGAACAATACCCACAATATCGTTACCCATCCTAGCGAGAAGAAAGACTCCATCAGTATCGTTAACGCGTTCTTTCGGCCAACAAGTCCTCCGTAGAAAAATCCTAATCCCGGCGTCATTATCATGACAAGAGCAGCTGATAATAGGACGAACGCAGTATTTCCAGTGTTGACCGGATCCATCAACACTTATCACTTCACGCATTTTCTTAAAGTTGTTATTTTAATAATGGATGATCCTTAAGTTGTAATAAAAAATTTTCTTATAAAATTTAAACTTTAAGAAAGCAATTCTCGATCATTATTTACCAGTTCGTTAGATTTACCTAACTTTATATATACAGTATATACTTCTCTAGTTGTACCTGAATTTTATATAACGACAAAATATAAACTATACAGACATACGAACTCTGCGTATAAATAGATATTGTAAAAAGAACTATAGCATGATTATAAACATGGATAACATTATTTTAACAATCCCATAAATATAACTAATTATATTAACTACACTACGTATTGGGTGTAGGTAATGGGCGGTATTTTTGGGTTTGTTTCAAGAGAAAAAATTTCAGGCAAGATTCTATATGAAGGACTAAGAAGACTCATTTACCGCGGATACGATGGTGCTGGCTACGCTTTTCTTGATGATAAGGGCAAACTCATTGTTAGGAAGAAGGCGGGACATATAGAGAAAATATGGAAGGATATAGGTATAACAGAGATAATGAGCGATATAGCGATTGCCCATACACGCTATGCTAACCGTGGATGGCCTAAAGACGAAAACACACATCCCCTGCAGGACTGCCATAGAAGACTCGCAGTCGTTGTTGACGGTATTATCAAAGACTATGAGAATATAAGAAACGATCTTACCCGTGAAGGCCATAAGTTCATATCAACAACAGATGCCGAAGTATTAGCCCATCTTCTAGAAGATGTAACTGATAAGGAGAACAAGATCGATGACGTCATTGGTATAGGGAGGATCGTTGACGGCGTATATGCTTTTGCAGCATTATTCCAAGGCGATCGCAGGATATATGTCCTCACTCATGGCCAGCCGCTGGTTATAGGTATCGGAGAGAATGGCTTCTACATATCTAGTGACATTCCTAGCCTACATGGATTTGCCTCCGAGGCGGTCGTGCTCGGAGATAATATGGCAGGAGTAATTGGTAGGGATGGCTTCACGGTCTATGATATAATGACTGGTGGAGAAGTCAAACAACTCATTCGTAAGAGAGTGAAGTATCCAGCAGGACTCTGGGACAAGGCTGGCTATCCACACTATATGTTGAAAGAAATCTACGAGATACCCCACGCTCTAAGACAAACTATCAACGGCCTCATGGACAAATACCTCAGATTAGCAGCGATGATAATACAGGGAGCCCGGAACGCCTACGTAATAGCCAATGGCACAAGCCTCCACGCAGGACTAGTATCGCTCTACTATTTTGCCGACCTAGCAAAAATAGACCTAGAGGTGGTAAGCGCCGCTGAGTTCCCCTATTACGGCCTAGAACACGTCGGGACAGGGACAGTGATAATTGCTATCAGTCAGAGCGGTGAGACAAGCGATGTGATCAGGAGCATTAAGCTGGCCAAACAGCGTGGAGCAGTGATCGTTGGCGTGACAAACATGGTCGGCTCAAGACTAACCCTCGAGAGCAACGTATACCTACCAATAAGTGCTGGTCCAGAAATAGCTGTTCCAGCAACGAAGACCTTTACCTCAACGATAGCAACTCTTCTAGTCCTCGCAGCCTATACAGGTATGCATACAGGGCAGATCGGCCAGGGAGACGTCAGGATGATCTATAGCGAGATCGAGGAGCTCTCAAAGAGACTACAGCACGAACTACCAAGGATAGATCGGGATGTGACAAAGATAGTTGAGTCTCGTGAGGGCTGGGACAACGTATACGTTAGTAGTAGTGGTATAAACTACCCGGTAGCCCTTGAAGCAGCTTTGAAGCTTAAAGAAGCGGCAATACTACATAGTGAAGGAGTACAGCTGGGCGAGCTAAGGCATGGCCCGATGGTCCTTGTAAGGCCAGGATTCCCGGTCATACTGATAAAGCCCTATGAAGAACAAGCCCTAGAGCTATATGATAAGGTTGTACGAGAGATCAAGAGTAAGAAGGGAAGTCTACTCGTCGTATCGATGGATGAAGAGGGGGAGAACGCTATACGCACGGTACATACGATCAAGTACTTAGCACCGATAGCCAATATAATACCGTTACAGCTACTAGCCTATAGGATAGGTGTAAAGCTGGGAAGACCTATCGATACACCACCAGGCCTTGCGAAGGCCGTTACAACATAAAAACATTGTTTTCCAAATACATTTTTACACTTCAAGCAAATGAATGAGCCTTATTTCTCCTTACTGATGATCTCAGGGTAGTCGGAATACTGTTTTGGATCTATACCTCTAGGTTCCCATGCAACGATCATCCCAGAGTAGGCGGAGCGGTACTGTATGAAATCAACGTGTTTAAAGAAAGACCATATAATAGAAGCTGTTCCAGCAATATCCCATAGTCTTACCTCGTTAAGTATTCGTTTACCGCTGATAAGCTCGATCGTTAGTTTTCTATTGACTCCTTTCAATGGATCTCTGCCACCGTCAATAGATAATACTATGCTATCCAAGTCTATATGCTCGGGTAAAACATGCTTGTAGCCGAGTACCTGGTATATGTTGCGGATTCTATCACTTTCCTCCACCAGGAAGACTCCTTTCGTGTCCAAGACGCTTGCCATGCCTGCTGATAATCTTACCATGTCATAGGGGTTGAAATGTGGTGTTGAAAAACCATAGAGCAATCCTATATCAGCTTTTACCCCAAGCTCCCATATACGGGTTACATCGTGGACGTAGGCCTTGATCTTTAATCCAAGTATTTTCTCAGCATACACCATGGCTTTTTCGAGCGCCGAGCGCCTCAGGTCCACTGCTATGATATCTAGTTTTACATCGTGTTTCTCCAGTATTGCTTTGGCTAAGGCTATGAAGCCTATGCCTTTTCCACTACACACGTCTATCAATGTGATCTTATCTTTCTCCTCTAGGAGTGCTTGGAGAGAGGAGTGCTCTAAGATTTTATGCATTTTCTCTACTGATTTCTCCAGCCTCTTCGTCCCCTCGGGAGTGTCGAGGTCTTCTACCCATTTGAATATTTGGTATAGTTTTTCGAGTTCTTCACTCATTGTTCGCCCACCAGTTCCTGGGCGAAATCGTATGTTTTGGACACTAGGTCTTCAAGGTATCTCAGGTCTAGCTTTGATGCTATGTATAGTCTGTGGAGTTTGGGCACTATCGCGACATGCTGGAGCAATAATGGGTTTTTGAGTCTTTTAGCAAGCTCCATTATCTTATCCATAACCCTCCTATTATTATAGATCATATAGTACGTTTTACCGTTAATCTTGGTTTTTTCGACATGCATTTTCTCTATGCCATGTATCGCGCGTTTTATGCCGAGCCTATAGTATCCCTTCCTGACGAGATGTGCTTCGCCGGGGAAATGTGTGTCTTTATCATAATGATATATTATGAAGATCTTGTCGAAACGAGATGTGAGCTTCGCTATAGGGAGATACATGAGGCTCTGTCGTGGTATCAAGAGCGTTACTACTTCCACAGTCTTTAATGATTTCTTGAGGATCTTATAGAGGGCTGAGAAGCCTACGTAGATCCCTATTACTGTGTACTTTTTATCATATGGCTGATAGACTTTCTCCAGGATCCTGATAGTTTTCTCCTGGATCATCAGGTTTACTTTTCTCTTCCTATAAAACCAGACAACAGATACTCCTGCTAGTACAACGACTATTATGAAAAGCAGTACGAATGGATCCAAATCACTATACACCCATTAAGAGGTTTCATGGTATAGATGATAGGTATTCGGCTACCTTCTTAAGCATGTCGAGACCGCGTGGTTCTCTGCCGAGGTATGGTATTTTCAGCATTTCGAGCCCTGGTAGCTTCTCCTTGGCCAAAGCAAGGGCCCTATCCTGCTCTTCGATCTTCGGCTTGAGCTTTTCAGGTATTTCTTCCAGCTCGAATATCTTGTTTACTATCAAGTGTGTTACAGGTACTTTTATCTTATTAAGGAATTTTACTGCACGATATGCTTCTAGGACAGGGAGCGTCTCAGGATTTATAACCATTATGGCAGCTGTAGTGCTTGGATCTGTTAGTCTCTCGTTGATCCAGCTGTACTCGTCCTTGAGTTTAACTAGTTCTTTAAATATTGGGTCTTCTTTAGCGGTTATGGGTACTTTGAACTTCTTTCCAGCTATTTCTATCTCAAAGGTCTCACCGGTTATCCGGGATATGGTTTGTCTTCTCTCGAGAATGGCGAGGCGTAGCTTGATGAGTCTCTCTATCCATATAAGGCTAATGACGGGCAATGCCATTATTCTCAATGTTAGCCCTGTCGGTGGTGTGTCGAAAACTATTATGTCGAAAGCGTCTTTGCCAGTACCATATTTTTTAACGATCTCTATTATCTTCTCGAGACTGGCCTGTTCTTCGACTCCAGGACTATGTTTTAGTACATCTACGTATCGGTCGAGATTGAATATTTTCAGGTAGCCATAGATGTCCTTGATCTTCTCTGTGAGTTCTTTTAGGTGTTTCTTTATCATCTTGTCGTAATCAACCTCTATGGCCACGAGGTTATCCATGATCTTGACCGGGTCATCGCCCAGTTCCGCCTCGAATACGTCTCCCAAATTATGAGCTGGATCTAGGCTTACGATGAGTACGCGTTTTCCTTGAAGTGCTTTCCCGACACTATATGCTGCAGCAGATGTTGTCTTACCTACTCCTCCTTTTCCGAGGAAGAATCTTATCATGGTCATTTAATCTCACCTCATATGTGATTATTTATGTTATATCGAATAATCCGGCCATCTCGCCCAGCATGTCGTCTAGTCTTTCACTAATCCTGCTCATAACGAGTAATTCTCTGCCCATATATGGCAATAATCTCAAACTGATCGTTGATGGTGGACTGGGTAATCCGATAAATGATCCTAGGACTATGAGCGCGAAAACATTCTCAAGCTCTCTAAGCTCGACCTCAATATATTCCACACTACGGCCTTTGAAAAGAGAAACAACGGCGTCAAAGAGCTCGGATAACTTCTTAAGAACCAATCTATTATCGCCTCGTAAACATGTGTTTTACCATCTATGATCCTGTATTGTTATGGGTGGTAAAAAACAAGAATAGGCTTAACACGGAGTTATTGTTTTTCTTTACTCTTTCTTCCTCATCCTGTTAATCCATAGTGCGAACAGATAGAGGTTCAGTATGATACCGATAGCTGTCACGATGGCTACTACGATGGCGGTTACTGCTTTGAGGCTTCCCACACCCATCATTGCCGGTACAACTACTGCCTCGTACCATAGCAGTGCTATTGTTACGGTGAACCACATGAATACTGCTGGGGCTATTACTAGGAACTTTCCTAGTCCGCTGGCCTTCTGTACCTTTGCAACCCATACGGCTACAGTCATTAGTGCTAAGCTGCTCAGCAACTGGTTCATACCAGCAAAGGCCGGCCATATGATTAGGAACTGCTTGGACCACGCCAGCGCGATACCTATAATGGCTAGTATTGCAGCTGCAACCCACTTGTTAGCGAGTACCTTGTACACCCTTGTAGCCTTCTCCCTAAGGGGTACCATTAATTCCTGCCAAGCGTATCTTCCAAGCCTTGTCGCCGTGTCTAATGATGTAAGCGCGAATCCTGTAATCCAGAGGACGGCGAATATCGTCATAACCGTTAGGTTAAAATTGAACGCATAGTGGACGGCGTATGCATAGCTTTTTGGAATTACGCTCCACTTCACATCTGTGGCTAGTTTTGCATAATATGTGCCGAATACTGACGGGTGTTTGACGAATGCATTCATAAATGCTTTAACTGATTCTGTTGTGTTTGTTACACTACTTATTCCCAATTGGGGTGCTATGGTATTATTAATTAGGGTACTTACTTTTTTCCAATTACTAATAATTCCATCAGCGAATGCAAGCACACCGTACCCAGCCATTGAACCAACAACCATCGTTGATAGGAAGCCCTCGGTCTCCATACCGCTATAGGCTACAAATAATCCGTGTAGCTCATTGGCTAGCTGTTTACTAGTTGTACCACTACCTACTAGGCTGTGGAATCCTGATAGAGCACCACAGGCAATGATCAATGGTACTGTTGGGTAGAACGGTGATGGCTGTCCGCCGACAATGTTGGCGTCGAACTTAGTATATGCAGGGAAGACTAGTCCTCCATGGCCCTGTATTGCTAACCATATGAGTGCACCACCACCTATTGCTAGGCTTGCCCATAGGATGTATGCGTTCATATAGTCACGCGGCTGTAGCAGTACCCATACAGGCAGCGACGCCGCGATAATAATATAGATTAATAGTATTATCAGCCACTCGTAGAAGTTCAGGTTTAGCCAGTGGTTCAACTGGCACTGTACGCCCAGATAAATCGCTATTATGATGAAGATCCATCCAATTATTGTCCCGCCCTTGAAGCCAATGGGTGACCTATACATTAGGAAGCCCACTATTACTGCAAAGAATAGCAGTAGTAATGCTGTTAGGCCTGCTCCTTCAAAATAACTGAATAACGCTGATATTACATAGCCAAATGCAGCGACTACCAGTATTAGTGCGAACCAAATATAGCTGTTGAACACGTACATCGCTCTTCTTCCCAGCATCTCGCCGGCTACCCATCCAATGCTGCGTCCATCGTACCTGACACTGCTCATTAGTGATAGGTAGTCATGGACTACTCCTATGAAGACGTTGCCGAACCAGATCCAGATGATTGAGGGTAGCCATCCCCAGCCTAGCGCTATGGCGGGTCCTACGATGGGTCCTGCACCGGCGATCGATGCGAAGTGGTGGCCGTACAATACATACTTATTGGCGGGGACATAGTCTACTCCATCGTACAACTTCTGAGCAGGCGTCGGCCTATTGGGGTCGGCCTTAACCACTTTGTTCTGTAGATACCTTCCGTGGGTGAAGTAGAAGACTGCATATATTATGAGGGCTATTACAATTAATAGGCCGCCACTTATCAATTTGTACACCCATTTAGAATTCTATCTACATACATATACTTTAAAGGAATAAAAGATAAGCTTTATTATCAGTTATTAATCCGTTATAATTTCCATAACCATGGAAAAACGGATTAGACAATCATTAAAATATTTGACAGAATATCCTCTCTGAGGACATAGAATAATTAATTGAAACACTAAATCAAATGAGAAGTTAAGATAGACGAAAACATTCAATAATCAATTCGTTTTAATTACTTCACGAACCAATACTTTACAGATAGAGCCTAATACAATGTAATAGGTGCTTAGGCATTGGTGTTCCAAAACCCTGTTGTTAAGGAGCTCGTTGAAAAACTACGCATTATATGGGCATTAAACCATGCCTCAGCCCTGATGGGCTGGGACGCCGAGACCTACATGCCTAAAGAAGGAATTAAAGAGCGGGCACTCGCACAATCAGAGATCGCCATATTGAAACAGAAGATAATTCTCAGCCCGGAGATAAAGAAGCTTGTCGAGAAAGCCGAGAAACAAGAAGATCTTAACGACTATGAGAAAGGAGTTGTCAGAGTAGTAAAGAGAGACATTGAGAAAGCAAGCAAGATACCACCGGAGATCATTGCAGAGCACGCCAGGATAAGCCAGGAAGCCACCCAGTACTGGAGGATCGCTAAGGAGAAAAATGATTTCACCATATTCAAGCCGTACCTGGAGAAGATCGTTGAGCTTGCCCGAAAGATTGCGGATTATCTAGGCTGGGAAGAACATCCATATGATGCACTTCTAGACCTGTTCGAGGAAGGATTAAGGACAAGAGATGTAGACAGAATCTTCAATTATCTCGAGCCAAGGATCAGGAAGATACTCGAGAAGATCATGAGTAGCGGTAGATATCCTGCTGAGCATGAGCTAGAGAAGATAAAGTATGATCCTGACAAGCTCAGAGAAGTCAATATCAAGATACTAGAGCTCCTAGGTTTCCCCCTAGGCAGTAGGGCGCGTCTCGACGTATCAGCACATCCATTCACGCAGTCCATGGGCATAAAGGATGTTAGGATCACTACGCGTTATGAAGGCTTCGACTTCAAGCGCAGCATACTAAGCGTAGTACACGAATTCGGCCACGCACTATACCAGCTACAGATCGATGAGAGACTAATGGCTACACCAATCGGTGATGGAGTTAGCCTCGGCATCCATGAGGGTCAGTCAAGGTTCTGGGAGAACATAGTTGGGAGAAGCAAAGAATTCGTGGAGGCAGTAACACCTATCCTTAAACAATATCTTGGATTCCTCAAAGACTATGATGCTGAGGACATCTACTACTATTTCAACACGGTTAGGCCGAGCCTCATTAGGACAGAGGCGGACGAAGTAACCTATAACCTACACATACTCCTACGCGCGAAGCTGGAGAAACAATTACTCGTCGGAGAGATCAAGGTGGACGAGCTACCCGAGATATGGAACCAGTACATGGAAGAACTCATAGGTGTTAGGCCGAGGAACTACTCGGAAGGAGTACTCCAAGACATACATTGGAGCATGGGCACAATAGGCTACTTCCCGACATACACCTTAGGAAACCTTGTAGCAGCACAAATGAGACACTACCTCCTCAACGACATGCCGGATCTCTATGAGAAAATACTCAACAAGGATTACAAGCCAATACAAGAGTGGCAGAAGGAAAAGATCCATAAATGGGGCTCAACATACGCGCCGAAAGAGCTACTGAGAAAAGCATTCGGCGAAGAATACGAGCCCAAGTACTTCATAGAATACCTTGAATGGAAATACCTGCGCTGAACAAGCCGAGGAGGCAGCAAGTATGGCTGAGAAAAACTATTTTTTAATTAAGTCCCATGATGAAAGGCTAAAACTACATTTAAAGCTTAAAAACAATGGCTACGGCCGTCTACTCATAGAAACAGGTCTCGGAATAGATCTCATGGATGCCGATGTAAATATTGCCGTGAAGAGAGCTATAGAAGATATTATCCATCGTGTATGCATACCCGCATCAAACGAGCTAGGAATATCTGGGCTCAGAGACTCTATAATAGTGATCGATATAGGGGTGCCGATACCTGAAGAACTTGATCCTGAGACAATATGGGATATACTGCCTGTTAAGCCCGAGAAACTATATATTTATGTTTCTAAGGGAGGGCTAGAAACCATAGGTTACAAGGACTGTAGATTAATAGTCACAGTTGTCTCGATCCATATATATCTACCGAGAAAATTATGTTGAAAACAATCATTAACACATTCAATTTTTAAACCAACCATATGATTGATCGTTACACATCATATGTATTCGGACGATTCACCTGTTTGCGTAGATGCAGGACCTATTTTGCCCTTATACCTTGCTATCGCCGTGTCTATTGCTACATAGATTAGTACCCATGATATAAACGATAGGAATGGTACGAATAGTCCGATGATGAACAGTATTCCCGCCACCATGAACATGGATTCTCCTGTCTCTTCGTTTATCTTGAACATGCCTATGATCAATCCTATCTCGCCTAGTAGAACCAGTATCAGACCTATCAATAGGAGCACAACGCCTATTAGAATTATGAGTGTTAGGATACCGAGTATTATGAGAATAGCTCCCCATACATAACCTATTCTTACCAGTGTTGCCGCAGTGCCATATTCTTCTGGTTTATAGTCTCTCAGCATCTCAAACGATGGTACGACATGCATGTATAGCGCTACTAAGACCAGTATGAACCCCACGATTATTAGGGCTCCGGGCATTAAGCCTATGGTTAATGCATGGAAGCCTCTCAGCGTCATTGGGAATAGTAAGACTGAGCCGAACGATACCAGCAGATCACCTATAATCATCAGTAATGCCGCTTCTTTCAGCTTCAACATACCCTCTATGAATAGATCATGTCTTAAGCCGAACTGGGATGAAGAGATCATAAACTACACCTTAGTCTATAATAATATGTATGCATTATTATAGTTCTTTCTAGGAAGGAAAACGGCTGAAGGATATGACCGGTTATCGGAGGTACGCCGAGAACCTCATGAGAAAACTCCTCAGAGGCTACAGGCTATATTTTAGCGGCGATGTACTGAACAGTGATGGTAGAAGGATCTTTGAAGACATTGTTCGCTCAATGATCTACTCGAAAGAATACCATCCCGGCCTAATAAGACAGGCAAGAAGAAACCCTTCCCTCGAAAACATGTTAAAGATAGCTCGGATCCTCTTGCCGGAGCACGAGATAGAAGAGATCATCCAGACTAGTATAGAGGGGCCTGTCCAGAATAGTTATTGGCGCTTCCTAGAGAGAAAATAGTCGTCCACGTCTCTGCCGCTTACGGGGCGGTGTCTTCCCGTAATTATATATGTTTGTAGAGACTCTTTCTCCCTTTAAGAATATTATCGCGTCAAGCCAGGCTCGTGCTTCATCATATGTCGGCTGTTCTTTCACACGGTAATCCTGCTTCCTAATATACTCAGCTAGATTATGCATTATCCTATCGAGCTTCTCCCGCTGTATCGTCTTCAGCTTCTCAGCGAGTCTCTCATCTAAGTTTTCAAGTAGCATCTCGTAGTGGCGGCGGCAGAGAATAGACCTGCTTTTCCTGTATTCCTCGAGCATGTTCTCATCTATGCTGATGCATGAAGCCATTTCTTCAACATATATTTTCTCAAACTCCCTCGTCTTACTGCATAGAAAGCACTCCCCAACATCCTTCTTTTCCTCTAGATATGTTCTAAGCATGTCTTCATAGATTATCGAGGGGCCCAGCAAATCTATTTCGGGATTACCTCTGACTATATCTGCTAGTAGCCACGCATGGTAGGGACAGAGCCCTAAGCTCTCCCTCAGCTTACGGCGTACAGCTGGATCGTTTACCTGGCCGTAAAGCATGTACTTGATAGTTTCTTCCTCTAGGCTTCTAAGTATGTTGCAGATCGGGCATCCAGTCTTCTTCATGGCATCTAGGATCTCATAGCATATTGCATGCTTCTCCTTCTTTACATGATGCTTCTTCAAGCCGAACAATATGCTACGCCCAAATCATTCTTTATCCAATGTATATTCTAATACGGTTATCCATGGATCTCATGGATAACAATAATACCTAAACCCTCCCTAATGATAGGCTTAGAGAATATTCAAGGTGTTAATGAGATGTACGTCCAATACCTTAAGTGCAGCCGCTGTGGAACGATCTATAGGCTCGACGAGAAACCAGTGATGTGTAAGAACAAGGATCTCGGGAGACTAGACATAATATATGACTATGAGGCGATCAAGAACGCTGTAAGTCTCGATGACCTCAAGAAGAGAGATAAGAACATGTGGAGATACAAGGAGTTCCTACCAGTACCCGATGAAAAATACATTGTGAGCCTCGGAGAAGGCTATACACCATTAATAAAGGCCGGGAGACTGGCCAAGTACCTCGGCCTCAAGAACCTGTACTTGAAGGACGAGACACGCAACCCGACTGGGAGCTTCAAGGATAGATGTATGAGCGTATCGGTGAGCATGGCCAGGTACTTCGGCTTCAAACGAGCAGTAGTTGCAAGCAGCGGTAACGCCGCAGCAGCCCTTGCCGCCTATGGTGCTAGAGCAGGTATCGAGGTATACGCGTTCGTACCCGACTTTGCTGGCTACGGCAAGATAGCGCAACTCCTCTTCTACGGCGCAAAAGTATTTAGGGTAAAATGGACTGAGGCCGAAGACCCTACGGTCAAGATGATGCGCTTACTAGCCGAGAACTACGGGTTCTACCCATCCCCCAGCTTCGGTCCATTCAACCCATACCAGATCGAGGGGCCTAAGACCATAGCGATGGAGATAGTGGAACAACTGGGACTAAAAGTACCTGACCAGGTATTCGTACCGACAGGTGCCGCTAGCCTGTTAACAGGAGTATATAATGGCTTCCGTGACTGGAACAACGTTGGATGGATAGACAAGTATCCGAAAATGGTCGCTGTACAGCCCGAAGGCAATCATCCATTCGTGAGAGCATGGATGGAGCACGCTGACCCGGACAAGATTAGGCCTTGGGAGAAACCACCGGAGACCGTAGCCACCGGGCTCGAAGACACATTACCATGGGACGGTGACGCTGGCCTCAGAGCACTGTATAGGACTAATGGCTACGGAGTAGTCGTTAGCGACCCCGAGATAATCGAGGCAATGAAGCTCTTGGCCAGTATGGAGGGAATATTCGCGGAGCCAAGCGGAGCTGCCGGGCTCGCCGGCCTGATCAAGGCCTTGAAAGAAGGTAGAGTAGACAGGGACGAGACGATAGTGGTGCTCGTAACAGGGCATGGCCTCAAAGACCCTGATATCGTTAAGAAGACTGCGGGCGATGCACCGACAATAACTGCTTCGCCGGACGAGTTCTTCAAGACTGCTAAGGAGTTTTATGGTGTAGATATAAAGGCCTAGCCCCCGCCCAGCGGGGTTTACACCAATCTATTTTTCCTCTCTTTCTCTTCTTATCTGCCTGGAGAACCTAGTGTATGTGGTGAGAACCCTCATATCTATGGGACTCCTCGACCAGATGATCGATTATCTCTGTTAACAATGATAAGGCTAGTTTGACCGCTCCAGTCGATCCCGGAGTTATCGCGACTGGTGTCCCATCTAGCAATAAATATAGTTCGGCTCTCGATATCGCTCCCCTCATTCCTATTTCTTCGTATGATTTTATCCTGAATATCTCTCCGTACCCCGGTATTTTCCTCCACGCGATGTTCTCGATCACATCTACTGTGATGTCTCGGGGACTCGGTCCTGTTCCCCCTATAGCCACTATGAAATCGGTTTTTCCTGCGAGATCGTTGATTGCCCGGAGGATCTCTCTATATCTGTTCGGGACTATCTTCTTCTCCACTACTACATAGCCCTTATCCTCGAGGATCTTCCTCGCCATCTCGCCGCTTACATCTTGTTTCTTACCCTCGTAAACCGTATCGCTTACAACTATGATGCCAGCTCTTAATCCAGACATAGTGATCACCTAGTGGGGACGAGTGGTTTTCTCGTTCTTATGGATAAGTAAGTGTTCATAATCCTTAATTTCTCCGTCCTCGCCCCTGTGAGACCCATGATCCTGATCACGTATGGCGTGACAAGTTTTGATACAGCATTTATTCTATGAACATGTTCTCGTATGGCCTTGTATATTGCCCTTATATCGCCTGCAATGCATTCACCGTTTAGATCACATATTGGTACATACCCTTTCTCCAGTGGTGGGTTGATCTCGGCCCAATCATAGAAATATATAAGCGATAAACTGAGCCCGCGTGCAACCGATATCTTCCGTAGAACCCGTATGTGCTCCGGCGTATGAGAATAATCGGTGAGGAAGACTGCTCCCCTGATCATCCTTGTCTTTCTTATGATCTCGCCGAACAATGTAGCTGTATCTTTTTCTCCGCTACATGGTTTTTCCCTGCAGACTCTGTTCACTAAGTAATATATTGCTTCGCGAGGTCTTCGAGGCACATAGACTCGGTACTCATCCCCGGATATGATCCCTATCATTATTTTATCTTCAAAGGCCTCGGCGAGACTGATCATCAATGATGACGTGTAGAGGGAGCCCGGAAGCTTATCTTTAAAAACCATAGATGAAGACATGTCGAGAACAATGAGTGTATGAACCATTTTCTCGCTCATAAACTCTTTCACAACTAAATCGATCCGGTTTCCAGGCACTGTTCTACGAGCGCTTATCCTCCAGTCAACATACCTTATATCATCGCCGGGAACATACGGGCGGAAATCAACATATTCAAGCCCCTCACCCTTAACACGCGACCGACTACTACCCTGTAAAAGAGACTGCGCATCAGCAATGCCCGTCCTTACCGCTTGTCTAGATGCTGTACAGATATCCTCCATATCTCCGTCACTCCAGCTAATGCAATGTGTTTATTGTTAGTCAGATTTTTATATGAAGTCCCTCCTAGATAAAACGATAACTGAGCGGTGAAGAAGCATTGAGGTTCTATGGCATAGACGAGCTAATGAATGCGGAAGTATATGATTCCGAAGCACTATTCTTCGGCAGAGTATGTGGTCTTACCGTGAAAAATGGCAGAGTAAGGCTGAAGATATGCATCACAGCTGAAACCGACACCGTATACCCTGACTACGAGAAACTCCGTAAGATCCTCGGTGTTAAAGAAGAGACTAGTCTAGAAGAGCTCGTCGCGCTGGCTAGGGAGAAAGGACTCGATATACCTTATTGTAGGGCTAAGAAAAAGATCTCATTGATTAAATCCTTCATAGAACCGAGAGAGATAAAACTCATATTCACAGCAAAAACCGGGCAGACAAAACGAACCGTGATAATACTCAATACTCCCCGAGAAGCCCGGTACAGGGGTAGAAGTTCTGAGCAAGAACCAGTACTGGACCCCGATCTTATAAAGAACAAGCTAGTTGTAAGTCTTGAAAAAGGAATCCTGGGAATCGTCAAAGAAATAGTCGTTGGGCCCGGAGAACCAGGGCTACGCTGTGAAAGCCTCGAGAAACAAGGGGAGATCAAGTGGCTTGCCTTCATGAGAAAACTAAAGGAACAAGGATACAAGAAGCTCTACGAGAAACTAGCCGAGTGGCGTGACCCGCTCCTAAATAGGAGGCTCCCCCTAGCACTGCTAGGAGAAGTCAAAAACATTATTGCCGAGACAAAGGCTGGTGACGTGCTCCGATTATTGGAGGACTACGTGGAAGAGTCTCCTCTAGCCCACCACGATATCCCCTGGTCTTCCGTCTTGAAGATAGGCGATATAATCATCGCGAAATAAACGGGGTAAAAGCCATGAGTGAGAAGGGTATCGATTATGTTGTTAACGGTGCTCGGAAAATACTGGAGGGCATGGGGAAGGCTATCATAGGCTATGATGAAGAAATAAAGCTTGTTCTCATATCACTCTTAGCTAATGGTCATGTACTTCTGGAAGGAGTCCCTGGCGTAGCAAAGACCACTATGGCCCGAGCCCTCACGAGGCTCTTGGGCCTGAGCGAGAAAGAGATAGTCACGATAAACGGGATACCGTACAAGGGCTTCTCGCGAATACAGTTCACCCCTGACTTGATGCCCTCGGATATCATTGGTAGCCTTATCTATAACCCGAAAACACTGGATTTCGAGCCTCGCCTAGGCCCTATCTTCGCATACATCGTCCTCGCTGACGAGATAAACCGTGCAACTCCCAGAACTCAATCAGCCATGCTCCAGGCGATGCAGGAGAGAGAAGTTACTATAGGCGGTAAGACCTACCCGTTAGAAGAGAGGGGAAACAATAAGTTCTTCTTCGTAATAGCAACGCAGAACCCTATAGAACAAGAGGGCACGTATCCGCTCCCAGAAGCACAGCTAGATAGGTTCCTCATGAGAATAATAGTAGGGTATCCTGAGAGCCTAGAGGAGGAGAAAGAGATCCTGAAGCTTCACTCAATGAGGCTCGGTGAGCCTATAGAGGAGCTCGACCCCGTAGTTGATCCTGAATGGGTTGTGAAATCACAGGAGATCATAGCCGGAGAGATAAGTGTTCCCGAAGACATGCTCGACTACGTCGCTAGGCTCGTCAGGATGACGAGACCTGAGGTAATGGAGCCTGTGTCAAAGTATTTCGAGCTAGGCCTCAGCCCACGTGCAGGAATAGCTTTAATGAAAGCAGCGAAGGCACATGCGGCCATAAGAGGATCGGAAACCGTTGAACAGGTAGATGTCAACAATGTATTCTTCCACATAGCAAACCATAGAGTGATACCTAACATGGAGACAATAATAGAGTATGGGGGAACAGCTTCAGCACGTATGCGTGTTATACGCGAAGGAATAGATTTCGTTCTCAAGAACATTCTGGGGTGAGCACTACTGATTGTCTTC
>Ga0256835_1001140_pt1 | contig 16589 bp, 14 predicted proteins | sample PIR30metaG_FD_185972 | JGI IMG/M metagenome (GOLD analysis project Ga0256835, IMG submission 185972) | Hydrothermal vent microbial communities from East Pacific Rise, Pacific Ocean - PIR-30 | ecosystem: Environmental > Aquatic > Marine > Hydrothermal vents | place: Pacific Ocean: East Pacific...
CATGGCCCTCTTCTTTCGTCCCATCCCCAGGTTCACAGCCTAACTAAAAGGAATGGAAACAATAATAAACATCTCCCAATTCCTGCGAACCTGGAAGTTCACAGCCTAACTAAAAGGAATGGAAACTCGGGAGTGGTAAAGGTTGGAATGGGAAAAGGAAAGTGTTCACAGCCTAACTAAAAGGAATGGAAACGAGTTTGTGCCACAGTAAGCCCCAGGCCCGCCCAAGTTCACAGCCTAACTAAAAGGAATGGAAACGGTGCAGTTCCCCGGTGCGGTTTCCGTTCTCGTCGAGTTCACAGCCTAACTAAAAGGAATGGAAACCAAAAACCTCTCGTACTAAGCTGCTAAAAGCACGCGAGTTCACAGCCTAACTAAAAGGAATGGAAACTTTGTTGGCGTTTCCCAGAGTGAGACTTTGAGGGCGAGTTCACAGCCTAACTAAAAGGAATGGAAACCAAATGAGATGGAAAATGCAACTAGTCAGCTTTCTGGTTCACAGCCTAACTAAAAGGAATGGAAACTCGCTAACTCATAAGAGGCCGGATCGAGGGTGTCTAAGAGTTCACAGCCTAACTAAAAGGAATGGAAACCCAATCCCACTTCGGGTTTATCACCCCTGCAAGGTAGAGTTCACAGCCTAACTAAAAGGAATGGAAACGCGAACCTAACTCCCTTCTTTGCGGCGGCCTCGGCGAGTTCACAGCCTAACTAAAAGGAATGGAAACCGTTCTTTTTACGCGCCTGACTTTCCTCGACCAGCGCGTTCACAGCCTAACTAAAAGGAATGGAAACCGGCCCCTGGGCTGGGTTCTTTCCTCCAGGCCGGAACGTTCACAGCCTAACTAAAAGGAATGGAAACACATATGCAGCAGCGCGCTGCATCAGAACAACCTCGAGTTCACAGCCTAACTAAAAGGAATGGAAACCTCAGTTAGAGAGCCCGCCCCTCCGCATTGGGGACAAGTTCACAGCCTAACTAAAAGGAATGGAAACGTGAGCCAGGAATACGCCATTCTTAGCCGCAGCCGAAGGTTCACAGCCTAACTAAAAGGAATGGAAACTTATTGTCAATTTCAGATATAGCATCATTAACAACGTTCACAGCCTAACTAAAAGGAATGGAAACATTGAAAAACCTTTTCTACGTGCAGAGAGGTTATACAGTTCACAGCCTAACTAAAAGGAATGGAAACGGTTTAGGCCCCCGGGCTGGGCCTCAGTTGGGGCTGGGTTTACAGCCTAACTAAAAGGAATGGAAACCTGCTTGGGACAATCTTTTTAATCCGACAGTAAGTGCGTTCACAGCCTAACTAAAAGGAATGGAAACTTCCAAAATCGCATTTGAACCATCTAACTTGAGAAAGGTTCACAGCCTAACTAAAAGGAATGGAAACGAGGGCTGGACGATGAGCACTAAGTTTTTTGAAACTGTTCACAGCCTAACTAAAAGGAATGGAAACCCATCAAAAAGTCTGCGCCACTTTAGGCACCTTCTGTTCACAGCCTAACTAAAAGGAATGGAAACACGTTCTGATTCAGGAAATCGGAGGCCTTGATGAGGAGTTCACAGCCTAACTAAAAGGAATGGAAACCGCGTAAAACAAGCTAAGAACCGTTCCGGCGGTGAAAAGTTCACAGCCTAACTAAAAGGAATGGAAACCGCTAAAGTAAATCTCCAAAAACTTCCAAATGTTCTCGTTCACAGCCTAACTAAAAGGAATGGAAACAAACCTAGACTAGTAAGGAGAGGAAGTGGATTTCGCAGTTCACAGCCTAACTAAAAGGAATGGAAACATAGGCGCAGATCGGGCACTTTTGCCCAACACTCCTGGTTCACAGCCTAACTAAAAGGAATGGAAACTATTGCACTCCGTCTACCAAGCGCAGAAGGCGCTTTGGTTCACAGCCTAACTAAAAGGAATGGAAACTTGCAAATCTGACGAAGAACCTATCCTCTATCGCCAGTTCACAGCCTAACTAAAAGGAATGGAAACCGAGTTGAAGAGAGACGGTGTGGAGGCCTTCATCCGTTCACAGCCTAACTAAAAGGAATGGAAACGGGGACCTCTCTCAAACTCGGCCCCTTAGCAGACATGTTCACAGCCTAACTAAAAGGAATGGAAACGATCTCCCCCGGCTCCACCTCGTCCGGGTGTTTCTGGGGTTCACAGCCTAACTAAAAGGAATGGAAACAAGTTGTATATTTTGAACAAGGCTTGGGCATTGTTTAAGTTCACAGCCTAACTAAAAGGAATGGAAACCCGCCATCGCTTCGGCAAAGAGCGAGGCAAGCAGATTGTTCACAGCCTAACTAAAAGGAATGGAAACAATTTTCTTGTCTATGTCGTCAACAAGGTCGGCGATGTTCACAGCCTAACTAAAAGGAATGGAAACCAGGGCCGGGCTGGCTTTGCAAACGACAAGACAAGCAGTTCACAGCCTAACTAAAAGGAATGGAAACCAAAAAAGAGGGGCTCCCCATTTTCATCTTGTTGGTGATCTTGTTCACAGCCTAACTAAAAGGAATGGAAACCGCCAGTGATTTGAAACATATAGGCGGAAAGGTCTGAGTTCACAGCCTAACTAAAAGGAATGGAAACGCTTTTGATGCTCAAGCGGATTCGGGGCAACCGCACCGCGTTCACAGCCTAACTAAAAGGAATGGAAACACCGGCCCGGCGAAGAAGTCGTGCATCCCAACAAGGAGTTCACAGCCTAACTAAAAGGAATGGAAACAAGTGGAAGCTGTTCTAACTCTGATTCCGCGTCCGGCGTTCACAGCCTAACTAAAAGGAATGGAAACGATGCAGCGACTCAAATAACGGTGACTGTTTCGGCAAGTTCACAGCCTAACTAAAAGGAATGGAAACGATGCAGCGACTCAAATAACGGTGACTGTTTCGGCAAGTTCACAGCCTAACTAAAAGGAATGGAAACGTTTAGCCAAGCGATGCAGTCCGGCAGGCTCCAGGGCGAGTTCACAGCCTAACTAAAAGGAATGGAAACTCTAAAAGATAATCATGATCTATTGCTTCGGTGAATGGTTCACAGCCTAACTAAAAGGAATGGAAACGAGTATAATTTTCCAATCCTCCAACACCAAAATTTTTAGTTCACAGCCTAACTAAAAGGAATGGAAACGACATAAGGTTTACCGCTACTAACTAACATATTTTCGTTCACAGCCTAACTAAAAGGAATGGAAACGAGGGTGTTGCGGAGCGTTTTGACGTGCGGGCGTGTGCGTTCACAGCCTAACTAAAAGGAATGGAAACGGTGATAGGCGAACCATAGAAACGTTATTGCTAATCAGTTCACAGCCTAACTAAAAGGAATGGAAACTCAGCAGAAACGATGAGGACAGGCTCCTGGGAGAAGTGTTCACAGCCTAACTAAAAGGAATGGAAACATTTTCTGCGTCTGCATACGATCCTCCTCTGGATTTCTGTTCACAGCCTAACTAAAAGGAATGGAAACAACTTCCAGATAATATTGACCTTTCAGACTGGATTCCGTTCACAGCCTAACTAAAAGGAATGGAAACCCGTAAAGCTCCATGTTAAAGGACAAGGAAAGGCCAAGTTCACAGCCTAACTAAAAGGAATGGAAAACTAGACTTGGCAAGACCCGCAAAAAATATAGTTGAGTATTACTACACACAACTCAAGACTGGTTAATGTGCAAAAAGTAAAAAGGAGGGGGAACAATGAGATGGACAAAGAGAGGGTTCTTAGTGGGGATTGTTTTATTTTTTATTTTGGGAATTTGGGGAAATATAACTTCTCTCAAAGCAAGTTCCTTACCTTTAGATTCTCTTATGGTTTACCTTTCCTTTGATGATCCCGATAACCCGGTGACAGATGAAACAGGTAATCTGGCAAGTTTTGTAGTAAACGGAGACCTATTTTCTGTGCCAGGTATAAAAAATAATGGCTTGCTTTTTCCTTTGGACGGAAGATCCTATTTTTATTCCTACAATGATTTTAGATGGCCTACCACGAGCTTTACCATTGCGGGATGGGCTAAACCCTATACTTTAGACACTGATGGTATTGGCTGGTTGGGCTTTGTTACGAAAGATGAAGCCTTCAATTTAGAATTCAAAAATGGAAGGGGACACACCCGCCTCCGAAAGCCCGACGGATATTATTGGTATGATCAATATTTTACTCCCGAAGCAATGGTGGAGAATAATGTCTTTCATTTTGTAACGGTCACTTTTGATGGTCAAACATTGACTTTCTATAAAGATTCGCTTCAAGTAGGCCAAATTACGCTCGATTTCTCAACCGATTTGAGCAAAATTTCTCCCTTGACAGTAGGTTTGGATAAATTTGGGAGCCAGAACTATTTTGAAGGGGTTATGGATGAATTGACTCTATGGAGCGTAGCCCTTTCAGAAGAAGAAATCAAAACTCTTTATCTTTCCAAAGGAGATCCCTATGCTTCACCCGTTCCTCTTCCGGAAAGTCTGTATCTTCTTTTGTCTGGTTTGGGATGCGTAGTTTGGGGTTGTAAGCGGTTTGCCAAATCTTAATCTCAGGCGGGTGATGGAGTGGGACGAGTGAGAAGAAGTGAGTGAGCTCGAAGGTTACGAGGGTCACGAGGCCCTGTGGTTTGGCAGCCGTACCGCGGACAACCCCGTAAACGAAGGCACCATCAGGGTGTTACTGAGTGCCCCGGTAAGCAGTCCTTATCTGGCAATTTCCTCTCTTTCGGATAAGAGCGGCCCTCTTTATTACGGAGACGCCGTTCCTGCAGGGGCGGTTCCCTCACCGGCTACAGCCGTGTTGGTAGTCAGTGGTTGTGTAGCGTTAATTGCCTGGCGCAAGTGGCAAAAGTCTAAGACCGCTTAACACTTGGGCAAGCGAAACTATAGAGACCCCGTCATTGAGGCAAGTAGGAGACTCTGTCGCCTTCAAAAACGACGGTCTCTCCGGGGTAGAGGATAAGGGGTTTGACACGGCTGCGGGACGCGTAGCGCTTTAAGAGCTTGGGCGGATCGTCAAGCTCTTCGTCTCCCAAACGATAGGCACCCCAGTGGATGGGCATGACCCTCCGGGCGCGGAGGTCCTCCGCGGCTCTCACGGCTTCCTCCGGGCTCATGTGAAAGGGGGCCATGAGCCAACGGGGCAGAAAGGCCCCGGCAGGGAGGAGGGCCAAATCAAAGGGTCCATAGGCTTCTCCCAGCTCTTCGAAGCCGAAGAAATAGCCGGTATCACCCCCGAAAAACACGCGAAAATCATCGCTTTCCAGGATGAACCCGGCCCACAAGGCCGTGTTGGTATCCAAAAGGCCCCGCTTGGACCAGTGCTGAACCGGCACGGCCCTGACGGACCAACCTTCGGCCTCGTACACCTCCAGCCAATCGAGCTCCACCAGGGAATGGGTGTTGGAGAGGTATCTCCGAAAATTGAGAGGCGAGATCAGAACGGGTTTGCCCGGCAGGGAGGCCAGGGTCACACGGTCGAAATGGTCACGATGGGCGTGGCTGTAAACCACGAAGTCAACCGGCGGGAGCTCCCCGGGGGAGAGGGGAGGGGGGCTGTATCTCTTGACCAGCCCGCCTATGTGGCCCAGGATGGGGTCCAGGAGGAAGAGCCGTCCGGAGAGCTTCAGGAGCACGCTTCCGTGGCCCAGGAAACACACCAGAGGCCCGGGATGGTCTCTCAAGATCTCAAGAGGGGGCCTGGTCACGGGGATGAAGGCCCGCGAACGCTCCCGGAAATGCGACACCTTCCACTTGATGATCTTCGAAAGTGCGGGGGCCTCCTGGGTAAACCAGGGGTTGACGAAACGTCCGTTGGGCAGGTGGTGTTTCTTTTCTTTTACGAGCTCAAAAAGAAGCCCCTTTTGTCTGGAAAACATCGAGGGGCATTTTATTCCCAAAGGCTCCGGCAAGAAAGATCAGACGGCGAGACTTTTTTCCTGGAGGTTGAAGAGCTCCTTGAGTCGCTCAGCCAGGGCGAGAATGGCGCGGGCGGCCTTGCTCTCGCGGGTTTCCGCAAGAAGGGGTCTTTGCGCCCGAATGCTCCTTTCCACCGCCAGGTCCTTGGGCACGGCCCCCAAATAGATGGGAGAAAGGCCCAGATAGTGCCCGATGACCCTTTCCAAATGGGCGAAATACTGCTCACCCTCCTTCTCCGTGGCCTGGTTGGCCACGAGCAGGAAGTTCTTTTGCCCGTAGTCCCGGTAGAGCACCTTCATCAGGGCGTAGGCGTCGGTGATGGAGGTCGGTTCCGGGGTGAAGACCACCAGGCTCCACTGCGCCAGGCAATTGAACCAAAGGACCACCGGGCTTATACCGGCCCCGGTGTCGAAGAAGACGAGGTCGTATTGCTCGGCCAGATGACGAAGGCCGAGCTCGAGCACTTCTTTCATGTCCGAGTCGGGCTGGGCCAGTTCCGAGACACCAGAGGCCGCCGGCAACACGTCGAAACCGTAGCCGCTGTCAACCACCGCCTCGCGGATGGAACGCCCTTCGAGCAGGACGTGTCTCACCGTGTACTTGGGCATGAGAGAGAGCATGATGTCCACGTTGGCCAACCCCAGATCGGCATCCACAAGCAGAACCTTGTATTCCGGTGAGAAGGCCAAGGCCAAGTTCACGGCCAAAGAGGTCTTGCCCACACCTCCCTTACCGCTGGTGATGCTAATCATCATAAGGTCTCACCCCTTCCATCAAGGCCTTCTTCTCTTCATGGGAAAGCCCTTCGAGATGTTCTTCGTGAAAGGTCCGATCGCTTTCGTACACGATGACGTTTCGGCCGCGATTCTTGGCGGCATAAAGGAAGCGATCCACCTTCTCCAGGAAGTCCCGGGCGCTGAGGTTCTCAAGGGGACGATAGGTCCCGAGCCCCATGCTGGCCGTAATGTGAATGGGACGCTCCTCGGTGCCGAAGTTGGTTTCCTCAATGCGCTTCTTGAGACGCCAGGCCGCAGAAAGGGCCCCTTCGAACCCCGTGCCCGGCAGGATGATGGCAAATTCCTCGCCACCGTAACGGGCCGGTATATCCACCTTGCGCATGGTCGAGCGGATGAGGGAGCCCACCTTGCGCAGCACTTCGTCCCCCACCAGATGGCCGTAGAGATCGTTGACCCGCTTGAAATGGTCGAGGTCAAGGAGGATGAGGGAAAAGGTGCTCCGGTCACGCCGGGCCCGTTCCACGGCCAGCTCCAGTTGTTTCTCGAAGGCGCGGCGATTGTAGAGCCCGGTAAGGAAATCTATCGTGGCCTGGTCGTATAGTTTGCGGCAAATCTGGTAAAGATCCTTCAGAAGGCCGATGACTTCGTCACCGTCTCCGTCGTGCCGACGGAGAAACTCCTCTACCCGCCGCAGACACTTTTCGATGTCCATAGACGCTTCTCTTTTCGGTCTTTTGGAAGGATCCGTAAAAGGTCCCTCAATTCTTCTTTGCCCGGCGGGCCCCGTGAGAGAAAGAGGGATCGTAGAGCCTTGAGCGCGTCTCCTGCGCAGGGGAGAGGACCTCACCCACGTAGATCAGGGCCTGCTTCTTGATGCCGGCCCGGGCCATCTTCGCCGGGAGCTCGGCCAGGGTGGTGCGAATGATCTTCATCTCCGGCCAGCCCACCCGGTAGACACAGGCCGCCGGGGTTTGCGGAGAATATCCGCCAGAAAGGAGCTCTTCCACCGCTTTCTCCACCAGGGAGGCACTCAAGAAGAGCACCATGGTGGCCCGATGGCGCGCGAGTTCCCGGAGGCTTTCCGGCACCGGGGTGCGACCGGCGGTGCGCGTGATGATGACGGTCTGGCTGACCTCCGGCACGGTGAGCTCGCAGGCAAGAGCCGCGGCCCCGGCCAGAAAGGAAGAGACTCCGGGAACGATCTCAAAGGGGATGCCGCGCTCCTCAAGGGCCCTCATCTCCTCGTGGATGGCCCCGTAGAGACTCGGATCACCGGAGTGGAGACGCACCACGAGCCCGCCCGACCGATAGCCTCGCTCGAGATGAGCGACGATCTCCTCCAGACTCAAGGGGGCGCTGTCTATCTTCTCTGCCCCGAGAGGGGCCAGCATCTCTTCCGGCACCAGAGAGCCGGCGTAGACGATGAGATCCGCCTCGTTGAGGAGCCTCCAGGCCTTGCGGGTCAGGAGATCCGGATCTCCCGGACCCGCCCCGACGAGATAAACCTTTCTCATTCCGGCCTCCTCGCCCGCAGGAGAAAGACGGGGTTTTCCGCAAGCAGGCCCCGCCCGCCATCGGGAAACCTCTTTCCCCGGGCCAGAAAGAGCGCGGAGAAAGAGGCCTCAAATCCGTTCCTTTCGAAGAACTCAAGCGCCGCCAGCAGGTGTTCGAGGATGACGAACGTCGCGGCCAAGCGCGTCTGCGGCCCAAGGCGCGAAAGGAAGGCGGGGCCCATCTCAAGGAGGGCCCTGAACCCGCCGCCCACGAAGACCAGGTCCGGCGTGGGAAGGGAGGGGAGGGCGTCCCTCAAGTCTTTGCCAATTATTTCGACGTTATCAAGGCGAGTTAGACGCAGGTTTTGACGGATGAGTTCAATTCGCGCGGGCTTCCTTTCCACGAGGAAGGTGCGCCCTCTGAAGGCGAGAGCCGCCAGCTCCAGGCCCACTGCCCCCGAACCGGCGCCGAGATCCCAGACCGTGGCCTCGGGGAAGGGGGCCAGGGCCGAGACCACGGCCGCCCGCACCTCGGCCTTGGTGATGAGGTTCCCTTCGTGCGCAAAGGTCTCCTCCGGAAGGCCGAAAAGGAGCCTCCGCGGGCTCGGCTCCTTGAGAAGAAGCATGACGTTCAGGGCGGAGAAGCTCTCTTCAGGCACCTGCTCCAGGTCGAAGGCGCGAATGCGCTCCTCCGGAAGCCCGAGGTTTTCCCCCACGTAGACCTTCCCGGAGATCCCCTTTTCCAGGAGATAGGACGCCAGGCGCGGGGGAGAGTTTTCCGGGTCCGTGAGAAAGGCCACCTTTCCGTAGGGCGCAATCTCCAGATGAAGGTTCCGGGGGCTCCGGCCGTGAAGGGAGACCACGCGCGCATCGTCCCACGGGATCTTGAGACGCGAGAAGAGGAGCTGGACCGCCGAGGGGGCCGGGTGAAAGCAGAGGGAATCGCGCGGGAGCTCTCGAAGCAGACGCCTGCCGAGCCCGAAGAAGAGAGGGTCCCCGCTCACGAGCACCACCACGCGGCGGTGGGAAAGGGCCTTGAGGCGCTCAAGCGCCTCCTCCACCGGCGGAATCGCGATCTTTTCCGCGGGATGGTCCTCAAAGAGGGAAAGATGCCTCCTTCCCCCCACCAGGACCTCGGCTTGCGCCACGATCTCCGCGACGGCCGGGGCCAGATCGCGCGGATGATGAAGCCCCACGACGTGGATCACCTTCCTTTCTCCTCCGCTTGAGCCAGCACCTTCCCTTCGAAATCGAAGAGCACGGTCTTCACGGTAACCCCACCTCCGGCAAGCTCAAGGGCCGCGAGAGCCGCGCGGCGGCAGAGACTTCCGGCCCACGGGGCAAGTATCTCCGGGGCCCGTTTCAGGACGATCTCAAGCACGCCCCGGGCCGTGCGGGCCTTCCGGGCCTCCTCGAGGACCTCCGCCGGCGCTCCGCAGGCCTTTAACGTTTCGGTGAGAAAATCCAGCGGCACCTCGCCGTGCTTGGCGTGCGTCTGGGGAAAACCCACCGCCACCTTGGAGAACTTCCCGATCATCATGGCCAGGGTGAGACGCTCAAACCCCAGGGCCCGGGCCGTGCGCATGGAAAACTTCACGTAGTCCCCGATCTGGACGAAGGCCTCTTCGGAAAGCTCGGGCCAGAGCCTCTGGGCAAAGGCCTCGGTGCGTCCGCCGGTGGTGAGGACCAGCTCCTTAAGCCCGAGAGCGCGCGCCACCAGGAAGGACTTGGCGATGGTGGCCTTGTAGGCCGCGGTGGAGTAGGGGATGACGATCCCCTTCGTGCCCAGGATGGAAAGCCCGCCCTGGATGCCGAGCCGGGCGTTCAGGGTGTTTTTGGCCAATTCTTCTCCCCCGGGGATGCTCACCGTGACCTCGACGTCGAGCGCCTGCGCTTCGGGGCCGAGGACCTCTTCCACCACCTGGGCCATCATGAGCCGGGGGACCTTGGTGATGGCGGGCTCCCCCACGGGGATGCCCAGACCGGGCTTGGTCACCACGCCCACGCCTTCACCGGCGCGAAAGGAGAGGCGTCCCTCTCCCGGACGGAGGCTTACCTCCACCCTGATCTCCGCCCGATGGGTCACGTCGGGGTCGTCTCCGGCGTCCTTGATGACCGAGGCCACGGCCCGGTTTCCGTTTCGCGAGAGATGATGCAGGGGGAACCGGGCCTCAAGCCCTACGGGGAGGGTGAGGCTCACGCTCCGGGGGCTCTCTCCGCGGAGGGCAAGGAGCGCGGCCTTCAGCGCCGCCGCGGCGCAGGCCCCGGTGGTGTAACCGAGGCGCCCCTTTACGTGTCGTGGCAGTCGCATCTTTCGCAGGCCAGCTTGAGAAGGGCGTTCGTAAGGGCCACGGCCACCGGGGTTCCCCCGCGCGTGCCGCGCAGGGTGATGTGGGGGACATCGCGGGACGCAAGCCTTTCCTTGTACTCCGCCGCGCCCACGAACCCCACGGGCACCCCGATGACCAGCGCCGGCGGGCGCCCGCCTCGATCCAGATGATCGAGGACGGCGAGAAGGGCCGTGGGGGCGTTTCCGATGACGACGACCTTCTCCCCCGGAAGGGAAAGGGCCTTTTCCATGGCGTGATAGGCGCGCGTAAGACCGCTTTCCCTCGCCCTGGCCACCACCTCGGGGTCGTTCAGATGGCAGGAGACCTCCACCCCCAGGGGCTCGGCAAGACGGCGGCTTATCCCCACGGCGACCATCTGGACGTCGGTCACGAGGTCGGCTCCGGCGCAAAGGGCTTCCAGCCCCGCCGGAACCGCCTGCGGATGGAAGACGAGCTCCCGGGCGAGATCCACGTCACCCGTGGCGTGGACCACCCTCTTGACCAGGGGCAGGACCTCCTCGGCAAAGGTCCACTGCCGGCGGCGGAACTCCTCGTCTATGAGGCGAAAGCTCTCGGCTTCGATCTCGTGAGGGGCAAGGATCATCCCCCGATCCCCGGCCAGAACTTTCCGAGCACCGCGGAAATGCGCTTGAAGACCTCGAGCTCCACCTCGACCTCGTCGAGCTCCTCGGCCCGGTCGGGAGGAATGATGGAACGGCCCGCAAGCTCCAGGATGACCGCTGCCGTGCAGTCGGAAAGCCCCTGGAGGCTGTAGCCGCCTTCGAGGGTGAGGAGGATGCGTCCCTCACAAAGCTCGTGTGCGAGCTCCTTGACCACGCGCATGAGATAGGCCACCCCCACGGGGGTGACGGACATCCCGCCCAGCGGGTCGCCGAAGTAGATGTCAAAGCCCGCCGAGATGAGGATGACCTGGGGGCGAAACTCCTTGGCCACGGGGACGAGCACCCGGCGGAAGACCGTGGCGTACTCCGGATCGCCGCAACCCGCCGGCAGGGGCACGTTGACCGTGAAGCCCGTGCCTTCGCCGCTTCCGATCTCCTCCACCCGACCGGTCCCGGGATAGTAGGGGAACTGATGCGTGGAGAAATAGACCACCCGCGGGTCCTCGTAGAAGGACCACTGCGTCCCGTTTCCGTGGTGGAGGTCCCAGTCTATGATGAGCACCCTCTCGCAGGAAAGCCGCCTCATGGCGTAGTGGGCCGCCAGGGCCACGTTGTTGAAGATGCAAAACCCCATGGCCCGGTTGTATTCGGCGTGGTGTCCGGGCGGGCGCACCAGGGCGAAGACGTGGGCCACCTGGCCCTTGAAGATGGCGTCAAGCCCCACGAACTGGGCGCCCACGGCCTTGACCGCGGCTTCGTAAGTGTAGGGAGAGGTGATGGTGTCGGGGTCGAGTTGCACGTGGTCCTGGCCGGCAGTCTGCTGGATGGTCTTGATGTATTCCGGAGCGTGGTTCCAGGTGAGCTCCTCGAAAGTGGCCTCTCGCGGACACAGGACCTTCACCAGGTTTGCCAGATCCGGCTCCTCCAGGCGGGCGTAGATGCGCTCAAGCCTTTCCGGACGTTCCGGATGCCAATCTCCCGGGTTATGCTTGAGAAAGATCTCGTCTTTGACGACTGCAATGTTCATGGAGGCCTCCTAAGGAGTGAGCCAACCGGGGAAAAGTTCCCCCAGCCCCTTGGCCATATATTCAACGGAAATCACGGCAAGAATCAAGCCCGTAAGTCGGACGAAGAGATTGGTGCCCGTGCGCCCCAGGAAACGGGAGATGCGCGCGGCGTGGGCGAAGATGACGAAAGTGAGCGCGGAAACGAGCACCGCGGCAAAGATCACCTCAAGCCGCAGCATGAGGTTCGTCTCCCCAGCGGTGAGCACCAGGATGGTGGTGATGGCCCCGGGGCCCGCGAGGATGGGCACCCCCAGCGGCACCACGGCGATGTCTTCCTTGTGGCGGCTCTCTTCCTCCTCCTCGGGACGCGTCTTGGTGGCCCTGGTCTCGGCCTGGATCATCTGAAGGGCGATGAGAAAGAGGATGAAGCCCCCGGCCACGCGGAACGAGGCCACGGAGACGTTGAAATACAAAAGGATGCGGTCCCCGAAGAGGGCGAAGGCCGCCATCACCCCCGCGGCCACAAGCGAGGCCTTGGCCGCCAGCTTCCTCTTCTTGCTCTCCGGAAGGTCCTCGGTGAGGCCGAGAAAAAGGGGCACACAGCCGATGGGATCGACGATGATGAAGAGCGGGACAAAGATGTTCAGGAAGTCACGGAGCTCCATCTCTCCTCTCTACCTTCTTCCGAACCGGTGCGTAAATAGAGAACCCAGCCGGCCAGGCCGGCCAGGAGGTTGACCCCGTAAACCAGAAAACCCAGGGCCACCCCCACCTCCGTGGAGTAGCCCAAGAGCCCCAGGAAATAGGAAAGCGTGCCCTCACGCACCCCGAACCCCCCCAAGCTCACGGGCAAAGACGCCAGAATCCCCATGAGGGGGACGAACAAGAAGTACCGGGGCCAGGCGACCTCAAGCCCCAATCCCTCACCGAGAAAGAAGACGTGAATGTTATACAACACCTGGACGGTAAGTCCCAAGAAAAAGAGGAGGGCGAACCGGTCCGGACGGGTGACGGCGGTGGCGGTCTGAAAAAGCTCGTGCGAGATGCGCGACCGCAGAAACCGCAGGAAGACGGCGAGCAGCACGGTGCCCACGAGAAAAGCCACGGAGAAAAGAAAAAGGACCTTCCTTGCGAGCGGCGGCAGGAAGTCTCCCTCAAGCGGGAGGAAGACCGCCAGCAGGAAGAGGGCCCCGAGGAGCCCGAAACCCCGGTCGTAGAGGATGCTGAAGGAGGCCGCGCTCTTTCCGCAACCATCGCGCACGAGATAGAAGACGCGCACGAGGTCCCCTCCCAGAAGCCCCGGCAGAAACGTGTTGAAATAGACCCCCACGAGGTAGATGCGCAAAAAGTAGGCGTAAGACCGCGAGAAACCGAGGAATTCGGCCACCACCTTCCAGCGCCAGGCGGAGACGAGCTGAAAGAGGGCCATGAAGAAGACGGCCACGAAAAGGGGAGGGAGGGAGACGTGTCTCAAGGTTTGCCAGAGGGCGTGAAAATCGGTCTGCCGGAAGAGATAGGCCAGAAGCCCCACGCTCACCGCGAGCTTGAGGAAGAAGGTGAGGCGCTTCCTCATTCAAGCACCTCGCGCACGGTGTAGATCCTCCGGCCCGAGGCTTCGTAATAGGTGCGGATGACGAGTTCGGCGAGAAGGCCCGTGCCCAGGAGGTTCACGCCGGTGAGGATGAGGAGGACTCCCAGGATGAGGAGGGGCCGATGCCCGATATCCTGATGATAGACGAGCTTCAGGACGGTGAGATAGAGCTCGATGAAAAACCCCACGAGGAAGAAGAGCCCTCCGGTGAGGCCGAAGATGTGGAGGGGTTTGGTGGCGAACTTGCGGAAAAAGAGCATGAGCAAGAGGTCAAGGAGCACGCGGTAGGTGCGGGAGAGCCCGTACTTGCTGCGCCCGAAACGCCGGGGATGATGGGTGACCGGGATCTCGGCGATGCGCGCCCCGCCGAAGCTCACGAGCACCGGGATGAAGCGATGGAGCTCGCCGTAGATGGTGAGCCCCTCGATGACCTCCCGGCGATAGGCCTTGAGCGAACAGCCGTAGTCGTGGAGCTTCACCTTGGTGAGGCGGGAGATGAGGGCGTTGGCGAGAATCGAGGGCAGGCGGCGGGAGAAGAAAGGGTCCTTGCGGTCCTTGCGCCAGCCGGAGACCACGTCGTAGCCCTCCTCGATCTTCTCGAGGAGCCGCGGGATGTCCTGCGGGTCGTTCTGGAGGTCTCCGTCCATGGTGACGATGACCTCGCCGCGGGCGTGGTCTAATCCGGCGGTGAAGGCCGCGCTCTGGCCGAAGTTGCGTCGCAGGACGACCACCCTCAACCACGGATAGCGGGGCTTTAGTTGCTTGAGGATCTCCGTGGTCCCGTCGGTGGAGCCGTCGTCCACGATCACCACTTCAAAGGGCTTGCCGAGCCCCTCAAGGGCCTCCTTGAGCCTTTCAAGGAGCAGGGGAATGTTTTCGGCCTCGTTGTAAACCGGGATGACTACCGAGAGATAGGGCTTCATGGGGCTACGAGGTTGAAGGGCGTAAGGCGTCCGAGCTTGAGGGTCACCTTGATCTTCTTGCCGTCCCTCAGGATGGTGAGGGTGATCTCGTCACCGGGACGGTGCTTGGTTAGTTCCTGGACGATGTCGAGCACCCGGCGCACGGGATGACCGTCAATGCCGATGATGATGTCACCACCCAGGGCGATCTTCTCCTCGCCCATGAGGATGAGGCGCTTTCCTCCGCGGATGCCCGCCTTGTCCGCCGGGGAGTTGGGGATGACCGACTGCACGAGGACCCCTTCGTCCTGTTTGAGGCCGAAGAGATTGGCCAGGCGCGGGGTGAGGTCTATCCCCTTGATGCCTACGAAGGGCCGCACGGCATAGCCCTGCTCAATGAGCTGGGGGATGATGCGGGTGGCCACCTCCGAGGGGATGGCGAACCCGATGTTTTCCGCCCCGGGTTTCAGGATGGCGGTGATGATGCCCACCACCTCGCCTGCGGAATTGAGGAGGGGGCCGCCGGAGTTTCCGGGGTTTATGGCCGCGTCGGTCTGGATGATGTTGTGCGAGAGCTCAAGCGTGGGGCTCGGGAGACTGCGGTTTAAGGCGCTCACCACGCCCACGGTGAGCGTGTTGTCCAGGCCAAAGGGGTTTCCGATGGCCAGGACCTTCTGACCGATGCGCAGCTGGCGACTGTCGCCAAAGAGGAGCTTCTTCACCTTTTCCTTGGGGTCCACCTTGATGACCGCGAGATCCGTCGGGGGATCCGTGCCGAGCACGCGGGCCTGATAGCGATGGCCGGCGTAGTCGCTCACCAGGATGCTGTAGGCGTCCTTGATGATGTGAAAGTTGGTGACGATCACCCCGTCTTCGGAGATGAAGAAACCTGAACCCACGGCCCGTTCGGGCACCGGGACCTTGGCCGAAGCCGGGCGCTTGAGGCACTCGATGTGGACTACGGACTCCTTGGCCGCTTCGTAGACCTTGATGTTGTTTTCCTCAAAGGGCGTGAGGGCAAACGCCGGAGAGACCCAGAGCAGGAGAAGGATCAGGAGCATGGGAAACATGTGCCTTCATTAAGCGTAAACCCCGAACCTGTCAAGGAAAGAAAGTTCCCATCGCTCTTAAATGTTTTCATCAGTTCTTCCGATCAATCGTTTGAATCAGGCGTTGAATCACAATTTCCAAAGGGGGAATCGAGAGATGGGTCACCACCAAAAGAAGGTCTTCCGCTTCACCATCCGCAGGATCTGTTTACTGAACACGGGTATCATGTTTTTTCTCCTCGTCTTCCTCGGAGTCTTTGGCTTCTTTTCCCTGAAGATCCACGACGAAGCCCTGGAACACATCTACGACTTCCTCAAACTCGAAGCCTTGGTGACCTCTCAGGTCCTCGATCCGCTTCTTGACTTCGAGACCGCGCTCTCTTCCTGGCTCAGGCATCAGAAAGGGGAGGACATTCCCCGCCTCGAAGAGCTCTTCAACCGGGTAAAGCTCAACGCCGAGCGCTTCGAGGAGCACCTGCGGCAGAAGGACGAGGTGCTGCGCTCCTACAAGAACCTGGTGCGGACCCTCGAGAAAGGGGAGAAGGACCTGGCAAGCCTCTTCAAGGCCTGGACGGAGAAGGAAGCCGCCCTGGAGAGCCTGAAAGAGCGGTTCAGCGCGCTCAAAATCCTGCGCGACGAGGTCATGGAGAAAAAGATTGATCCCGGTCGCGAGGAGGCCGCCAGACGCGGAGACCTCCAGGCCTTCAAGCACTGGGCCGACGTGGACATGTACTTCAACGAAGAGATCATGGGAAACCTCTTCGATCTCTATCTCGCCCTCACCAGGTTCCTGGCCGAGGAGATCCCGGCCGAGGCCGTCCAGAACCAGATGGAAAAGGTGCGCGAGGGGTTCCAGGCTTTTGCCGCAAAAGTCGATGGGTTGGACATCCTTAAAGAGGATCTGGAGCGCATCGGCCAGGAGGTGGAAAACATCCTCCAGAAGACC
>Ga0256835_1001141_pt1 | contig 16580 bp, 12 predicted proteins | sample PIR30metaG_FD_185972 | JGI IMG/M metagenome (GOLD analysis project Ga0256835, IMG submission 185972) | Hydrothermal vent microbial communities from East Pacific Rise, Pacific Ocean - PIR-30 | ecosystem: Environmental > Aquatic > Marine > Hydrothermal vents | place: Pacific Ocean: East Pacific...
CATAAATTAATTTTTTAATGATGTAGATAATAAGTAACAAATGCTCTTTTTTTGATTATAAATATTTTAACTTTATTAGTGTGGAATCCCCTTCCGCAAGGTGGAATGGGAAATGAAAACTAATATTCTTATCTGTTTAATATGACAGACATGATTTTATTAGGTCTCTGGGGCAAAGAATATCCGTAAAGGAGTTCCATGGGGGTACCAACACCGTGAAAACACGGTCAGGAAAGCACAATATGATATTTTCCCACGACTAAAGTCGTGAAAGTGAGGGATGATTCATCTCAAAACTTAATTTTCAAGATCATCTAACTTAAAATCTACAGGTATTTGTTCTACATATTCTGCATCAAGTAGTTTTCGTACAGGTATATTTTGGTATCTCCCATCTGGTAACCTTCTCATTACACTTAATGGGAGAACTCTTGCTTTTAATTCAATCGTGGCGATCTTGATTGGATCTTTTGCTTCTTCTCCAACCCGTATTAGAATAGGTGCACCCATCGCTACTTGTAGTGCTCTTGCCCCAACTATCCTTGATCGTTCATATCGGGTGAGGAAACGACTTCCAATTACAATTTCATCTGATTCGATTAGTTTGTCATCTTTATATTCATCACTCAAAAAACCACCGCCATCCAACCCGGCATTTTTTTTCCCCGAATAATTAATATTAAACCTTACGTTATTGCCTTTGTTTTTTTATTTAATAAAAAAAGTGTTCTCAATTATCCATAACATATTTTATGTCAACTTAATGTTTTTATACGTAAAAAGCTTGTTTCAGCTAAAAATTAATACTTTTTTGTAATCTTATTCGTTGTATGACGTGGGAAACTACACATTTGGCTCTTGAAAGTAGCTTAGTCTATATTTTTTTACCAAAAGAAAAAAGAAAATTTTATAGTAATCATAAAAAAGAATGGTTTTTAATTTCCTTATTAGCATCAGTACCCGACTTAGATTCCCTATTTAAGATACATCGGAGTTTTTCTCATTCATTAGTAATGGTGGCGCTTTATGGACTTATCGTGATTCCATTAATTAATAATAAGAAAGATCGGAACTATTGGGTAAAAAAACATAAAGTAATAAAAGATGCAATAATCTTGTTCCCTTGGTTTTGGATGATGCATATAATACTTGATTTTGGTTTTGGTCCTATGCAGTTGTTTTATCCTATCTCAACAGCATTTTTCGATATTAGCTTTTATCTGCTTATTTCTTTAAAACCTTTAGGACCTTTTCCTTTTGTTCCTTATGGAATAAGTATTAATTTTAAGTTATTAACCGAAAGTACCGGACTTAAATCTTTTATTATTAATATGAGTTATGAAGAAAGATTAAAATTATTTGGAACTAATAAAATGCAATTTTTAATCGATGAATTTACGATCCATGCATCTATTTTTTTAGCGTGGTGCTTTTGGTTAATGAGGGATCATATTTCTAAAAAATCGCGAGCATTACTGGAAAGAAGAGTTAACATTTCTTTTTTCGATGGAAATCAAAAAAAAGCTTTCAAAACAGGATGGAAAGCATTCAAAATTTTTGGTTGGCTTTGGTTAATAGGTACTACTTCAATGTTAGCTAGTAATAGTATTCCTGCAATAAGGACAGAAACAGGATATGCCTACTGGGAAATAACACTTGTAAGTGATACAGTTACACCAATGCAGTTTTTAGAAGCTAATTTTCCCAAAAAAACAACTCCTGCAGTATCTATCAGTTTGCCTGTTTCTCCTTATAACATCACAATAGGTGTTTTAATATCTACAGATAAAGATGTGATCATAAACGTGTCTAGTATTGTTACTTTTATTGATAAATGGAACAATTCTTTTACTAATCGAGAATTTAGAGGTAATTACTCTTCCATCATAAAGAACCAAGAATGGTACAACTCTTTATTTATAGTCCAACTAAAAGAAAACACAACTATCTTAAAATTAGATGTTCAAAAAACAGACTATTTACTCTTAGGAATCATACTTGTCAATTGGGGAGAAGACTTGTCTTTTGTAAAGAGTGGAGAAATCAAGATAACAAGTTTATTTGAACAGTCAGAAACCAAGAATTTCTTTTACTTAGTTGGTTTAATTAGTTTGTTGATCCCTATTATCATAAGTTTGATGGTTATTATCCTCAAGTATCAATTCTTTAAAATAACAAAAGAAAAAGATGTTTAATAGTAATATTTTTCCTAAATTTTTAGAAACAATTTTATCGTGCTGCAAATTGTTTGCTTGGAGCCATGAGATTCGTGTCTCCTATTATTATCATATCGGTCTCTGGTAGTGAAAATAATTTTACGCTATACCATGTCCCACATTTTGGGCAGGAGAAGTACCCATTAATTACGGGAGAAAAGAACTCATGGTCAAGAATGATTATTTCTGGTTGAAAACTGGCATTACATTCATCCATTATGCATTGGAAGTTTTCAAATATTTCTACTGGTGCCCTGGGACCAACTATTTCTTGCTCGAGATTCTCAACTTTAGGGATGTATGGAAGATTTAACATACGCTATTCATCTCGGCGATGGCGCCATATATAGGGTCTCTGACGCCATATTAAAAGTTTCCCGTACTCTGCTAGTCACGTGTTCTACGCTAGAATCAGAAATATGAAAAATAATGTTAAATAAAAAATGAATTAATTTTTAAACTAGAAATATTTCGCGTTTTATTTTTATTGTTTTTTATTATTTTTTTTGTAATCTAATATCTTATTAATAAATTTCATAGTAAGCTCTGCTATTTTTTCTTCGTTTTCATCAATAATCCGATGAGATTTTTTAGGGAATTTATAATATTCAGATAAAGGATTTATTTTTGTTAGTTCTTCTGACTGTTCTATTGGAGTTAATCGGTCCATAGAAGGAGTAAAAGCAATAATAGGAATCGTTAAGTTTTGTTTGCGATCTCTAATATCATATTTTCTTAGAAACTCTTTGTAAAACAATAACTGCGATTTTGGATTAGCTTTATTTATTTTGTCTCTTCCTTTTTTCAAATTATCCCTTTCATCGGGGTTTTTAGCACTCCAGATAAGAATAGAAAGTACTACGTTTTTCAAGAAATTTAGGAAGAATAATGGGAATATAGACATTACCTTCATCCATATTGGTTCATGGTAATATTGCGGAGGACTAATCAATGCTAGCGCAAGTGGCCTGGGCTTTAGACCTCTTAACGCATATTCAAGAGTCAGTGCAGACGTTACAGAAGAAGCAAAAATTACAAATGATTCATCTTTAAGCCCAAAATAATTCAAAACTGTTTGTAATTCTCTTGTTTGCTCCTCTATAGTATAGGCGCCTTTATAAGTTGGAGAAGTACTTTTACCATATCCTCGTGGTTCATACATGATCACTGAGAAATATTTTGCAAATTCATTAATCAAGACTTTTCTATTTTCAATTGTAGATAACCAACCGGGAAGAATCACAATTGTTATGTCTTTTCTTGCTTTAGGACTTTCTGGGATCACATGCAAAGCTCTGATCTTTATTTTAGGGTTTTCAGAAATCGTTATGTAATGTTCTTTTTCCATTGTGAGATATTTGGGGGAATGAGATTATAAAAATGGTTTTTAGGCACAGAGAATAGTTAGAAGATCTATGAATTGTTTTTGTTGAAAGTAAAAAGGAGAAGAGAGAGTTTAGATTACTTACATCTCTTCACTACTAACGTTTTTAGATTTACCTATAAGCATGACTTCAATAATCTGTGAAACGCACTATTTTAACTTTATCGGCGTGAAGTCCCCTTCCACAAGGTAGGGGATGAGAGTCGATAAAGTTAAAATATATATAAGGGCATTTTACCCACCAATAAAACAAGGTGGGAGGTCTATTTGCCCATATTTAAGTAAAATCTGGCACGGAATTATTTATTTTTAGAAATCCATATCTTCGTTGTCCATTCCGCCGGTTTCGTCTTTTCCTCCGACGCTTTTCGCAGCAATTACGTCATCGATTCTTAAGATCATTTGGGCTGCTTCGGCAGCACTGTTAATCATTTGTTTTTTGACTCTTATTGGTTCAAGAACACCTAGTTCCTTCATGTCAGCAATTTTTCCGCCTACAGGGTCTACTCCGTAGGTGTATTTGCCTTCTTTCCATTTCTTGTTAAGTTCACCGATAACTTCAATGGGATCCATACCACCATTTTCTGCTAGTGTTTTGGGGATAATTCTAAGGGCTTCACTGAAGGCTTTAACGGCCAGCTGGATCTTGCTAGGTTGTTCTTTAGCATAGTCCTCAAGGACATTCGCTAAGTAAATTTCAGGAGAGCCTCCACCCGCTACTACTGCGCCATCTTCAATAACATTACGAATTACACTTAAAGCATCATGGATTGCTCTTTCCGCTTCATCAACAATTAATTCGGTTCCTCCTCTTACGAGGATAGTTACTGCTTTAGGATCTTTGCATCCTTCAACAAATACCATTTTGTCGTCGGAAATAATGCGTTCTTCAACTAATTCGGCTTCACCTAAGAATGCAGGATCAAGATCTTTGAGACTGCTAACTACTTTGCCACCTGTTGCACGGGCTAAAGCTTCAATGTCACTCTTCTTTACTCTGCGAACAGCCATTATACCAGCTTTAGCCAAATAGTGTTGGACAACATCGTCAATTCCTTTTTGAGCAAATACAACGTTTGCACCGGACTCAATGATTTTGTCCGCCATTTCTTTTAGCATTTGTTGTTCTTGTTCTAAGTATGCTTGCATTTGTTCGGGACTACTGATGTTAAGTTTAGCATCGAATTCAGTTTTTGTAATTTCAAGAGGTTCATTGATTAACAAGATCTTAGCGTTTTTGACAGTCTTTGGCATTCCATCATGGACTACTTCTTTGTCTAAAATCACTCCTTTGACTAAGATGGTGTCTGAAATGGAGCCACCTTGTTTCTTTTCTACTTTAATTTTGTTAATATCTGCTTTGTATTTTCCGTTTTCATTAACAGTAATCGTTTTAACAGCATCTACTAGTAGTTTTGCTAATTTTTCTCTATCTCCAGCAACTAATTTGCTGGACATGCTAGTCATTGCTACTTTTAATAATATTTCTTCATCTTTTTCAGGGTCGACTTTAATTGCGATGTTATCGAGAGCTTCAATTGATTTTTCGGTAGCAATTTTGAGACCATCAACAATAATGCTCGCATGAATATCTTGGTCTAATAATTCTTCGGCTCTTTTTAGTAATTCCCCTGCAAGGACAACTACGCTGGTAGTTCCATCACCTACTTCTTGATCCTGGGTCTTTGCTAATTCGATTATAAATTTAGCACCTGGATGAACGACATCAATCTCTTTTAGGATCGTAGCACCATCATTAGTGATGGTTACGTCTCCAAATTGGTCAATTAGCATTTTGTCCATTCCGCGGGGTCCCAAAGCGGAGCGAACTGCTTCAGCCAATGTTTTGGCAGCAAAAATATTATTTCTTTGAGCATCTCTTCCGACAGTACGTTCGGTGCCTTCTTTAAGTATGTAAATTGGTTGTCCAGTCATCATTGTTACTCCACCTCACTTTGTTTGGCGAGATTTTTCTTTCTTCGAATTGATATTTGTAGTACTGGTTTTTAAGATAATCGAAAGTATACAACCTCAAGTCACATACTGAAAGGCAAATATTTATGCAAGCGGGTAAGAAGCTGTGAACACATGTTTTTTAAGAGATGAGGGTGCTAAAAATGCAATTAGAATTAATAAATATATCTCCTCAATTTAAAAAAGCTTAATGACCGATCACAGGATGAGGAACGTATTTTTCTTCTAAAAAGGAAATGTCGGAAGAAGAAAGTTTGATCTCGAGCGCTTCAACGGCTTGTTCTAAATGTTCAATACGCGTAACGCCAATTATTGGGCTAGTAATATAATCTTTAGAAAATAGCCAGGCCAATGCAATTTGAGCAGGAGAAACACCTTTTTCATCAGCTAGACGCACTACTCGCTCTACAATTTCAAAGTCTTCTTCTCTAAAATAGCGCTTTAACAAAAAGGGATCACTTCTTGCACGTAAGGTATTTGGGACTTTTCCTTTACGATATTTTCCGGTTAAAAATCCTCGGGCTAGGGGAGACCAAGGGAGAACTGCAATTCCCTGATCTTTGCATAGAGGGATCATTTCTCTTTCTTCTTCACGATAAACAAGGTTGTAATGATTCTGCATAGAAACAAAGGGTTCTAAGCCTAATTTCTCGGCAGTCCATAATAATTTTGAAAACTGCCATGCATACATTGAACTAGCTCCGATATGTAAGACTAAATTATCATCAATTAAGGAGTTGAGGGATGCCATTAGAAATTCAGGATGAACATAGGAATCTAGTCTATGTATTTGATAGAGATCAACATATTCCATTTGAAGTCTTTCTAAAGAGTTCCATATCGCTCTTCTAATGTGATATCTTGATAGACCACTTTTATTTGGTTTAGATTCCACAATAAACCCTTCAATAGGGAAATATACTTTAGTGGCAACGACTACATCATCACGATAGCCTTTTAGCACTTCTCCAGTGATTTCTTCAGAACGCCCTTGGGAATATACATCTGCGGTATCAAAAAAATTTATTCCCAGATCAATGGCTTTTTCAATTATTGGTTTAGCTTGGGGTAGTTCTAATTGCCACTCTGCTTGGTTTCCAAAAGACATCATCCCTAATGTAATTTTAGAGACTTTTAATCCCGTTTTCCCAAGGTTTATGTATTTCATTAGGAACAATTTTTATTTTTTGAATTTAAGAGTTGTTGAGAAAACATATTTTTGTCTATCTCTTTTTTAAGCATACCCAAGACTTTAATGAATTATTTTTCTATTTTTTGAACTGTTTTAATTGTTATTTAGAGATGTTTGAAAAGTATTTGAGCGATTTTTTCTTAGTAAGAGTTAAAATCTTGTTTTGTTAAATTGTGTTGGAGACAATTTTTGGTGATAAAACAATGCTATATGTTCCAGCTAAGGTTGCTGTTGCGGGATTAGGAAACGTAGGAAAAACTACTCTATGTCGTGCAATTATGGGAGAGGACACAACTGCGGAGAGAGTTGAGACTGCTGGGCTCCAATATCATAATTGGTCATTTGAGGGGGGAAGTGTTATATTTTTTGACTTTGGCGGCCAAGAAATGTGGGATACGATTTTACGTAGAACAATACAGAGACTTTCAGGGCTATTAACTGCAAAATTGATTTTAATGGTATTTGATGTAAGTACTAAAAAGACCTTTAAAGAAACAGTATATGACCTAAATAGATGGATCGATTACTTTGAAGAAGCAGGAAGAAAATCTAATTTCGCTAGACCAGTACTTTTTGTGGGGAACAAAATTGACTGCGAAAACCCTGAAAGAATCGAAAAAGGAGGCATTGATGTCCCAATAAGAGAATTAAGAACACCATTAATGGACATAATGAGCCGAATTGCAAGCCCAAATCAAACACATACTTTAAGGCTATTACATCCTTCGCACGACCCTAGAGAAAGATTTGAGAAAAACGTAGTATGGGTTTCAGCATTATACTACAATAGAAATGAGGATTATAGGCAAAGAATGGAAAGATTAAGGCAAGAAATAATTGCTGCTGCTAAACAGCCTCTTAAAAGCAAATAAATACGCACTAAAAAATAAACAAACTTCTCTAACTAAATCATGTTCTTTCTCGACGTTTTTTATTGTTTTTAACGTTATCGGCTATAAGTCCTCTTTTTTCTAGAAAAGAGAGAACAGAAACAAAGCCAATATGTATACTATGGCTAATAATCTTTTAAGTTATGTGTATCGGACTTTTAATTTTAAACAAGGTTAGTAGCCCGATCTGTGGACCTGATACATAACAAGCTACACTAAACGTCATTGCTTACGAGGAATAATTCTGAGTTGAGTGAGTACTTCTTGATGAAGAAGGAAGTCACTTGTGAAAACAAGCGGTGGTTAATTTAGAATAATTTCTTGGCGGCGGGAAATCCCCTTTTGGAAGGGATAGGATGAAATCCGAAAACATCATATGTTTTTTATATGTTTATCTTGCAGGGCTGGGACAGCCCGTAGCGCCTGTGGAGAGAGTCTCCTCTGTGAAGCAGAAAGCCCCTAGCAAAAGCAAAGCAAGGAGTAGTTCACACTAAGATAACTTGTATATTATAAATACGAAGTATAAATAAAAGAATTAATTAAAAAACGATGTTAGATCTTAATCATGCGTGTTTTTGAGGAAGAAGGATTCAAATGGGTCCACTCCAAAGATGGAAAAAAATATTGGTTAGATGCTACTGCGTCTCCAGGTAGTTGGGACATGTTTTTAAAAGCTCTTGCAATTGTTCCTTTAGTCATGTCATTCATTATCATGGGAATGGCAATAATAGGCACTGAAAATACGTTACAAGCAAGGATCTTTTTATTCATAACTGGGTTCATATTGTTTCTATTTGGAGGAGCACAAACTACTGCTTTAATTATTGTTGAAAGTGGGAAGGCAGGTAGATATTTGATAATTGGAGATGAATATATTGTTATACAATATGGCCTAATTTTTGATCCTGAAGAAAAAAAGATTAAGATCCCTTTAAACAAGATACAAAACGTCCTTGTTGTAGAAGAAAAAAGAAAAGATCGACAGAGGGAATATGAGGTATATGTCTTGAAAATAATTGTTGACGGAGAAGAATACGAAATATGGGAGTTTAGAGAAAAAGACAGAGCAGAAAGTCTAAAAAACATGTTGTTGAGAAAAATAAAACATAATTAAAACCATATGCCTACTGAGACTGTTATGCATTATTTAGGCAAGTATTGATGTTAGTTTAGTGGTTATGGAGCGACACTATGCTTTAAAAGAGGCTTCTAAAACCCTAAAAGTATCGGTCAGAACCCTAACCTAAAAACCACTTTAGCATTCATTCATGTCTAAGACCTGTCGTGTGCAGCAGGAGCAAAACGAATTCCCAAGAGGGACAGGAAAGAAAGTGATGAGCAAAAAAACATTGTGTTTTCAACAGGCAATTTGTCGGTTGCTACAATGTTTTTAAAAGAAGAAACAAACTGGTCAGCACTAATCATCTTTTATGCGGAGATGAGTTCCCCATAACTGGGACTACGGTCTATGACTTGCTTTTCGATGAATTCAGAGGGGATATGAGACTGATGACGCCCTATCCAAGCGTGGTCTATCGCACAGACTTGAACGGTAAAAAGCTTAAAACCTATAACAATCCATAAACCATCACGTAAAGAAGAACCCAAATTTAAGTTTAAGCAAATAAAAATAATAAGGACATACTTTTCTGAAATTGGAGTCTTTAATGTTTTTTACAGACCCATTTTTTCTTTGATGATTTCTATTAATTGCGATCTAGTCTTTGAAGAAGGATTAGTTACACCTAGTTCAGTAGCGATTTGAACTAATTCTTTTTTATTAAGATCCTCAAGATTTAGGCCAAAGGAGTCACTAGAGCCAGATTTTGCTTTAGTGGATGATTTTGCTTGTTCGGTATCTATTGAAGATTTCCTAAGTTCCTCAAAGAACTTGAATTCATCTACAGAAGCAATTTTAGATAAATCAAGAATTAGTACTATCCCCTCATCAGTCATGGTAATACCTGTTAAATATGGTATGTCCTCGATCCTTTTTCCAAGGACTTCTCCAGTGGTTTTTATGTTTTTAGGATCTACAGAGATAACGCTTTCTACATAATCAACAAGGATTCCTGCCATTCCACCTAGTTTATCAGAAATAATAACATACAGCGCTTCTTCATCTGGTTGGCCTTGAAGAGCTAGTTTTCCAGCTAAGTCCAAGACAGGGACTATTTGCCCTCTAAAGTTAATTACTCCAGCCAAGTTAGGGGGTGACTGAGGAATAGGGGTGATAAGTTCTGGTTGATAAACTTCAATGACTTGATCTACGGGAACTGCCAGTAATGATGTTCCAATCCTGAACATAACAAACTTTTCTTCTTTTGTTAATTGAGCAGACATATGTAAGCACTCCTAAATATTTCTCTACAATATTGACTTGTAAAATAGTTTAAGTGGTTTTTCCCTTCTTGATGTTATTATTAATACTGTTTAATTTTTTTTCGTGAAAGGGGAAAGCATCTAAAATCATTCGTCCTCTTCTTTAGAAACTTGCTCTTCTTGTTGGTTCTTTTTTCTCTTAGAAGTTTTTGAAGAAGTTTTACCCGTGTTCTCATAGTTACTGTTACGGCCTAACTTGTTTTCATCATTATTACCTAACTTTTCTGTATCTTTGCCGCTTCCTTTTTCTTCATCAGAATTAGTTTTCTTTTCTTTTTCTTCATTCATTATAACGAACATCCGATCTCCAACCATTTCTAATTTAGCATCCAATTCATCTTTCACAATTAGATCGACAATTAATGCCTCTAGTTCATCTTGTTTTTTATTTAGAGACTTTGACAAGCTATCAATAGGAATATTTCCTATTTTACGTATCTTTTTCGCGATTGATAGCCGTTCATATTTTTCTAGAGTTTTAGAAGGCAGAATTGAGCCGGATAATTGGGAAATTTTGTGGACATCACCATTTTCCCATGCTTCCAAGATCTTCATTACTAACGCAATAAAAGAAGTATTTTCTAGATGTTTTGCTATTTCTTTGGCGATTATTTTTGCTCTTTTTAAAGTAAAATCAGTAACTAATTCAATTCCGACTGTTGCACCATCAAAAGAAGAGATAGTTGTAGAAAGATCTGGTAGCTTTTCTTCAGGTAATGAATCAAAGTACGAGAGATAAGTATCTATTACAGGTAACGCAAGCCTTTGTTCAGCACCTGTTACTGCATTTACAAAAGACTTTCCTCTCTCAAATTCTAAGGGAGAATCGGAATTTACAAAATGAGAGATGAATGCTTCCATGACATAAACAACTGTTTCTAGATGTTGCCTTGCCATTGAAGCAAGGATTTCTACTAATCTTCGTCTTTCTTCCCTGTTCCCTGAAAGGCCAATTCTAATCGTATTTTGTGTAACGACTTGTCTACACACAGCAGGCCGATGAGAAGCAATAATGGCATAAGCACGTGCCATGTAAATTCTTACAATCTGATCATCTATAGAAAGCATTGAATTGATTAAATTCTGAGCCGCTAAACTAGCTATTCCTTCATCTTCACCCAACAGGAGAATAATTTCCTCTTTGCTTTTATGAAATAGTTCTTCAGGTATTGAAGGCATTAAGTAAATTGCAAGTAAAAGATCATAAAGATCTGGAAATTCAGTTTTAATAGCTTCGGATAAAAGATCGTCAAGCTCTTTTCTTGCATCCCTAATTTCTACAGGTGCTTTTACAGGAGTTGTTGTTTCTACGGCATCTCCTTTTTCTACAGTAATTACTTCTTCTTTTTCTTCTTTTAGTTCTTTCTTTTCTTTGGACGTCTCTGTCGAACCATTGGCAATAACAATTTCTTTTTCAAACTGTTTCTTTGTTTTTTTCTCTTTTCCAACCTCATATATCGAATCTGGGGGTTTTAATGCCGCCTCTGTCGGTTTAGGAAGTAAATGTTTAGATGGACTTATATTAACGTTTTCTTCATCTTCTGAGTCGACTTGTTTTTTACCATTTAGATTATTATCGTCTACATCTGGTTTTTCATCTTTCTTTTTACTAACAATTTGTTTTTTTTCAGCTTTTTCGGTTTCTTCTTTTTTATCATTAGAAGAACGCTTTTCTACTTCTTCTTTTTTCTGCGTCTTTTCTTCCTCAGTTTCATCCTCTTCTTTGTTTTTTTCTGCTTCATCAGTTCCTAATGTTAGATTTAGTTTAGCTGTGCGATTTAAATATTCTATGACACTCTCAGGGTTATTAATAATATCATCATAGATAATTGGACAACCATATTCTGTATCAGTAAGTAATTTAGAATAATCTTTTTGCATGATAATATAGTCTCCATTTTCTGATGCAAGCTTAAGAGCATCTTTAATTGTTTTATTAGGACCAATAATGGCAGAAATAATTTCATTATACCGTTCTGTCTCTTTTTCGTCTAATTCAGGAATGGCCAACAAATAAACAATCGTGCCCTCCGCTTTACTTAGACGTTTTTTGAAATCATTTATATTTAAAAGAACAGATAAAGTAATCCAGTCAGTAATTAATAATACTAATGGAGTTGACGTTTTTAGATATTTTACTGCTTCAGGATGTGTTTTTAACGATTCTAATTGCTTCTCTCCACTTAGATAGAGTATTCCTGGTTCTCTTTTCTCCTTTGCTTCTTCAACAGTTAGCTTTTCGTTTAATTTGCCAGTTAATTGATAAAAACGAAGATTAGCAGCATTTTTGTCTTTTATAACTCTTAAATTAATTGCCCTGTCAAATAGGGGTATTAGCTTTGTATCTATTTGAAACTGGGTTTGAAGCCATTGATATACTTCTTCTATTCGACCTTGTCTCTCAACTGCCTCCGCAATTACATGATTTAAAAGTAATTGCTCATCAGAAAGATTAAGAGGATTTTCTTCTTTAAGAATGTCTAAAAGACTTCTTTCAGCAGGAGAAGAAACTAGCTCCGTTTCAGTTAGCAGATCAATACTTCTAGTTTCTTCCAGATAGTTCTTAATAATGTTACCTGATGAACTTAAAAACTCACACACTAAGGCGTTATTGATCATTAATGGTAAACGCTGTTTTTCAGCAGTACTTAGTACCTTAATAATACTTGATGGGTTTACACCGGCGTAGATGAATTCAAAACTAGGTTCATTTGTATTAGACATAGAGAGTCCTTCCTTTAGTAGGTAAGTTATTTTCAGGTGTTTTCCTCACTTACGGTTTTGTTTCTGTTTCCACCCTTTTTCTAAACACAAAAGTTCTTTTCTATCTAACAAATTATTTTTTTCATGAAGGTTATGAGTTTTGTCCTCGATTTGTTCCACTAAACATTCCCCAGTAATACACATTATTAACTTTTTTCCGTTTTAAAACGGCTTGTCTCTCGAAAAATGTGCGAGTATAACACTTTTTGAGTATTATGATAACAACTATTTAACCAATAAATTAAACAAAAAGAACAGGACTAAATAAGATAAATTATCTCATTATAAGTAAGGTATTGGGTTTAGGAATTAACTTTCAGAGTAAAAACTTTTATTTGAAAGGCCCATTGCTTTTGAGAGAGGATTCATACTTTATAAAGAGCAATTGTCCCGAACACTCCCATTATTGTAAAAAATGGTTGGGAATAGATTTTATGGTTATCTCCATTTTTTTATTTTACTGCTGGGAGGGTTTTTTCCGCCAATAGAGTTAAATTCAAAAAAAGATTTTACTTTCAAGACTATGTGGTAAATCAACAAAAAAAATTTTTACAATTTATTCATCAACATCCCCGATTGATATTGGTAATTTCTACGTTTGCTGTAGGGCCAGCAGCAATACTTACAAAAATAATTATTTATAATTCTGCTTTGACTATTGCTTTTTGGAGAGTTCTTTTTGCCGGGATTATTTCTTTGTTACTTAGTAACGTATTAAAAGAAAAAAGTGGGGTTTTGCCTAAAAGGCACAAGGATAGATGGTTAATAATTATTGCTGGTGTTTTTCTTGCATTTCATTTTTCTTTGTGGTTCGAGTCTTTAAGATATGTAAGCGTTGCCTTAAGCGTAATAGTCGTTACTACTACACCGATATGGATGACTTTAGCAGCTTTGTTTTTTATGAAAATCTTTCCCACTAAAAACGAAAAAATTGCTATTTTTCTTGTAATATTATCAATTATAATTATGCTTTTTGAAACGGGTAATAATGGGGCTTTAGTAATTAACAAAAACTTTGTGATTGGTACTATTTTGGCTTTAGTTAGTTCGTGGTTTATAGTGGGTTATTTCTTCATAGCAAAAAGAATCCTTTCGACTCAATCATTATGGGGATATTTTGGCTTAGTAAATCTTTCTGCAGCAATAACACTCGCATTATTATTGTTATTAAAAAGAGAAAGCTTCTTACCTTTACATTTCACTGATTTTGGCGTGTTATTAATAATGGCTTTAGGCCCTTCATTAATTGGGCATGCAGGATATAATTACTCAATGAAACTAACTCGCCCACATGACGTAGGTTTTGCAATTCTAGGAGAACCAATAATTGCATCAGTCCTTGCATTTTTCATATTTAAGGAAGTTCCCGCTTTAACTACAATTCTAGGGGGAATATTAATCTTCATAGCAATCTATTTAGTAGTAGTAATCAGTGAAGAAGAGGCTCCACTTATTTAACTTCGTTGTTGAGAAGGCCCTTGCAAAAGAAAGAGGTCGCTCACAGGAAAAAGAAATTGTTAAGAATTATTCTGGTGGAACAGTGAAACTATTTATTAAATAATTCCAGAATTCCGTACTTCCTCCAAAAATTTCTGTTATTTTTTGACCGATTTTATATATACATGTTAAAGGATCTGACTTATCCTTCCAAGTTAGAATCGTAATTGCTTTACTTAAAGTTAAATAGTTATCATCAAATAGCTCAACAGGATAAAACTCCGAAAGTTCTAAATAAATGTCGATTGTAGCTCCTCTCCTAGAATGCTTTATTTTAAACGGAAAAATTTCTTCCAAAATTTTTTCGTCGTCAGGCTTTATTTTTAAATTACATATTTCTATTACTGGTTTTCCTTCAAAAAATGTTAAAGGCATGTCTTGAACAATTATTTCTTTTTCACTGGTTTTAAATAAAGAAATCAAGTCATTTAGGGCTTCTTCCATCTTGCTATATTGTGAATGAATAAACATTCCTGGTTTCCCTTCAATTTGCCAATCTGTAGGTCTAAATCCAGAGGAAAGTAGCTTATTAAAACTATTTGATAACTTTGCAGAGATTTCTTCCGAGTTCTTTATTATTCTCTTAATTTTAGAGTTACTGTTATTTATTATATCTTTAAATTCCATTATGCTTGTTTTTATTTTGCTTCCTAACTCTTCAAAATCGACACTTAATTGCTTCAAATAGTCAACATATGCATATTCTATCATTGCTGGTAGTGTATTTCGAATATCATTAACAATTGCTTTGAATTCCTTGAATTTTTTACTCCTCTTTTTCCAATTATAATGACTATAGTTTTCAAGTTTTTGCCTAATGTTTTGGCAAGTTTCTTTGAAACTTGTATAATTATCACCCATAACGATTTGTATTTCAGCGTTATGTTCAAAATAATCTAATGTTTTTAATATGCTATTTTTAAAAGAATTAAACATATTATTAGATTTAGTAGATTCCAAGGCTGCTTCCAAGTAACCAATTAATTCCATCAGTGTTGGTGAATGATGAGCCAACCATGTAATTATCCCAGAATTACTTCTTTCTATGAATGTTGTTGTTGCGGTGAAAGCAATTGCTTGTAAGGGAACTTTCTCTTCAGAATATACTTCTAAAAATAGCTCAGGATCAAAGGTTTTATTTTTTAGGTGAAGTAAAGTGTCATCCGGTAGCTTCACTAATAATGAAACAAAAGTGTTGATCAAAAAAGAAGGATGTATCTTGTTGTCTTCTACTTCGATTACAGGTAATCCTTTCTTGAAATTAGGTTTAGTCCACTTTACAGCTTTATCATCAACAAACAGTTGATATTTTTCATTTCTAGCCCATACTAATAATAAAGAGCTAATGCGAGGATAAAAGTCAAATGGAGATAGTTCATTTTTACGGATGACACGATCAACTGTTTTTGTGGCAAAACCAATAGCGATTATCGGGATTATTGTGTTGTAAATTTTCATTAAGCTCAAAAAATAATTCTTTGTAGGATCTTTACTAGCTAATAACTCTCTCATTCCTTTGTCAATAGTCCCTGAAAGAGTTTTAATACTAGAATCTACAATCAGAACTCCTTGAAATGGAGTAAATTGGACACTTTTTTTACGACTTTTTTTCTCAAATATTTTATCCCAAGATTTAAACCACTTAGGAAATTCATCGGGAATGAGTGGTTTCCCTTTTTCTTTCAGTTCATCTAAAGAAACACCTTCTTCTAATATCTGTCTAAGCATTTCAATAGTCGTGGAATCAAGAGATATTTGTGAAAGATTTATCAACCATTTTTCTATGAAGTCACCTATTAATTCACCCTTTTGTTTAGGAGCAATAAGTTTTATTGCTTCTTTAAGAATCTGCGGAAAACCAGGCTTTAAGTAGGGTTCTATGATGTCATAAAAAATAGATAATATCTTTTCTTCATCTATTGTAAGTACAATAAACAAAGGATCTTTTTCAACAATTTTCAAAGTAGCTTCCATTAAAAACTTGTTTTGTAAAATTGTTGGTACTCTGTGAGAGTCTTCTAACCTGATTTTAGAGAGCTCTACTTTTATTTTTTTAGGAACTAAAATTCCTAATTGTTCTTTGTATAACTCAAGGGGTTGTGAATACTTTTCTTTTAGAATAATAAATAATTCTTTTTCAACTATGGACTTGATATCTTGAGGTCGTTCTAAGTACAAGAAGTCAATTGGGTTCTTATGGATCATTTCCCAAATTATCTCTATTATAATGTCATTGAGCATTTTTCTCTTATAAAACGGCTTAAGTAGACCTTTTTCCCACA
>Ga0256835_1001142_pt1 | contig 16535 bp, 10 predicted proteins | sample PIR30metaG_FD_185972 | JGI IMG/M metagenome (GOLD analysis project Ga0256835, IMG submission 185972) | Hydrothermal vent microbial communities from East Pacific Rise, Pacific Ocean - PIR-30 | ecosystem: Environmental > Aquatic > Marine > Hydrothermal vents | place: Pacific Ocean: East Pacific...
AACCAATTCGGTCTTTTTTCAGTAACTAATCTACCAATAAAAGTAATTACTAGATCTTGATCTTTATCCTTATAAAGATTACATGGGCATAAGTTAATACATTTATCTATATATTCAATATCAATACCATTAGGTACTACATATATTTTTTCTTCGTCTATCCCTATATTATCTATCATGGCTCTTTTAATAGATTTAGAAACAGTTATGTAATAATTACATAAAGATTTCATTAGTACTAAATACGTTCCTTTGTACAAAGATGATAGAAATCTTAGTTGCTTGTTATATTTTAACTTAACATATAGGGGAATGTATCTTGAAAGTTCCTCATGTACCGTGCAAACTAATGGCTTGTTTTTAAATAGAGAAAATAAGGAGGAGGGAACTATGTGAATAGGCGGCGTCTGGTTTACTTCTATAATATCATAGTGACTTCTTAATTTAGCAAGTAGGTTTCTAAATAGATAAAAATTAAAAATCATCTCCTTCTTGAGGCTCCTAACTGATCCTTCAAAGAACGTGTTGAAATATTTAACAGTAGATATCTTCATTTTTCCTAATGTATAGTTTCGAGGGCTTGCTGTCAGTAATTCAACATTTATGCCTCGTTTTGCAAGGCGACGTGCTATCTCAAAATAGCGTCTCTCATATCCTCCTTCAAAGAAAGGATATATTGTATTGCATACTAGCAACACGCTTAAGTTCATGATTATTATCCCAACTTGCTACCGATATTGTAAGCGAGTGCTTTTGTTATAAAGATTGGATTGATTAGAATCTTTGCAAAATCCTTAGAGAATAAGAATGTAGTATCTACATTTAATGTATCTTTTATTATTTTTTCTTTATATAAATTCATTCTATAAAATAATATTAAATTTTCTTTAACATTTTTTCCGTAGTTTAAATATTTTTTGAAAAGTTCAGAGATACCATTCGGCTCTATATGATATATGGCATTTCTAACCATAGCTATATGGATATTACTACTAGTGTCCCCTTGATGATTGTTAAGTGTATATACAAAATGTAAAAATATTTTATCGTCAAGCATATAAATATTATAAAATAATCTGAGTAACTGCCTATGGGAGATAATGTATTTAATAAATGGTTCAATAATTTTTCGTGTGAACACACGTGGATATACGAACCTAGATAAACTTTTTTTAAGATCAATTCTGTGCAAATCAAACCTATATCTATTAATCAGATAGGATGATAGATTTTTCTTTAAGAAGAGCGATTTCTCTTCTAATACTATCATGCTATAACCTTTGTTAACTAATGTTATTACATATCTTAATACCCTATTATTTGAGAATAATTGATCAGAATCTAGGAAAAGCATAATATTCCAGTCAAGCATATATGACTTTAGCATACCATAAATTCTGGCAATTAAAGGCTTAGCATAACTTTGGAATATGTCTATGTCCATTTTATATTTACTAGAAATATCATTAATGATAGTAAGAGTGTTGTCTTTACTATAGCAATCTATAACTATTATTCTTAAGTTTGAAATTTTCTGTAGAGCTATACTCTTTAAGGTATAAGCTATTGTATTTGAGGAATTACATGTGGGTATGATAATTAGAACATTGTTTTTATCTTTCATTATTTCTCAACTAAGGAAAGAGTTTTACTATTAAGCGTAATCACAGTGTGTCTGTAGGTTATGGTTAGGAGGTCTAGGAGCATGCGCGCTATGTTAGTTAGTTTGAATGGGGTGCGTAGGCGGATCTCGCTCACGGCCGGGACCTCCAGGATCTTGGCGCCTAGGTGCTTTAGGATTATGAGTAGCTCGACGTCCATGGCGTACCGCTTCACGTAGACCCGCCTGACGGCCTCCTTAAGTAGCTTAGTTTTAAATGCCTTGCAGCCGGTTTGAGTGTCCCTGATCCCGACCCCTGTTAGGAGCGTGGTTAGTAGCCTGAAAGCATTTCCCAGCACCTTCCTCAGCGGGGACGCGTCGAGCCTTGCTTGGGGGTGGTACTTGCTCGTGATTACGGCGTCCCACCTGATTAGGGGAGGTAGTATTAGGAGGAGCTGCTGTGGGCATATGTCCCCGTCACCGTCTATGAAGGCTGTGTACGGCGCTGTGGCGTGCAGCGCCCCGACGCTTAGGGCGAAGCCCTTGCCCCTATTCCTGCAGTAGCTCAGCACGGACATCCTCACGCACAGGCCGCTCGGGCACGCCCTAACAGCGTCCTCAGCAGTCCCGTCCCCGCTCCCGTCATCAACTATTATGAGCTCGTGGGGCACGCCGTGCCCGCCCAGCACCCTGCTGACGCCCTCAACGGTCGAGCGTATGACGCCCTCCAGTCTGTAGGCAGGTATGACGACGGTGACGCAGGGCCTCCCCTCCGGCACGGCCGAGCATAGGGCCCTCAACGCCCTCAGGAAGCTGGGCGCCGCTACCCCCATAACCCCATCTCCGCCTTGACGTCATGGCCGGGCTACGCAGGCGTGGGCGCTCAGCACCCATGAAGCGCTATTCAACCCAATCACGAGGAGTGTTGAGGGGTTCAGACGCTCGGAAATAACCTCCGCGCCCCGGGCGAGGAGCTTGATGAGCGCGTGGAGCATAGCCCTAGCCCTCAGCGTGTGGAGCTCGATACTCAGGAATATCTCCGTGAGGACGGATCTGAGGGCCGGCGACCTAACCTCAGCCCTAACCACCCTCCGAGCCGCTTGGAGCAGGGCGCGTGCCTCCCTACTCAAGCGACGCCACGCCCGGGTGCGGTGCGCCTTCCTATAGTAGCGCTCCACCTCAAACCTACCTATCCTGCGGGGGAGTATGAGCCCGGCTAACACCGACTTAGCCTTACTGATAATGTGCTGGCCCGCCCTCCCCCAAAACTCCGCCTGCTCGGCGAGGCCAGCCGCTAGCTGCGTCGTCATGATCGAACCTCTCAACAGAGCCTCTCTCCCTACTCTTCTGAGAACAGCTATAAATACTTGCTTTCCCACCCCACGTTAACAGGCAGTGAACACCCCCGGCAGGGTTTTCCTACAGACACGCTATCCTTGAAGAAACCCTCACACAACCAACCACCCCCACACTTACCGCGTAAGGGATTTTACATACCGCACCACACGACCTAACGGAGGCGGCCACCCCCGAGCACTGCATCCGAGCCGGGCTCCGAGGACCTTCGAGAGCTTCAGCACCACCTAAGCAGGCTCTACCGCATCGGGGAGCTCACACGGAGGCTTGACGGGGAGGGCCTGAGCCGCAGGGAGTTTGCGGAGCTCGTGGGTCTTGTCAAGAATGTGGTTGCCCAGGCATGGGTAGAGGTGCGCGCCCTCAATGATCTTCCCTAAGCTGATGTGGAACTAGCGGTAGTGTTACTGGAGGTTCATTCCTCGACCTTGGTTCAGGATCCGGTGGCTCTTATTAAATTAGCGCGTATCTGCATGTGCCGTTATACTGCGTATCTTTATACCGAGGCCAAGATATTCCGCTGGTTACTGGATGAGGTCTCTGATGCTATGTTGCGATTAGAGTGTGCTATGTTATGAGGGGTTAATTCTTCGAGTAGTTGCGGTTATTTGATGAAGGGAGAATTCCAAGAAATATCCTTATGAACTGACGCAATAGCTTTAGCTTTCCTGCTGGGTTGTGTTTTTACTTGATTATGCGGTTTATCTTGATCCTTAATTGGTCATTGCAGTTAGCTATGTTAACGCTGGCGTTTCTGTAGGTGTTCTTTATCTCCTGCTGTAGTTTGAGTATTAGCTTGTATTCTTGAGTACCTATAGCCCTACTGAAGTGGATGAAGCCTACTACAGCCTTAATATTCTCAAGGCTTGTTTTGGAGAGCCGCTCTACCTCGTTAATTACTTCCCTGTTATGCATGAGTTGACGTATGGTGTTCTTAACTTGGTCTAGATCCCTCTTCTTAACTCTTCGCACATCCTCAACCACTATCACGTATCCCTCGCTACATACTAGTAGGTAGTCAGCGCGCGTGATGTTGGCTAGGCTCCTTAACGCGTCGAGCGAGATCCTTACGCAATTAAGCATTCCCTATATCCCCGCTCTTACCTCTACGAGCTCCTCAGCCACTTTGACGAATTCACCCTCATCTATGCCCTCATCGGTTATCCTTAGAGGCTCAGTAACAGCAGCTTCTTCACTAACCCTTATGAGGTAAGCAACCACTTTGTTTGGATCGAGTAACTCCTCATCACTCAGCCCTAACTCCCCAGCCCTCTCACGCCTCTTTGAGAGTGATATTAGATTGTTAATGCTATACACTAAGTAATCGCTATGCGTTGTCATGATTACGTACTTACCCAGCGCGTTTATCGATCTAGCAACCAACCTAGCGAGAACTACCTGAGCTCTAGGATGTAAATGCGCTTCAGGCTCCTCAATAATGACTATGTATGGAGCGTCCCTACTACTCAACGATAATGCTAGCGCCACACTCTCCCTAACACCTGAGGGTGCTTGAGGTAGAGAGAGCTCCTTGCCGCTCCACGACTTAACACGAATTACGTAAACACCGCTTTCAACATCCACCCTTAAATCACATCCCAGCTCATTAAGAAACTCCTTAGTGAATTCTAGATTAACCCTGCCGTCATGAAGCATCTCACACAGCCTATAATACAGCCTCATGAACTGTTCATCAGGATATGAAATGCCCTTAACAACCCTAGGGCTTACGTAAGGCTTGAGTAGGGTTCGGGAGATCCCCGCCCTACTGTCAACTAGTAACGCGGCAAACTCCTCAGTGCTGAAGAGAGGCTTAAAGGAGTTGACTACATAGTGAGCTAAAGCTTTCAGCACGACATCGTAATATACGTCATATGAACTAGTGATCCTGCCTCTAAAGATCTCTTCGGAGCCGTGCTTAATGTTGAGCACATTACCCTTCAGAACATCTACCTTAATGTTCTGAAGGTACTGCATGTAATTACCTGGGCCCTCAACGCTGATATCATTACCTTTAAAATTGATGATTAGGTGAGCATGTGAACCATGAACCTCTACCCTACCGGCGTTAGCATTAACTCTGATTAAGTCCTTTAACTCGGACATGAATACCCTAGGAAGTAACGTTCTCAATGAAGCCTCAATCGCTAGAGGCAATGATTCAATATATAGCTTAAGCAGAGATACTAGCTCGTTGCTGGGGCTCTCTCCCTTATTAACCTTTCCTAAAACACTATTCACTAGGTCATCAGAACCCCTCTTCACAACTTCATCTAACAATACACCTATGTCTGGCTCGGCAGCTGTGAGGGACCATAGGAGGTAAGCGAGGAATGACTTACCCACGCTATTCTTACCAATAAGTAGGGTAAGAGGCTTCAAACGTATCTCAGCACGTTTGAAAGGGCCTAAGTCACTAATTACAACCCTGCTACTCATCAACACACCAACGAAGTATTGCCTACTAGACCTAAAAACACTGGCACCAGCCCCTCATGGCCAAGTAGTTACTCTATCTTCTTAAACCATTTGCATATAGAGAATCCCAAGCTTATTACTGAGTAACTGAAGGCATAACAAAAGAAGAGCTGCGATGAATTGCCGCCGGGGATGTGGACTCCGCGGTGAGGGGAGATGATCCGTGGAGGGTTCCCGTGACCTGGCGGGAACCCATCACCTCTCAGACCTCCTTGGCTCTTCTTCAAACCTCTTGGGCCTCTCCTGAAGTACTACTCTGAAGTAATTTGCCAGGTTGTCGGTAAGTAGCATCAGCCTTCTGTGGTGTTTGTGCCTAATTCTCTCCGCAGCAATTATCGGCACGTCTACCCTCTTAGCCATGCTTACTAGCTTGTCATCCACTAGCATCGCTGAAGGTCTCAGCTGAGCAGCGAACTCAAGCGCAGCGTCCTTGCTCGTGAAGATCCTTATATTAGAGTAGGTAATCCGAGACTCTCAGGAAGCGCATAGGGAACTTGGCTTCATCCTGAGGTGTAGATCCTTGAGATGCTTAGCTCATGAGGTACGGTTAAGGAGCCATAGGCTTACGCATTTCCTTAGGGTAAGAAGTGCGTCTACGTCTCAGCGGCTGGGGAAGGGTATGGAGGGATTGTGAAGCGGTCGGGGGTTTAAGAGGTAGGAAGGCTTTATACCTTCTCATGATAATAAATTACTGGAGTGACTGAGGTAATTCCGACACGAACCGCCGCGGAGTGGCCCCCGCGGTGAGGGAGGGATGAGCCGCGGGCTTCTGCCGTGACGCGGCGGTATCCTCACTTCTCGAAACTCCTTAGCTCGTCTCCGAATTTTCTGGGCTTTTCCTTTAGGAGTATTCTGAAGTGGTTTGCTAGGTTGTCTGCTATGGTGATTAGGTTATTCATATACTTCGGCTTCGGCGCGCTCTCCAGTACTCTGGGTTCGTAACTCACGTGCCTGCTGAGCTTGTCGTCAATGATTACTAGCGCTGGCCCGTATCTACGTAGAATGCCTTCCACCTCATCTACCGACCTAACAATCCTGACTAGGTCAAGCACTTCCCTAAGTTTGGAGTACCTCCTAACGAAGAACCGCAAGTAAGCGGCCTTCCTATTAGAGGAAACCCTACGGAAATGCCTTAAACCTACGCATAGGCGGCCGAACATCCTACTCTTCAGCACATGCTCCCTAACACCAACCAACGCTATTACCTTAGCTCCATCCTCGCTGATATCGATGGCGATTATCAGGTCGCTTAACCCACGCCACCTCGAAAGAACGCTATGGCTTGAGGTTCTTAAGTTTGTAGAACTTCCTCCGCAGTTTTCCTCTACTATTTCTCAGTTGGGTTTCGATAGTTTTCAGCTGCGTGGGGATCTCGTCCTACCTGCTCTGCTGGTTTACTTTAGCAAGCGGTAAATTGTAGATAAAGGGTAACCTCAAGTCTTTATTTTGAGTTTTAAGAATGTGGAAAGTGAATTACTGCTTCTGTTGCAGAATACTCGCATAAAGAACGTGAAGAATTTAAGGAGTGTGGCGCCGGGGGCGGGATTTGAACCCGCGTGGGCGCGTAGCCCACCGGCTCTCAAGGCCGGCCCCTTAGGCCGCTCGGGCACCCCGGCCGTGTTTTCCATTGTGTTGGGGTTAAATTAAGTTTAGTTTCCTATTCTTCCTTAGGGTTCTTGGTTTGGGCGGCGGTGTTTTCGTGGCTTGGTGGAGGGCTGGTAGGAGGACTCGTGGGTTGGCTGAGGTTCTCGGTCTTGAGGTTGTTGAATTTAGGGATAGGCCCCCGTATTTGAGGGCTTTTAGGGGTACTTCGGCCTACCTTCGGAGGGTTAGGCCTTCCGTGGTCTTCCTTCAGTTACCTCAGGGGCCTCTCCTCTGGTGTGTTTCTAGGTTGAGGCGCTCCCTCGGTTTTAGGTTGGTTGCGGATGTTCATACGGCGTTCCTTGTTTACGATTCGTGGAGGGGTTGGCTGCTTAACGCCCCGTTTAGGGGTATGTTGCGTGGTGCTGACCTGATACTAATCCATAATGAGGTTATCGCCGAGCTCCTCGACCCCAGCCTGCGTGGGAGGGCCTTAGTTATTTACGACCCCCTACCCAAGCTCCGTGCTGGGGGCGGGGTTCCCGAAGCGCTTGGCGGCAGCCCTTACGTGGCCATGCCCTGCTCCTGGCATGGGGATGAGCCCGTCGAGTACGTTGTTAGGGAGTTTCTTAGGGCGGGGCCCGGCCTCAAGCTGGCGCTCACGGGGGAGCCTAGGGGCAGGCTGCCTAGAGCTGTTGACGAGGGTGTTAGGGAAGGTAGGGTCGTACTGACGGGCTACTTGAGTGATGAGGGCTACGCGGCCCTACTCAAGAACGCGTTAGCGGTGATAGCGGCGACCACCCGCGAGTACACGATGCTCTCCGCGGCGTGGGAGGCGGTAAGCCTGGGGAAGCCCCTCATAGTGTCGGAGACGAGAACCATTAGGGCCGTGCTGGGCGACGCCCCCGCGTACTTCAAACCAGGCGTTGAGGGATCCCTAAGCAGGGTCTTGAGGGCGTTAAGCAGTGACGGCGGGCTCGTTAAGGAGCTGGCGGCGAGGGCCGCACGCCTAAGGGATGAGGTGAGGGTTAAGGTTAGCAGGCAGCTTGACGAGCTTAAAAAGAGGATCAAGCCGTGGCTCGCGCAGGGCTAGCCGCTCGACTGCCTCCCCTGAACCATCATGAAGAGCTTGGCAAGCTTCTCCTTAACCAACTCCTTAAAGAACATCCCCATAAACTCCTTAAACACTTTCTGACTCACGTCAACAGCGGCAGCGACCTTAAACCCCCTCCGGAAGAGCAGCGTTGAGGGCCTCCCAGGCCTTAGAGGCACAACCACAGCGGACCTGAGGACGACCTCACGCCTACCCCCGTCAACCCTGTAGACCACGAAGCGGAGCGCCCCCTTACCCTCCTCCACAGTCTCGGCGCTAACCACTATATCGAACTTCATCAGCCCCTCAGACCCGCTCCCCCTAACCCTATCGAGGAGGGCGAACAGGTCCTCCTCACCGGATGGGGCGGGCGCGGAGCCGGAATCTCCTCCCGCTCCAAACACGCTTGAATCACCACCTTACTATATAATGGCATGGGCAATTAATACTAATTCACTAACAACGAACCTCCTCTATATCGGGTAGGTTTTTAAAGACGCGCGGAGCGGCGTGGGGGCGTGACGGGACAGTAAGGCACAAGCCTTAAGCCTAACACCCGCGGCAACTATGTATTATTCGGGTGCGGGCAACGGCGTCATGGATCGAAATCACCTTCGGAGAACCCCCCAAGCTATCCCCGCTGAGGATAGCCGGCGCCTCCATGAAGCCCTCGAAAACCGTGGCCGTGGGGGAGGCCGGCAGGCCCGCACACCTAGGCCTCGGAGCCGGGCTTGAGGTCAGGGTGTCGTGGCGCCGCCTAGGCGGGAGGCTCGTGGAGGCAGTATTCGAACTCCCGGAGGAGCCGCTAGCCTACGGGCTCGGGGAGAGGCACGCCCACCTAAACCTATGGGGGAGGAGGTTCAGGCTCTGGAACGTTGACCAACCCATGCACCTACCCCTAGGGGACCCGCCCTACCTAAGCGTGCCCTACGTGCTGCTCTGCTGGCCGGGCAGGGCATGCACCGCGATACTCGCGGATCACGCGGGGTACGCCGAGTTCGACCTAGGTAGGGATGACCCGAGAGCCGTTAAGATCGTGGCCGAGACCTGCGGCGCCGGGCTTAGGGCGTACGTGCTGAGCGCCTGCGGGCCTGCGGAGGCAGTAGCATCGCTAACCAAGGCATTCCCGACGCCGACCCTACCCCCCAAGTGGGGGCTGGGCTACCACCAGAGTAGGTACAGCTACGCAAGCGCTGAGGAGGTTCTGGAGGTCGCGCATTCACTCAACAAGTACGGAGTGCCGTGCGACGCCATCTACCTCGACATAGACTACATGGACTCCTACAAGGTATTCACCTGGGATAAGGACAGGTTCCCGGACCCGGAGGGGCTTGCGGCCAAGCTCGCCGAGCTGAGGGTTAGGCTAGTGACGATAGTTGACGTAGGCGTTAAGGTCGAGGCCAGCTACAGGCCCTACGAGGAGGGCGTTGAGGGAGGGTACTTCATGGGGTGCGCTGACGGCGGCCTATTCGAGGGCGGCGTGTGGCCGGGCACGTGCGTGTTCCCAGACCTACTACGCGAGGATGTTAGGGAGTGGTGGGCCTCGCTAATGGCTGACAACCTGCTTAAACGCGGGGCCTCCGGCCTCTGGCTAGACATGAACGAGCCCGCAATGTTCTACATGATACCCGAGGTCAGGAGGGTGTGGGAGGGCCTGCGCGACGCCGTAGGACGCGGGGGCTGGGGGGAGGCGGGCAGGCTGCTTAGGGAGGCCGCAGCCAGAATATCGACCTACGGGTACCCGTGGCTCGGGAGGCAGGATGTTAGGGCGACGCACCGGGCGGGAGGCGCGGGTGAGGTGCGGCATGAGGAGATACACAACCTCTACGGCCTCCTAGAGGCTATGGCGGCTGTGAAGGCGTTCAAGAAAGCGTTGCCGGGGGCGAGGCCCTTCATACTGAGCAGGTCCGGGTGGGCGGGGATTCAGTCATACGCGGCCGTATGGACGGGCGACAACCAATCATGCTGGGAGCACTTAAGGCTATCGATACCCGAGCTACTGAACCTGGGGCTAAGCGGGATTCACTACGTCGGGGCTGACGTCGGAGGTTTCGAGGCGGACGCCACTCCCGAACTCCTGCTGAGGTGGCTGCAGGCAGGGGCGTTCTACCCGCTCTACAGGAACCACTCAAGCAAAGGCACGGTGAGGCAGGAGCCTTGGGCCTTCGGCAGCGAATGGCTGCCTAGATTCAGGGAAGCTATTAGGCTTAGGTACGAGTTCCTCCCACACATCTACGTAGAGTTCCTCAAGTCGATTAGGTCAGGCCTGCCCGTAATGAGGCCCCTCTTCCTAGAGTTCCCGGGCGATAGGGTCAGCTACTTAATAGACGATGAGTTCATGGTTGGCGATTCCCTCCTCGTAGCTCCAATCATGGAGCCGGGAGCCAGGGCTAGGGCGACGTACCTGCCGCCGGGGACCGGCTGGGCCGAATTCAGAAGCGGTGCCGAGGTTGGTGAGGGCTGGGTCCTCAGTAAGGCGGGGCTCGACGACATACCCCTATACGTCAGGGGGGACTCGGCAGTACTTACGACAACGCCTAAGCAGAGGGCCGAGGATCCCTGGAACCCACTGATAGTGAATGCCTACCTAAGAAGGCGTGTTGAGGCCCTACTCTACGACGATGATGGCGAGACCCTAGACTACCTGAGGGGGAGGAGGTTCGAGGCGGTTCTAACGCTTAAACTCAGAGGCGAGGCGGTTGAGGCTGACGTGAGGGTGGTCAGCAACTCATACGAGCCGAGCTTCAGGAGGGTTAGGCTGAGGTTCCAGAGGGGGCTTAAGGCAACCCACGTCATAGTTGGCGGTGAGAAGATCCCGCTGGAGGATAGGGGCTCGGGCCCCGAGGCTGAGGTAAGCCTCAAGGAACTCACGGCTGGGGCCGGCCGGGCTTAACGACCTTGCCACCGCTTAGCGAAGCTATCATGTCCAGGTAGGAGGGCGCCGGCTCTATACCGCCGCCACGCATGTCATATATCGTTAGGCCCATCCTCTCACGCCTAATGACGTTCGACAGTGCCGCCAAGTCGCTGACAACGTCACGCCATAACGGCTTGTTAGCCTTACCGTCGGATATGAGGACGAGCTTTACATCACCGCCCCTCCGCGAGGATCTGAACATTCGAGCCACCCTGACGGCCGTAGCCAAGCCCGCGGGCAGGGGCGTCCGGCCCCCGGACCTGAGGCTGGAGAGAGCCCTGACAACCTCGGAGTACTTCCTCGTCGGCGGGACCTCAACCCTAGCGCCACCACCTCTAAACGTTATCAACGCCAGCCAAGACCTCCTCGTGTATGAAGCCCTAGCTATCTCGAAGGCGACGCGCTTAGCGACCGATATCCGCATGGAGGCGTTCATACTGCCGCTGGCGTCAAGCACCACCTCAATAAGCTCGGGAACCCTCCTACGCCTCAACCTAACAGCTATCAAGTCCCTCAGCACGTGAGCGGGCACGCCATCCAACCCCCTAACGCGGGCTAAACCCATGTTAACGGCAGTCCCGACAATATCGACGTCCCTGAGACCGCCCGCACCGCCAGCTAAGCCCGTAACGTAACCCACCGGTATGCCGTCCGGGAAGTTAACAACGGTCCTATACGAGTACCTAGACCTCCCGTAAATCCCGGCGCCGTGGGGCCCGCCAGCAGCCTCACCGAAACCCCCGAGCTCGACGGGGGCGCTACTCATGCGCGCCTTAACCTCACCCCCAGAGCCGCTGCCGCGCCCCCCACCCCCGCCGGAGGTTTGCTGGTGCTTGAGGTGCTTCTCGAGAGCCTCACGTAACCTGCTTAGGTCGCCGCCCCCCTCACGCCTTCCCGAAGGGCTTCCCGGCGGCGGGGCGTGGGTTGGGGGCAGTAGCTTGAGCCTGTGCGGCAGCGCTAGCTTGGCCGCCTCCCTAAGATCCTCCTCAGAAACCCTGACCCTCCCGTCCAGCGCTGCCAGCGCCTTAGCCGTCTTGACGACGGTTATCTCCGCCCTGCAGGTCCTCACCTTAAGCTCGACAAGCATCTTCGCCAGCGCCTTAAGGAGCTCGGGGTCTATGCGGACGCGGGGTAGTAGCTCACGGGCCTTAACTATCCTCTCCCTAAGCCCCCTCTCGCTCGCCTCCCACCTCCTGTAGAAGGCTATGGGGTCCCTATGGAACTCCTCAACCCTAACCACTATCTCAGCCCTTAAGTCCGGGTCTTGAGGCGCGGTTACGTTGACAACTAGCCCGAACCTGTCGAGCAGCTGCGGCCTTAACTCTCCCTCCTCAGGATTCATGCTGCCGACCAGTATGAACCTAGCGGGGTGCTTGAAGGATATGTGCTCACGCTCAATAACGTTCCAGCCGTAGGCAGCAGCGTCGAGTATTAGGTCGGCTACGTAGTCGTCTAGTAGGTTCACCTCATCAATGTAGAGTATGTTCCTATTCGCCCTAGCAAGGAGGCCCGGCCTAAGCCTCCTGACGCCCTCCCTCAACGCTGCCTCAATATCGATTGTGCCGACGAGCATGTCTGGGGTCACGCTGAGCGGGAGGTCAACAACCCTCATGCTAACCCGCACGGCCTCCAGCCGCTCCCCCCTAGCCCACCTAGCGTAGCAGTTATCGCACATTGCCGTCGGGTCCCGGGGGTCGCAGTTGAAGGGGCAGCCCTTAACAACCTCTATCTCAGGCAGCACGTTAGCTAGGGCCCGGACAAGCGTCGTCTTCCCAGTACCCTTATCGCCCCTTAGGAGGACGCCCCCTATAGTCGGGTTTACGGCGACGGCGAGTAACGCCTTCTTAGCGTCGTCTAAACCGACGACTGCGGTGAAGGGGTAGGTCACGAACCTCCGGACGCTTCCCAAAGCAGGCACCCAACGATTAACCATGCTGCCCCGCAGGTAAAGACCTTAACGACCTGAGGGCCTCCTCAACCTCCTTAAGCGCCTCACCCCACTCGCCAACGTCCTCCGGGGCGACGATGTCGATCGAGCCTCCCTGAACCTCACCGCCCGCAGTGAGTTCATCCTCAAGAACGCCCTCAATCTCGCTGTAGACCTGCTTAAGCCCCTCGAGGGTCTCGGGCCTGGCTCTCCAGACCCCCCTCTCAGCAGCCTCAACGAGCCTGCGGGTTATTTCCTCCAACGCCCACACGTTATGCTTCATGAACCACTCCCGCATCTCCCTATCCAGCACGTACTTCCTAGCTATCCTCTCGAACCACTCGTCCCTAACCACCCCTGCTGAGGCGCCCCAGCCGTAGAGGTGGAGCACCTTCCTCTGAAGCTCGCTAGCCCCCCTATACCCGTGCTCCCTCATCCTACTCACCCACGCCGGGTTAAGGAGCTTGGAGAGCACGACCCTATCCACCTCAACCTCAAGATCCCTCACAACGGGTTCGGCAGGGTCCCTAGTGTCGACGACCACGCCCTCCACAGGCCCTCCCTTAACAACCCTAACCGCGTTGACGAACCCCCCATGGTATCCGAAGTAGCAGCAGCACCCGAGGATGTCGTGCTCGTCGCTCACGCTATTCTTAGTCACCACGTCAACGAACCTCAAGTTCCTCACCAGAGGCTCCACAGCCTTAACGCCGCGGGCCCTAACCCCGTAGGCGTAGCCGCCCCACTGAATCCACACCTTAGCCAGGTCCTCCCTACCCCTCCACGCGGAGGCCTCGACGGCGAGGTTAACGCCCGCCCCGTAAGCCCCGGGCGGCGGGCCGAAGACCCTGTAGGACGCCAGCTCCTCGGCAGCCCCGCCTCCCCCTAACTCCTTAACAAGTGTTAGGAAGTGCTTCCTAACGTAGTTAACTTCCGGGGGCTCGTCAAGCGAGAGGACTAGGGCTACGGCCTTATCTATGAGCTCGACGTAGTTGGGTAGCACGTCACGCACTATGCCGCTGATCCTAACCACGACGTCAATCCTCGGCCTGCCTAACTCCTCAATAGGTATGGGCTCAACCCCAACGACAGTTCCAGCATCGCTCCACACAGGCCTGACGCCCAGCAGGTAGAGTATCTGGGCTAGTTGCTCGCCATCCGCCTTAAACGCGTCTATACTCCATAGGACCTCCCCAACGCTCTCCGGATACCTTCCGTACTTGTTGCGGTAGTGTTGGAGGAGCCTCCTCGCAGACTCAACACCCACAACCCACGCCGCCCTCGTGGGCAGCGCCCTAGGGTCGACAAGGAAGAAGTTCCTCCCCGTAGGCAGTATCTCGAACCTGCCACGCGTTAAGGCCCCGGAAGCGCCGGGCTCTATGAAGCGGCCTGCAACCCCCGAAGCAAGCGCCCGGAGCTCCCGCCTGCACTCCATGATGAGCTCGGCGACGCGGGCAGCCACCCTCAAGACAGACCTAAGCGCCCTCTCCTCAACCTCCCCGCAGAACCTGACCTCAAACCCCTCACCCTCCAAAGCCTTGACCGCCTCCCCACACGCGTCCCTAACCCCTCCCGACCTAAGCAACCTCTCGACAAGCCTAACGGCGGCCCGCCTAATGCCGGCCCTCCCAACAGCGTCGACGCCGCCGACAATGCTCTCGAGAACCTCGGTTATTGAGGGCCTGCCGCCAACACGCGCCGTCAGCGTCGACACGACGTACTCCGCCAGAAGCTTCGGGTCCTCGGGAGGGGCTCCGAGGATGTGGAGACCCGCGTTAACCGCGGTGTTCCCGACCATCTCAACGTAAGACTTAATCCTCTCGACCGGGTCGTCACAGCCCTCAAGCGGTATTCCAGCCTCCCTAGCCCTCCTCACAACGTCCCTCTCAAGAACCTCGGCCCTAGCCCTATCACCGACCTCCCTAGCGCGGAGGAGCTGCTTAAGCAACGCCTCAAGATCCTCGAAAACCCTGCACTGCTCGAGAGGCGGGTAGAGGTGATCAACGATGACTGCATAGCCCCTCCTCTTAGCCATGGAGCCCTCCATAGGGTTGGCAACAACGTAGACGTACAGGTGGGGGACGTCATCCACGCTTATCTCCGGCCAGCACATCCACGAGAGGCCGACACCCTTACCGGGCAGGAACTCCAGGTAGCCGTGGGTCCCGAAATGTATTATTACGTCGGCCCTAAACACCCTCGTTAACCAGCGGTACACCGCCAGCCACTGGTGCGGGGGCGGGATCTTAGGATTATGCAGTATCTTACACACCCTCCCATCACACCTAGGGCCGGCGCACCCGCGCTTCGGCTGCGGAAGCACCACAACGTTACCGAACCTGAGTCCCGGGACGACGAACCTGCCTCCCCACACCATGCCGGTTAGCTCCTTAGGCGCCCTGCCCTCCAGAACCTCCCTCGGGTCGCCCCACTCCCTAACCATCTCATCCCTTACACGCCCCGGCAACTCAGAAAACCACCTGAGGTACTCGTCCTTACTGACGAAGCCCAGCGCGCCGCCCCTAGACACGATCTCCTCGACAGGCGTCCACCTGAACTCGCTTAAAGCCTTCCTAGTCAGTATGAGTTTAATAAGCTCCTCGCCAGAGGCAGGCAGCTCCCCGCCTACGTCGTAGCCCTCCTCCCTCAAAAACCTGAGGAACCTCACGACACTCTCAGGGACGTCTAAGCCCATCCCGACAGCCACGTTAGCCTCAACACCCTTGCATGGCGGGTTAATCAGAACTATCGCGACCCTCCTCTCACTAGGCGGCTTTAACCTAAGGTCAACCCACCTGCGGACGCGCCTAGCGATCCACGACACATGCTCCCTAACAACCTCATACCTCTTCTCGCCAAGAGGGCCTAGGGAGGTGCCGGCAACAACCACCGGCTCGACAACCCCGTTAACCTCCGGCATCGTAACGCTGTAGGTTAGGGTGGAGTAATCCACACCCTCCTTAGACTCGAGCCACTCGCCGGCAGACCTGCCGAAAACCCTGATGCCTTGAAGGACGGGCACCCCAAGCGCCTTGAGCAGGTCGGTACCCTCATCACTAGCGACTTCACGGGAGCTCCACGCATCCCTAGCTCGCCTAGAACTCATGAAGAAGGACGTCAGGTTTACGAGAACCTCAATCACGGGCCTGCCGCTGCGGAAGAAGAACCTACGTATGCTCTCCTCCTTACCCTCAGACCCTATGACATCGTCCTTAAACCCGTAGGTGAATACCGGGATAACGCCTAAGCCTAGGTTCTCAAGCTCCTCAACAAGCGCGTCAACCACGGATGTCTTACCGTAAACCCAGTCACTCCTATAGAAAAGTATGCCGACAAGAGGTCTGGAGGCAAACTCATACACCCTCAGGTAATCCCCAAGCGACTCGAAAACCCCGTGCCTGGGGTGGTATATGCCCTGCAGCGGCAGCTCACGCGGCTCCGGAAGCTCGGGAGGCCTGCCCGAGGCTAGGGACGCTAACGCCCTCACAAGCGCCCTAAGGTTCTCAACACCCCCGAGCTTCAGGTATTTAGAGAGCGCTAGAGCCACGCCGAGGTCGACGTTCGTTAGACTCGCGTGGGATTCGTC
>Ga0256835_1001143_pt1 | contig 16531 bp, 11 predicted proteins | sample PIR30metaG_FD_185972 | JGI IMG/M metagenome (GOLD analysis project Ga0256835, IMG submission 185972) | Hydrothermal vent microbial communities from East Pacific Rise, Pacific Ocean - PIR-30 | ecosystem: Environmental > Aquatic > Marine > Hydrothermal vents | place: Pacific Ocean: East Pacific...
CCGCCACTCGCCGTGACGAGGAGGGGCCGCGCGGATCGTGCCCCGGGGCCGTTCCCGCAAGGGCGCGAGGAGGAACTGACCTGGAGGTCGTGACGACGAAGCGACCGCGGCGGGGGCGGTCCCGGGGCACGATCCGCGCGGCCCCGTTCATCCAAAGTCGATGACCCGAACGCCCTCCAACGAAGCCCAGGCGGCCGGCAGCGACGCCGCAGGCGGCGCCAGCGGCACGGCCGGACGGCGCGGGGGAAGCTCGCTTCCACCGCGACGGCAGGCCGGGACGCGTCACCCGCGCGAAGCGCGGTGGCCGGCCGCCGGTTCGCCACACGTTCAAGCGGTTTCGCCGAGTCGGGGAGCGCGGCACACTGCTCGGGATTGCTTCGCCGTTCTCCTTGCGGAGTCCGGTTCGCAATGACAGGGGGATGGGGCTCCGGAGGGGGGGGGCCTTGCGGGCGGCGCGTGCTATCCTTCCGTCCCGATCGGGAGGGTGAGGCTTGGATCTCCAGACGTTGATTCTGTCGCTGGAACGGTACTGGGCGGAGCAGGGGTGCGTGCTCCAGCAGCCGTTCGACGTGGAGGTGGGCGCGGGGACGATGCACCCGGAGACGTTCCTGCGCGTGCTGGGGCCGGAGCCGTACCGGGTGGCGTACGTCCAGCCGTCGCGGCGGCCTGCGGACGCGCGGTACGGGGAGAACCCGTTCCGGCTGGGCAAGCACCTGCAGCTCCAGGTGATCCTCAAGCCGTCGCCGGACGACGTGCAGGAGCTGTACCTGCGGTCGCTCCACGCCATCGGGATCGACCCGGCGGTGCACGACATCCGGTTCGAGGAGGACAACTGGGAGTCGCCGACGCTGGGGGCGTGGGGCGTGGGGTGGCAGGTGCTGCTCGACGGGATGGAGATCACCCAGTTCACCTACTTCCAGCAGGCGGGCGGGATCGACCTGGCGCCGATCTCCGCGGAGCTGACGTACGGGCTCGAGCGGATCGCCATGTTCATCCAGCGCAAGGACTCGATCTACGACATCGAGTGGGGCGGCGGCGTCCGGTACGGCGAGGTCCGGCTCAAGGAGGAGTGGGAGGCCTCGGTGTACGGGTTCGAGGTGGCCGACGTGGCCATGCTCCAGCGCCAGCTCGAGGACTGGGAGCGTGAGGCGGTCCGCTGCCTGGAGCACGAGCCGCCGCTGGTGCTCCCGGCGCTGGAGGCCACCCTGAAGACCTCGCACCTGTTCAACCTGCTCGACGCCCGGGGCGCGATCTCGGTGACGGAGCGGGTGGGGATGATCGGCCGGATCCGGCGCAACGCCCTGCGGGTCGCCCGGGCGTACGTCGAGCAGCGGGAGGCCGAGGGGTACCCGCTGGGCAACCCGCTGGCGGACGAGGGGGGGGCGTGATGGAGCTGCTGCTCGAGGTGCTGACGGAGGAGATCCCGGCGGCCGCCCTCCCCGGCGTGCGCCGCCAGCTGGAGGAGGGGTTCCGGAAGGGGTTCGCGGCGGCGGCGCTGGAGCCGGAGAGCGTGCGCGCGCTGTCCACGGCGCGGCGGCTCGTGGTCCGCGTCGCCGGCGTGCCCGCCCGGCAGGAGGACCGGACCGAGGTACTGACGGGACCGCCGGCCCGGGTGGCGTTCGCCCCGGACGGCACGCCGACGAAGGCCGCCGAGGGGTTCGCCCGCAAGGCCGGGGTCCCGGTGGAGGCGCTGGAGCGCGTGGCCACGGAGAAGGGCGAGTACGTCGCCGCCACGGTCCACGTGGCGGGCCGGCCCACGCCGGAGATCTTCCGCGGGATCGTGGAGTCCGTGGTCCCGTCGCTCCGGTTCCCGAAGATGATGCGGTGGGGGCTGGGGCGGTACCTGTTCGGCCGGCCCGTCCACGGCGTGGTGGCGCTGGCCGACGGCGACGTGGTGCCGGTGGAGCTGTTCGGGATCGCGGCGGGCCGGTCCACGGTGGGGCACCGGGTGGAGTCGCCGGGCGAGGTGACGATCCCCCACGCCTCGGAGTACGAGGTGGTGATGGAGGCCGTGGGCGTCGAGGTGGACCCAGCGGCGCGCCGGACGGTGTTCGAGGAGCGGGCGGCGGAGCTCGCGGCGCAGGTGGGGTGCCGGGTGCACCCGGACCCGGCGCTGATCGCCGAGCACGTGGAGCTCGTGGAGTGCCCGGGGATCGTCCTGGGCGCCATCGAGGAGCGGTTCCTCGAGCTGCCGCCGGAGGTCGTGGTGACGACGCTCCGGCACCACCAGAAGTGCCTGATCCTCGAGCACGCCGACGGGTCGCTCGCGCCGCACTTCCTTGCGGTGATCGACCGGCGGCACGACCCCGAGGGGCTGATCCGCCAGGGGAACGAGTGGGTGATCCGGGCGCGGCTGGCCGATGCGGCGTTCTTCTTCGCCGAGGACCGCAAGCGCCCGCTGGCCGACCTGGTTCCCGAGCTGGAGCGTGTGGAGTTCCACCGGACGCTGGGGTCCATGGCGGAGAAGGCGGCCCGCGGCGCGGAGCTGGCCGTCGCGCTGGCGGAGGCCTCGGGCCTCGACCTCGACCCGGCGGAGCTCCGGCGGGTGGCGCCGCTGGTCAAGGCGGACCTCGTGACGAACATGGTGGGCGAGTTCCCCGAGCTGCAGGGGGTCATGGGCGGGCACTACCTCCGGCTCGAGGGCGAGCCCGAGGCCGTCTGGACGGCGGCGCGGGACCACTACCGCCCCGTGGGGTTCGAGGGGCCGGTGCCGGCCTCGGACCTCGGGCGGGCGCTGGCGGCAGGGGACCGGCTGGACACGCTGGCGGGGCTGTTCGCCGTGGGCGAGATCCCCACGGGGTCCAAGGACCCGTTCGGCCTGCGCCGGGCGGCCCAGGCGCTGGTGAAGATCGTGGTGGAGTCCGGGTGGACGGTGGACCTCGGGACGCTGGTCCGGCGGGCCGTGGAGGGGGTGGTCCCGAAGTCGGGTGGCGAGGTGGAGCCGACGGCCGGGGCGCTCGAGTCGTTCCTCGCCGACCGGGTCCGGCGGTACCTCGTGGACGTGACCGGGGTCTCGGGCGACACGGCGGACGCCGTGCTCGCGTCGGGGTGGACGGTGCTGCCCCTGGTGGTGGCCCGGGCGGAGGCGCTGGAGGCGGTCCGGGAGCGGCCCGAGTTCCGCAGCCTGGCGCTGGCGTTCAAGCGGGTCCGGAACATCACGGCGGACCAGCCGGACGGCGCCATCGACCCCGGCCTGTTCGACGACCCCGCCGAGCGCGACCTCCACGCGGCGTGGGAGGCGTTCCACGCCCGGCTCGCCGAGCTCGAGCCCGCCGGCCGGTACGGGGAGGCGTTCGATGCGATGGGCGGCATCGCCCAGGTGCTCGACCGGTTCTTCGTCGAGGTGCTGGTGATGGCCGATGATCCGGCGGTCCGGGCCAACCGGGTCGCCCTGCTCAAGGCGCTGGGGCGCGATTTCCTGAGACTGGCCGACCTGTCGAAGTTGCAGGTCGAGGGAGGCTGAGATGAGCGAAGCGAAGTTCGTCTACTCGTTCGGCGGCGGGTCCGCCGACGGCGACGCGTCGATGAAGGACCTGCTGGGCGGCAAGGGCGCCAACCTGGCCGAGATGGCCTCGCTCGGGCTGCCCGTCCCGGCGGGGTTCACCATCACCACCGAGGTGTGCACGTACTTCATGAAGCACGGCGGCCAGTACCCGCCGGGGCTCGAGGACGCCGTGGACGCGGCCATGCGGAAGGTCGAGGAGATCATGGGCTCCCGGTTCGGCGATCCCGAGAACCCGCTGCTCGTCTCGGTCCGCTCCGGCGCGCGGCAGTCCATGCCGGGGATGATGGAGACGGTGCTCAACGTGGGCCTGTGCTCGGCCACCATCCCCGGGATGATCGCCCGGACGAACAACCCCCGTTTCGTCTACGACGCCTACCGGCGGCTGATCATGATGTACGCCGACGTGGTGATGGAGAAGGCGGCGGGGATCGAGCCCGAGGAGGGGCAGGGGATCCGCCAGCAGCTCGACGCCATGCTCTCCGAGGTCAAGACGGCGAAGGGGTACGCCTCCGACGCCGACCTGACCGAGGAGGACCTGCGGTCGCTGGTGGAGCGGTTCAAGGAGCGTGTCCTCGAGGTGCTCGGGAAGCCGTTCCCGGACGACGCCGGGGACCAGCTCTGGGGCGCCATCGGCGCCGTGTTCGCCTCGTGGAACGGCAAACGCGCCGTGGCGTACCGGCGGATCGAGGGGATCCCCGACGAGTGGGGGACGGCGGTCAACGTCCAGGCGATGGTGTTCGGGAACATGGGCGAGAACTCGGCCACCGGCGTGGCGTTCACCCGGAACCCGGCCACCGGCGAGAACCGGTTCTACGGGGAGTGGCTCCCCAACGCCCAGGGCGAGGACGTGGTGGCGGGGATCCGCACCCCGAACCCGCTCAACGAGGAGACCAAGAACGACCAGAACCGCCACCTGCCGTCCCTCGAGGTGGCCATGCCCGAGGTGTACCGGCAGCTCGTGGAGATCCGGAACCTGCTGGAGCGGCACTACCGCGACATGCAGGACATCGAGTTCACCATCCAGGAGGGCCGCCTCTGGATGCTCCAGACCCGGACGGGCAAGCGGACGGGCACGGCGGCGCTCAACATGGCCATGGACATGCTGGCCGAGGGGCTGATCGACGAACCCACGGCGGTGCTCCGCGTCCGTCCCGATCAGCTCGACGAGCTGCTCCACCCCATCGTCGACCCGGAGGCCGAGAAGAAGGCCACCCCCATCGCCAAGGGGCTGCCCGCTGGGCCCGGCGGGGCGTCGGGGCGGATCGTCTTCACGGCGGACGACGCCGTGGCGTGGGCGGCCCGGGGCGAGCGGGTGATCCTCGTGCGCGAAGAGACCAACCCCGAGGACGTGGAGGGGATGCGCGCCGCGGCGGGGATCCTGACCGCCCGGGGCGGCATGACCTCCCACGCGGCGCTGGTGGCCCGGGGCTGGGGCAAGTGCTGCATCGTCGGCGCCGGGGCGCTCGAGGTGGACGCCGTGGCGAAGACCATGAAGGCCGGCGACCTCGTGCTCCGCGAGGGCGACGTGGTGACCCTCAACGGGACCCGCGGCCTGGTGTACGCCGGCGAGCTGCCCATGATCGACGCCACGGAGAACCCGCGGTTCCAGCAGTTCATGGCCATGGCCGACCGGTTCCGCGTCCTCGGCGTCCGCACCAACGCCGACACCCCGGAGGACGCCCGCACGGCGCGGGAGTTCGGCGCCGAGGGGATCGGCCTGTTCCGGACCGAGCACATGTTCTACGGGGCGGGCTCCGAGGAGCCGCTGTTCCTGCTCCGCAAGATGATCATGGCGGACGGGGAGGAGGCCCGCCGGGCCGCGCTGGAGGAGCTGTTCCCGTTCGTCAAGCGGGACATCAAGGCGACGCTGGAGGTCATGGCGCCGCTGCCCGTGACGATCCGCCTGCTCGACCCGCCGCTGCACGAGTTCGTGCCCCAGTCCACCGACGAGCGGGAGAAGCTGGCGGCGGCGCTGGGGATCACGCTCGAGGCGCTGGAGCGCCGCGCCGACGAGCTCCACGAGGCCAACCCGATGATGGGCCACCGGGGCGTCCGGCTGGGCGTCACCTTCCCCGAGATCTCGGAGATGCAGTTCCGAGCGATCCTGGAGGCCGCCGTGGAGCTGCGCCAGGCCGGGGTCGAGGTGCACCCCGAGATCATGGTCCCGGTGGTGGCGCTCGAGCCCGAGCTCGAGTTGCAGCGCGAGCTGCTGCGGAAGGTCCACGACGACGTGGCCGCCCGGTACGGGGTGGACGCGGTGGAGCACCTGTACGGCACCATGATCGAGATCCCGCGCGCCTGCCTGACGGCGGACGAGATCGCCTCCGTGGCCGAGTTCTTCTCCTTCGGGACCAACGACCTGACCCAGATGACGTTCGGGTTCTCCCGGGACGACATCGGCGGGTTCGTCCCGGACTACCTGGAGAAGGGGCTGCTGGCCGCCGATCCGTTCCAGGTGCTCGACCGCGACAGCGTCGGCCGGCTCGTGGAGATGGCCATCGGGAAGGGGCGCGGCGTCCGGCCGGGGTTGAAGGTCGGGATCTGCGGCGAGCACGGCGGGGAGCCGAGCTCCGTGGAGTTCTGCCACCTGGTGGGGATGGACTACGTCAGCTGCTCACCGTACCGGGTGCCCATCGCCCGGCTCGCGGCGGCCCACGCGGCGATCGACCACCCGCGGAACGAGGCGTGAGATGGCCCGGTTCGCCGTGATCGGGCTCGGCCGGTTCGGTTCCACCCTGGTGCGCTCCCTGTACCAGGCGGGCCACGAGGTCATCGCCATCGACATCGAGGCCGACCTGGTCCAGGCGCTCCGGGACGAGTGCACCCAGGCGGTGATCGCCGATGCGCGGGACAAGACGCAGCTTCGGGGCCTCGGGCTCAAGGACGTGGACTGGGCCGTGGTCTCGGTGGGCGAGCACCTGGAGGCGTCGACCCTGGCCTGCTTCTACCTCAAGGAGATGGGGGTCAAGGTCATGGCCCGGGCGGTCTCGGGCGACCACGGGAAGATCCTCGAGGTGCTCGGTGTGGACGAGGTGATCTACCCCGAACGGGACATGGCGCTCCGGCTGGCCGACCGGCTCAGCCACCCCAACCTGCTCGACTACGTGCCGCTGGGGCCCGAGTACTCGATCATGGAGGTGGCGGTCCCCGACTCGTTCATCGGGAAGAGCCTGCAGGAGCTCAAGATCCGCAACCGGTACCGGATCCAGATCGTCGCGATCCGCGACGCGCTGACCGACACGCTCAACGTGGTGCCCCAGGGCGAGGACGTGCTGAAGGACTCGGACGTGCTCGTGGTGCTGGGGACCCGGGACGACCTCGACCGGTTCCGCGAGGTGCGGTGATGGGCGGGGGCGGGCGGGGGCTGCTGTTCATCGTGTCGTCGCCGTCCGGCGGCGGCAAGACGACGCTGATCCGCCTGACCATGGAACGGCTCCGGGCCCGCGGCGGGCGGTGCCACTTCTCCGTCTCCCACACCACGCGGCCGCCCCGCCCGGGCGAGGTGGACGGCCGGGACTACCACTTCGTCTCCCGGGAGGAGTTCGAGCGGATGGTCCACGCCGGGGAGTTCCTCGAGTGGGCCGAGTACGCGGGCAACCTGTACGGCACCTCCCGCCGCGAGGTGGAGGGCCGGCTCGAGGCGGGGATCGACGTCTTCCTCGACATCGAGGTCCAGGGGGCGGCGCAGGTCAAGGGGAAGATCCCCGAGGCGGTCAAGGTGTTCGTCTACCCGCCGTCCTACGAGGAGCTCAAGCGGCGGCTCGAGCAGCGGCGCCAGGACCCGCCCGAGGCGATCCGGCGCAGGCTCCTGTGGGCCGAGCGCGAGCTCCAGGTCGTGGGCGATTTCGACTATGCTATCATCAACGACCGTCTGGACGAGGCGGTGGACGTGCTGTTCGGGATCTGTCTCGCCGAGCACCACCGCGTCGCGGTGATCACATCGACACTGGATGCGATCAGGGAGACGTTCCGCGTCTCCCTGGAGGAGGACCTGAAGCGATGATCGAGCTGCCGGAAGGCATCGACTCCGTGTTCCGCTACATCGTCATCACGGCGTTGCGGTCGGAACAGCTGATCCAGGGCGCGCGGCCCCGGATCGAGAGCCGGCACGTCAAGCCGACCCTGATCGCCAAGGACGAGGTGGACGCGGGCCTCGTGCAGTGGCGCGTCCTGACCCCCGAGGAGGTCGAGGAGCGGCGCCGCGCCGTGGCGGAGGAGCTCAGGGGCGAGATGGAGGCCGGGCCGGGAACGGTCCGGGACGTGCTGCCCACCGGGCCCGAGCCCGAGGAGGACTCCCGCGAGGACGAGCTCGCCCGGCTGCAGAAGTTGTTCGGGATGGCTCTCGCCGAGGAGGAGCGGAAGGCCGCTGCCGAGGCGGAGGCGGGGGCCGCGGCCGAGGCCGCCCCGGACCTCGACGCCATCTCCCTCGACGACGCCGCCTCCGAGGAGGAAGCCGCCGCGGACGACGGGGACCCGGACGAGGAGTAGCGGTCCGTGGGCGGCCGGGTCGTCCTCGGGGTCAGCGGGGGCATCGCCGCCTACAAGGCCGTCGAGATCCTCAGGGAGCTCCAGCGCGCCGGGTGCCCGGTGCGCGTGGTCATGACGCACCACGCGACGGAGTTCGTCCACCCGCGGACGTTCGCCGTGCTCTCGGGACACCCGGTGGAGGTCGGCCAGTTCGAGGGACCGGCCGGCCCCGGAGTGGACCACGTGGAGCGCTCCCGCTGGGCCGACCTGTTCCTCGTGGCGCCGGCCACGGCCGACGTGCTGGCGAAGATGGCCGCGGGGATCGCCGACGACGCCCTGACCACGTACCACCTGGCCCATCGCCGGGCGGTGGCCGTGGCGCCCGCCATGAACGAGTTCATGTGGCGGCACCCGGCGACCCGGGAGTCGCTTCGTCGGCTCGAGGCGCGGGGCGTCGCGGTGATCCCGCCGGACGGCGGACCGCTGGCGTGTGGCGACTCCGGCGAGGGACGGCTGGCCGCGGTGGCGCGGATCGTCGACTCCGCCCTCGGGCTGCTCCCCATGCGCGGGGCCCTGGCCGGGCTCCGGATCCTCGTCACCGCGGGCCCGACCCGGGAACCCGTGGACGCCGTCCGGGTGCTGACGAACCGCTCCTCCGGGCGGATGGGCGTGGCGCTGGCCGCGGCGGCGCGCCGCATGGGCGCCGAGGTCGTGCTGCTCCACGGCCCGATGGCCGTCCCGGTCCCGCCCGGCGTCGAGGCGGTGCGCTTCGAGACGGCCGCGGAGCTCGAGGGCCTGCTCGCGCAGCATGCGCCGGGCGCCGACGCCATCCTCCACGCGGCGGCGGTGGCGGACTTCAGGCCTGTCCGGGCCGCGGAGGGCAAGCTCGACCGCCGGGAGGGGGGAGCGGCCCTCGAGCTCGAGCCGGTCCCGGACCTGGCCGCGGGGATCGGGGTCCTCGAGGACCGGCCGTACCTCGTGGTGTTCGCCGCGGAGATCGGCGAGGACCGGGAGCGGGCCCGGGCGAAGATGGCCGCCAAGGGGGCCGACGCCGTGGTGCTCAACGACGTCGCGGCCCCCGGCACCGGGATGGAGGCCGCGGAGAACGCGGTGGTGGTCATGACCGCCCGGGGAGAAGAGACCGTCGTGCCCCGGGCGGCGAAGGAGACCGTGGCGCGGGAGATCCTGCTCGCGCTCTCCGGCGAGCTGCTGGCCCGGAGGGGGAAGGAGGACGGCGATGGGGCGTGAGCCCGTTTCGGCGAGGGACCTGTTGCGGTACGTGCGCGACCTCGGGTGGCGGGACGTGGAGGTCGCGCCGGCGGCTGGCAGAGGGGGTGGTCCTCCTGCGGCGGGGAGTGTTGCCTGCCCCGGCGGGCCGGCGGAGTGTCCGGACCTCGAATCGCTCCGCGCCTTCCTCGACGGCTGCACGCGGTGCGGCCTGGCCGAGGGCCGCAAGCACATCGTCTTCGGCGAAGGGGCTCCCGACGCCCGGTTGCTGTTCGTCGGGGAGGGGCCCGGCCGGAACGAGGACGAGACGGGCAGGCCGTTCGTCGGCCAGGCCGGCAAGCTGCTGGACGCCATGATCGAGGCGATGGGGATGCGCCGGGACGAGGTGTACATCGCCAACGTGGTCAAGTGCCGTCCGCCGCGGAACCGGGACCCCCGGGAGGACGAGGTGGCGGCGTGCGCCCCGTTCCTCGACCGGCAGATCGAGCTGATCCGGCCCGAGGTCATCGTCTGCCTGGGCAAACCCTCGGCCCACCGGCTGCTGGGCACCACCCGGCCGCTCAAGGCGCTGCGCGGCCGGTGGCACGAGTACCGCGGGATCCCCGTGCGGGTTACCTACCACCCTGCCTACCTCCTCCGGACCCCGAAGGACAAGCGGCTCGCCTGGGACGACCTCAAGGCGATCATGGCACGGCTCGGCTGAGGAGCGCCGGGGATGGAGCGTCCGGAGGGGCACACCGGGAAACGCCTGGCGGGCGGCGTGGCGCCGCGGGCGCTGACGGGCCCGTACCTGCTCGAGCTGGTGGCCGTCCCCTCGCTCCTGGTGCTCGTTGCGTTCCTGCTCCTGGGGCCGGTCGTCGTGCCCGCCTGGCGGCTCTTCCTGCACCTCGTCCGCCTCGTCCTGGTGGTCACGCTGCTCTCGGTCGGCATCGCGTGGGTCGCGGGGCGGCTCCGTCGCAGGGCCGGCCGCACGGTCGGCCCCAGGCGCCGGTTCCCGTGGCCGGACGTCGTCCGGATCGTCGTCGGGTTCTCCCTCGTGGAGACCGCCCACCTGCTGCTCAAGGTGTTCCTCCCGGTGTTCCGGAGGACGACGTTCGATCCGCTGCTCGGCGGACTCGACCGGGCGCTGCTCGGGGGGCGGTCGGCCGTCGAGCTGCTCGGCGGCCTGGCGGGCCATCCGGCGATCCTCCACGGGCTCGACCTGCTCTACAGCAGTCTCTACTTCGTGCTGCTCTGGGGCAGCGCCGTGGCGTTCCTCGCCGTGCTGGGGCGGCGGGAGCGGTTCGCGTTCCTCGGCAGCTTCGCGCTGTTCTGGCAGCTCGGACTGCTGCTCTACCTCGCGGTTCTCTCGTGGGGTCCGGTCTTCGTCCGGCCGGAGCCGTTCGAGCCGCTGCTGGACCACATGCCCGTGACGGTCGCGGTCCAGCGGCAGCTCGTCGCGGAGACCGCGGCGGTCGTCTCGGGCCGGTACGACCTGGCGATCCGGTTCTACGGGCTGGCCGCCTTCCCCAGTCTTCACGTCGGGGTCGTCGTGTTCTACGCCCTGTGGGCCTGGCGGACCTCGCGCCGCTGGGGCCTGCTCTACCTCGCCCTGCTCGGTCCGTTCGTGCTGGGAAGCCTCGTCACGGGGTACCACTACCTCGTGGACGCCCCGGGCGGGGCCGCCGTGGCGCTCGTCGCGTTCGGAGCCGGGGTGGCCGTTCTCGGACGGGGACGGAGGGGTGCGGACGGCTGATCCCGGCTACAATGGGCCCGGACCATGCAGCACCACGGACATCCGGGCGACGGGACGGCGGCGGGGGCGTCCGGCGGCGTGACGCGGGGGATCGGCCCCGGGAGCACGCTGGAACGGTACGTGATCCTCGAACGGATCGGCGCGGGGGGGATGGGCGTGGTGTTCGCCGCCTACGACCGGGAGCTGGGCCGGAAGGTCGCGCTCAAGGTGCTGCACGGCGGCGGGGAGAGCGGTTCCCGGGAGGACCTCCTTCGCGAGGCCCGGGCCATGGCCAGGCTGGCCCACCCCAACGTGGTGGCCGTGCACGACGTCGGCGAGCAGGACGGCCGGGCGTTCATCGCCATGGAGTTCGTGGAGGGCGTTGGCCTGGACCGGTGGCTCGCCGGTTCCCGGAGGGAGTGGCGGGAGATCGTCGCCGTGTTCCTCCAGGCCGGGCGCGGACTGGCGGCCGCCCACCGTGCGGGGCTCGTGCACCGCGACTTCAAGCCGGGGAACGTCCTGGTCGGTGACGACGGCCGGGTCCGGGTCGTGGACTTCGGCCTGGCCCGGTCCGCCGCCTTCGACGAGGAGGCCACGCGCGACCTCGGCGGCGCTGGAGAGGCGGCGGAGGCACCACCGGACACGCCGCCGCCGCTCGGGGGACCCAGCGGCGTGGCGGGCACGCCGCGGTACATGGCGCCGGAGCAGATCCTCGAGGGACGGTCCGATGCGCGGTCCGACCAGTTCTCCTTCTGCGTGGCGCTTTTCGAGGCGCTCTGGGGCGAGCACCCCCTCCCGGGGGAGGGGCTCGCGAGGACGATCGGCCACGCCTCGGGCGACGGCCTGCCGGTGCCGCCCTCGCGCACCATCCCCCTCCGGGTCAGGAAGGCGGTCGTCCGGGGGCTGGCCCCCTCTCCGGAGGACCGGTACCCCTCGATGGACGCGCTGCTGGCCGACCTGGGACACGATCCGGCCGTGGCGAGGCGGCGGTGGGCGTTCGCGGCGGCCGCCGCCGCACTGGCGGGACTGCTCGTCCTCGGCGCCTTGGAGTACAGGCGGGAGCGGGCCGCGCTGTGCAGCGGCGGGAGCGCGCGGCTCGAGGCCGTGTGGAACGCCGGCCGCGAGGCGCGGGTCGCCTCGGCGTTCGCCCGGACGGGGCTTCCCGGGGCGCCCGTTCTGGCCGAGCGGGTCGGCGACGCGCTGGACGGCGCGGGGGCGCACTGGGTCGACTGCTTCACCAGGGCCTGCACCGCGTCCCGTCTGCGGGGAGAGGTCTCCCCGGAGGTCCTCGACCGTCAGGTCGCCTGCCTCGAGCTGCGTCTGGCCGAGCTCGACGCCTTCGTCTCGTTGCTCGAGACGGCGGACGAGGCCCTGGCCGTGTCGGCCCTGGAGGGCGTGCGGGCGCTCCCGGACCCGGAGCCGTGCACGTCGGCGGCGGAGCAGCTCGAGGAGGATCCTCCGCCGCGCGACCCGCTGCGGCGTCGCGCCATCGAGGCCGTGCGCGCCGGACTGGCCCGGGCCGAGGCGCTTCACGCGGCGGGCCGGTACGAGGCGGCGGCCGACGCGGCCCGGAAGCTGCGGGCGGACGGCACCCTCGAGTACCAGCCCGTGCTGGCGGCGGTCCTGCTGCTCGAGGGGCAGGCCCGGCTGGCGTTGGGCGACGCCGACCGGGCCGAACCGCTCCTCAGGGACGCCCTCGTCGCGGCGGAACGGGGCGGGGCCGTCCGGATCGCCGCGGAGGCCGCGGAGAGCATGGCCGTGGGCATGGCCAGGGTGCGGTCCGACGTCCAGGGGGCCGCGTGGTGGGTGGACATGGCGTCGGCGCTCGCCTCGAGGCTGCCAAACGACGCGGGACTCGGGCGGGACATCGGGAGCACGCGGGTGCTGGTCCTGCAGCGGGGCGGGCGGTACGCCGAGGCACTGGAGCTCGAGCGGCGCCTGTACGCCGAGGTCCGGGAGGCCGGTTCCGCCGCGGCCGACCGGGCGACGGCCGACGAGCGGCTGGCCGACGCCCTGTTCGGCACGGGGGCGTACGCCGAGGCGATCGGCCACTACCGGGCGGCGATCCGGCTCCGCGAGCAGGACGTGGGACCGGGCCATCCGCTCGTGGCGAACCCGCTTGTCAGCCTGGGGGCCGCGCTTTCCAAGGTGGGCCGGCACGGGGAGGCGATCGAGGTGCTGGAACGGGCGCTCGCCATCGAGGAGTCGGCGTACGGGCCCCGGAACCCGTTGCTGGGGCCGGTTCTCAACAACATCGCCTACGTCCAGGAGGGGCAGGGCCGGTACGCCGACGCCCTGGAGACCTACGACCGGACGCTCGAGATCGTCCGGTCGGGGTGGGGGAGGGACCATCCCCAGGCTGGGCTGACCCAGATCAACCGAACGAGCGTGCTCCGGCGGCTCGGCCGCCTGCCGGATGCCCTCGCGGCGAGCCGGGAGGCCGTCCGGATCATGGAGACGGCCCTGGGCGGCGACCACCCGTACCTGGCGTACGCCCTGAACTCCGAGGGAGTGATCCTGGCCGACATGGGGCGTCCCGCGGAGGCCGTGGCCGCCTTCCGTCGCGCGCTCCGGATCCGGGAGTCGGCGGCGACAGACCCGCTGGAGACCGCCGAGACGCGGTTCTCCATGGCGAAGGCGCTGTGCGCCGCCGGGGAGCGGGTCCGCGGCCGGGCCGAGGCCCGCCGGGCGCTGAAGGTGTTCGAGGCGGACGGGTCGGACCGGGGCCGGGAGGACCGGGAGCTCTACCGGCGGTGGCGGGATGGGGGCGGTTGCGGGTGAGGCCGGTCCGGCCCGGCGAGGTTCACTGCCCCGCGGGGATCGTGACGAGAACGATGCGCTGAACCGGAACCCCGAGGGTCCGCCGGTCGTTCCCGATGCCCCGGTCCGCCGGCACGAAGGTCGACGAGAGGACCTCCACCCGATTGATGGTCCGGATGCCGGGAGGCAGCCGGAACAGGAACCGGCCAGGCTCCAGACGGACCGGTTCGAGCGCCGCCCCGTCCACCACGACCCGGACGCCCAGGGTCTCCGGTTCGCCCCAGTCCGGGTGGGCGCGGTCGAGCTCGAGGAGCAGGCCGTCCGCGCCCTCGGGCACGGTCCACCGGAGGCCGCCGAGGACGCCGTGTCCGTCGGTCCAGCCGTGGTCCCGGAAGAACCCGGAACGCTCCGGGACCAGGGCCGGCAGGATGGCGTGCTCGGGGGTGTCCAGGTCGAGCACGACCCGGTCGCCGTCCGCGAACAGCACCTTCCTCGACCGGGCGAGCTCGAGCACGATCTCCCGGTACCGTTCGTGGTACCGGAGCATCGCCCAGCGCATCCGTGAACGGGGGTACCGGTCCCGGATGTCCTTCTCCGTCAGATCGAGGAGCGAGCGAACCGACCGGACGCCCCCGTAGGCGACGTACCGGATGCCCTGGTCCCCGAGGTGCCGGGCGACGGCCTCCGCGCCGCCGTCGAGCGGCAGCCCCGGGGGCGGGCTCGAGAACCCGGGGAGCGACATGACCAGGACCCGGTTCCGTGCGAGATCGAGCAGGAACGGCCGGGCGAGGGTCTCCAGCACCGTCGCACCGGGCGGGAGCGCCTCCTGGAGCCGCCGGACGGCCTCCCGCGCCTTCCGGCCGGGCCACGGCCCGCCGCGGACCCCGTGCCAGGCGTCGATCAGCATCTGGTCGCCCATCCGCCACGTCCGGTCCGCGCCGTGGAGGAACAGGAGCCCCGCCACGGCGAGCCCGGCCGCCGCCGCGATCCGGAGCCGCTGCCGCCCTCGTTGCCGCGTCCCCTCGAACGAGGCCAGGAGCAGGCCCGCCGCCCCGGCCATCAGCAGGGGGAACACGTACCGGTTCAGGCTCCGGTTGAGGTTCGGGTCGCCCATGGCGACGGAGAGCAGCGCCGCCGCGACCACGGCGATACCGAGGGCGAGCACGGGCCGCCGCCGTCTGCGGTCCTCCACGACGGCGAGGAGGACGGCCACGGGCCAGAGGACGAAGGTGTGCTTCCACGCGGCCCGGACCACGTCGATGGTCCGGCGGGAGAAGTCGCCCGCGAGCGCCGGGAAGCCGCGGGCCGAGGCCTCCACGACGAACCCGTGCCCCAGCACCGGGTAGAGCGGCGTTCCCGAGGAACGGTACGCGGAGACCATCCACGGCGCGACGAGGAGGAGGATCAGTGCGCCGGCGCCCACGGTCTCGAGCAGCGCGCGGCGCCGGTCCCCGGGGGCCGCGAGACCGGCGATGGCGAGGACGGCGAAGAACGGCACCGCGAAGGCGATGAACGTGGACTTCACCGCACAGGCGGCGGCCGCCAGGAGGGCGGGGAGGACCCATCCGCGGCCCGGCCGCCCGGCCCCCTGCCGCGCCATCTCGAGAAGGAACCAGCCGAGCATCAGCGCTACGCCGGTCAGGAGCGCCGAGGTGTTGCCGCGCATCGGAAGGTGGGGCATCGCGAGGACCAGGAGCGCCGTGACGACGGCCAGCCGGGGATCGATCGACAGAAGGCGTCTGCCGCCGAGGGCCATCCCGGCGAGCAGGAGCAGGGCGATCCCCTCGTCCAGCAGGTGGATCTGCCGCACGGGCCTCGCCACGAGCACGAGGGTCTGGAGGAACGACTGGCCCCCCAGGCTCAGGACGCGCCGGGGCTCGAACGGGTCGGAGCCCATCGCCCCCGTCTGGAGCATCTTCTCCGGGAAGACGAGGTACGCCTGGAGGTCGTCGTGGGGGTCGAAGGCGGGCCGGCTGTTCACCGTGTCGATGGTCCCGTTGACGGCGGCCGAGTACTGGATCAGCCCGAGGAGGGCGACCAGCGCGAGGCCGGTGGCCGCGGCCGTCCCGGCCGGGGAGCGTCCGTCGCCGTTCCGGCGGCGGAACGGGCGGGCGTCCAGGACGAGGAACCCGGCGCCGGCCGCGAGCCCGGCCAGCACGGTCGCCGGCGAGATCGCCCCGAGCAGCTCCAGGACGCCCCCCGCGGCCACGGCGGCCGCGAGCCCCACCGTGCCTCGGAGGCCCCATCCCAGGGAGCGCCCGGGCCGGAACAGCCGCTCCAGGAACCGTCCCCAGCCCACCAGCGCGGCGAGCACCAGGAGCCCCCACACCCATCCCAGGGCGTACCCCGCCGCACCCCACTCCGGACCGTTCCGGATCGCCACCCCCGCGGCCAGCACACCGCCCGCGGCGACGGCCGGACCGAGTGCCCTTCGAACGACCGGATGGAAACGCCTCTCGCCCAACGCCGCCAGTGTACCAGCGCATGTCATCGAAAAAGGGACACTGTTGTTCTCCCTCTTTTCTTGTGTGTGCTCGTGTGTGCACCTGCGGCCGTGCGGACGGTTCGCTGGGAGGCGAACCGGCGGCCGGCCCCCGCGCTTCGCGCGGGCTGCGCGCCTCGCCCGTGCTCCCCGGTGGGAGCAAGCTCCCCCCGGTTCGCCCGTGCGACGCGCTGGCGCCGCCTGCGGCGTCGCTGCCGGCCGCCTGGACTTCGTTGGAGGGCTTCGGGTCATCGACTTTTGAATGAACGGGGCCGCGAGTCTCGCACCCCGGGACCGCCCCCGCCGCGGCCGCTTCGTCGTCACGACCGCCAGGTCAGTTCCTCCTCGCGCCCTTGCGGGAACGGCCCCGGGGCAC
>Ga0256835_1001144_pt1 | contig 16528 bp, 16 predicted proteins | sample PIR30metaG_FD_185972 | JGI IMG/M metagenome (GOLD analysis project Ga0256835, IMG submission 185972) | Hydrothermal vent microbial communities from East Pacific Rise, Pacific Ocean - PIR-30 | ecosystem: Environmental > Aquatic > Marine > Hydrothermal vents | place: Pacific Ocean: East Pacific...
GGGCCACGACGAAGCCGCATGGGCCAAAAACCGTCGGGCGCAGTTCGTCCTGGAGCAATAGCCGCTTTCCGCAAGGAAGCTGAAACGGGGGTTTGCACTTGCCGGCACGCCCCGTCGCCGCTCAGGCGGCTGGGCGATGCCGGTCTGTTTTTCAGCCGCCGGGGGCTCGATCTCAAAGGGGAGCCGGAAAAACCGCCGCTGCGAGGGGCGGCGCGCGGCTGCGGCCGTGAAGACGAACACGGGCACAGCAATTCCCGTGGCACCGAGAGGAGCAGGGAGCAGGACATGAAGGGCATTATTCTGGCCGGGGGATCCGGAACGCGTCTCTACCCCATCACGCGGGTGGTCAGCAAACAGCTGCTGCCGGTTTACGACAAACCCATGATCTATTATCCGCTGTCGGTTCTGATGCTGGCGGGCATCCGGGACATCCTGCTGATCTCCACCCCACAGGATCTGCCCAATTTCCAGCGCCTGCTGGGCGACGGCAGCCAGCTGGGGCTGCGCATGCAGTACGCCGAGCAGCCGCGGCCCGAGGGGCTGGCGCAGGCGTTCATCATCGGGAAGCAGTTCATCGGAAACGAGCCCGTGTGCCTGATCCTGGGGGACAACATCTTTTACGGCTCCAGGCTCTCGCGCATTCTGAAGGAGTCCGTCAAGATGGAGACCGGCGGGCTGATTTTTGGATACCTGGTCCGGGATCCCCAGCGGTACGGGGTGGTGGAGTTCGACGATCGGGGGCGTGTCATCGGCATCGAGGAAAAACCGGAGCACCCCAAGTCGTCCTACGCCGTGCCGGGTCTCTACATGTACAGCAGCGACGTGGTGCAGATTGCCGAAAACCTCGCGCCTTCGCCCCGCGGGGAGTTGGAGATCACCGACGTCAACCTGGCCTACCTGCGGCGGGGCAAGCTGCGCGTGGAACTTCTGGGCCGGGGCTTCGCCTGGCTGGACACCGGTACCCACGAGGCCCTGCAGCAGGCCGCCAGCTACGTGGAGGCCATCCAGGACCGGCAGGGGCTCAAAATCGCCTGCGTGGAGGAGATCGCCTACCGCCTGGGGTACATCGACGACGAACAGGTGCGGCGCCTGGCCGCCGACATGCTGAAAAACGATTACGGCCGCTACCTGATGGAACTGCTCGACGGCGACCCGGCGGAACGCGAGCGATTCCCCTCCTGAAGAAGGGGGGGCGGGGACGGCCGCGCACTGAAACGAAAAGACCGAACTCCGGAGGTTGCATGGACTACAAAGCGACGCTGAATCTACCCAAAACCCGGTTTCCCATGAAGGCCAACCTGGCCCGGCGGGAACCGGAGCAGCTGAAGGCCTGGGAAGAACAGGGACTCTACGAGCGTATACGGGAAGCATCCCGGGGGCGCACGCCATTTATCCTGCACGACGGACCGCCCTACGCCAACGGCCATATCCACATCGGCACGGCCCTCAACAAGATTCTCAAGGACATTATCGTGCGCTCGCGGCAGATGGCGGGCTTCGACGCCGTCTACGTGCCGGGCTGGGACTGCCACGGGCTGCCCATCGAGCACAACGTGGACAAGGAACTGGGGGCCAGGAAAAAGGACTACTCCCAGTCCGATTTCCGCCGCCTGTGCCGCCGTTACGCCGAAAAGTTCATCGACATTCAGCGCGAGGAGTTCAAACGCCTGGGGGTCATGGGCGAGTGGGACAACCCGTACCTGACCATGAACTACGAGTACGAGGCCGTTATCGCCCGCGAGTGCGGCAAGTTCGCCCTCAGCGGCAGCCTCTACCGCAGCCAGAAGCCCATCCACTGGTGCTGCAGCTGCCGCACGGCGCTGGCCGAGGCCGAAATAGAGTACCAGGACGAGACCTCTCCCTCTATTTTCGTCAAGTTCGCCATGGTCGACGACATCGCCGCACAACTGCCGCAGACCGCCGGCAAAAAGGTTTTCGTGGTCATCTGGACCACCACTCCCTGGACCATCCCGGCCAACCTGGCGGTGGCCCTGCACCCGGATTTCGTCTACGCCGCCGTGGACGTGGGCGGCGGTGAGGTTTTCATCCTGGCCCGGGAACTGGTGTCCGACTGCATGCGCACCTTCGGCATCGGGGACTACGACATCCTGGCCGAGTTCGACGCCCCGCTGCTGGAGAAGAAACGCTGCCGGCACCCCCTCTACCCGCGGGATTCACTGATCATCCTGGCCGACCACGTCACCCTGGACGTGGGCACCGGGTGTGTGCACACCGCTCCGGGACACGGGCGCGAGGACTACGACATCGGGCGCAAGTACCAGCTGGAGACCTACTCGCCGGTGGACCACCGGGGACGTTTCACCGACGACGTGGACGATTTCAAGGACCAGTTCGTCTTCGACGCCAACGCCGGCATCGTGGACAAGCTGCGCAGTGTCGGCGCGCTGCTGGCCGAGGAGAAGATTTCGCACGCCTATCCCCACTGCTGGCGCTGCAAACGCCCCGTGATTTTTCGTGCCACGGCGCAGTGGTTCATCTCCATGGACAAAAACGGGCTGCGGCAGCGCTCGCTGGAGGAGATCGACAACGTGCGGTGGATTCCCAGCTGGGGACGCGAGCGCATTTACGGCATGATCGAGAACCGGCCCGACTGGTGTGTTTCCCGGCAACGCGCGTGGGGCGTGCCCATCGCCATTTTCTATTGCCGAAAGTGCGGCCATATCCACCTGGACGAGGATCTGCTGGAGCGCATTTACCGGCTCTTCACCGAAAAGGGCGCCGACGCCTGGTTCGACCAGGACGCTGCCGGACTGCTTCCGGAAGGGGCGGTGTGCGGCCACTGCGGTGCTTCGGAACTGATCAAGGAAGACGACATCCTGGACGTATGGTTCGACTCGGGCGTCAGCCATGCCGCCGTGCTGGAAAAGCGGGAGAACCTGCGCTGGCCGGCGGACCTGTATCTGGAGGGCAGCGACCAGCATCGCGGGTGGTTCCACAGCTCGCTGCTGACGGCCGTGGGCACACGGCAGCATGCTCCTTACAAGTCTGTGCTGACCCACGGTTTCGTGGTGGACGCCGAGGGCAAGAAGATGTCCAAGTCGCTGGGCAACGTCATCGCGCCCAAAAAGGTTATCGACCGATACGGCGCCGAGATCCTGCGGTTGTGGGTCTCCGCCTCGGACTATCGTGACGACATCCGTATTTCCGAGGAGATCCTCAAGCAGCTCAGCGATGCGTATCGGCGTATCCGCAACACGTGTCGCTTCATGCTGGGAAACCTGAACGATTTCACGCCGGGCGCAGACGGGGTGGTGGCGGCCGACATGCCCGAAATAGACCGCTACATTCTGCACCGCCTGCAGGAACTCGTGGCGCGGACGCTGAAAGCTTACGAGCGCTATGACCTGCACGTCATTTACCACGCCCTGTTTAACTTCTGCACATTGGACCTGTCCTCCTTCTACCTGGACATCCTCAAGGATCGGCTGTACACTTCGCCGCCGGCCTCGCCGGCCAGGAGGAGCGCCCAGACGGCCATGTACAGGCTGCTGGATGCCATTGTGCGGCTGATGGCGCCGGTGCTGCCCTTCACGGCCGAAGAGATCTGGCGTTTTATGCCGGAAGACGCCGGACGGGAGCCCAGCGTGCACTTGGCGGCCTTTCCGGCTGCCGAAGACGCCTGGCTGGACCCGCAGCTGGCCCAGAGATGGCAGCTGCTGCGCGCGGTGCGGCGTGAGGTGACCCGCGCGCTGGAGACCGCCCGCAGCGACAAGCTCATCGGCCACGCCCTGGATGCTGAAGTCACCCTGGGAGCCGACGGTGCGCTTTACGAACAGCTGGCACCGTACGCCGATGACCTTCGGAGTCTTTTCATCGTTTCCAGCGCCGTGCTGCACAACGGCGCTCTGCAGGGTGAGGGGGTCAGCAGCGGAGAAATGGAAGGGCTGACCGTACGGGTACGGCCCGCCGAGGGGCAGAAGTGCCAGCGCTGTTGGGTGCACGATGTCAGCGTGGGCAGCGATCCCCAGCACCCGGCCATCTGCAGTCGCTGCCGAGGGGCGCTGGACGCCATTGGCGGGTAGGCGGAGCGCGACCACCGACATGCGGGAAGACCATCGGCAAGCGTCTTTGCACTAAGCAGGGCCGCGACGCGTGCCGGTGGGGCTGTGCCCGGGGAGCCTTGTGCCGCTCATGGGTAACAAATTCGATTCCCAAAAACTGATGCAGCTGCTGACGGTGGCACTTCCGGTGACGGCCTTGGACCAGGCCACTAAGGCGCTGGTGATGGCTTTTCTGGAGAAATACCGCACTGTCCCGGTGATCCCCGGGTTTTTCAACCTGACGCACATCTACAACCCGGGCGGCGCCTTCGGTTTCCTGGCCTCCCAGGGCACGGCCGTGCGCAACATCTTCTTCTTTGCCGTTTCCTGGCTGGCCATTCTGCTGGTGCTGTATTTCTTCTGGCGAACACCGCGCAGTCACCGCATGCTCTCCACTGCCTTCGCCATGATCCTGGGCGGGGCCATGGGAAACATGATCGACCGCATCCGCCTGGGGCACGTGGTGGATTTCCTGGACTTTTACATTGGAAGGCACCACTGGCCGTCCTTCAACGTGGCCGACAGCGCTATCACAGTGGGCATGGTCATCTTCGTCTGGCACCTCCTCTTTCGAAAAATACCGGACTGACGGGCTGTGTGCGCGCGGGCCCATCGGTCCGGCGCGGAGCCGGCGCCTTTATGCCCCGCAGCGGGCGGCCGATACAGCTCAAAGCCTTATTCTCCTTCGCCGGCGCGATTTCGGCCGTCGGCGTTTCATGCATGGCACGACAGCGCCGGGGAAGTGAATCATCAAATGCCGGAAATCACATACCAGGATCTGGATCGCACCCTGCAGGACGCGGCACGCGTGCGCGCGTGCGGCATGTTTCTCATCTGGGGGCAGGAGGCCCTCTGCAGCCGGGCGCTAGAAAAGATCACCGCCGTGCTGCTGCCAGGAGGCCGCCGGCACCCAGCCTTCGAAACCCTTGAGGGCATCGACGCCAATGTACCACTGGCCATCGAAAGAGTCGGAACCTATTCGTTGCTCTCCGAGGGGCGTGTCGTGCTGCTGGCGGACAGCGGCATTTTTCTGGGGCGCAAAGACCAGGTCGCCATGCTGGAAAGGGCCGCCGCGGCCTTTGCCCAAGACCGCCCCAGGCAGGCGGCCAACTGGTTTCTCAAACTCCTGGCGGTGGAAGGCCTGTCCCTGGAGGATGTCTCCACCGAGGCCATCGGCCGCCTGGCAGGGCGACAGTCCGGCGACGAGGACCTGGCCTGGGTGCCGGAACTGGCGGACTATTGCCGGCGCCAGGGCCTGTCCGTGCCCTCCGACATGGACGCCGCCGGGCTCCTAAAAAAGGCCGTGGAGAGGGGGTTTCCCAAGGGCAACCACTTGGTTGTGACCTGCACACAGGTACGCAAAACGGTTGCATTGTACCGTGCGGTCAAGGAAAGAGAGCTGGTCATCGACTGCTCGGTTCCCACCAGCGGCCGCAGTGCCGACCGGCAGGCGCGTACACGGCTGCTGCGCCAGCAGGCCGGGGAGATTCTGGAAAGGGCTGGAAAGCAGATAACCCCCGATGCCCTGGCGGCCGTCGAAGAGCTGACCGGTTTCGATCCCCGCACCTTCAGCCACAATCTGGAGAAGCTGATCAGCTACTGCGGCCAGCGCTCGCGCATCACCCGTGAAGACGTCAAGCAGGTGCTCAGACGCAGCCGCCGGGACCCTGTCTACGAATTTACCGGCGCCGTTTTCGGCCGCCGCCTGGACAACGCCCTTTTCCACCTGCGGGCCCTGCTGGACGAAGGGGCCCACCCCCTTCAGCTGCTGGCGGCGCTGGTCAACCACCTGCGCCGCCTGATCCTCATCCGCAGCTTCATGGACAGCCGCGAAGGGGCCTGCTGGCGGCCCGGCATGACCTTTGACCGTTTCAGGAGCGCCGTTGTGCCCGCCGCAAAGGCCCACGATGCGGCCATGCAGGAATGCGTCGGCGGCTGGCGACGGACAGTGGAAGGCGACGATGCCGGGCGGGGGGGGCGCAAAAAGGCCGCTGCAGCCGACCTCCTGCTGTTGGGAAAGGGCGCTTCCCCCTACGCCGTCTACATGCGTTTCAAAGAGTGCCAGGCCTTCTCCATGGACGAACTGCTGCGCATGCTGCACGAACTGCGAACCGTCGACGCCGGCTTGAAAATGTCGGCCCACTCGCCGGCCGTGCTGCTGGAGGCGGCCGTGATGCGCATCTGCCGGTTGCCATCGGGGTCGTCGAAGAGCTCTGCCGGCCGCTGAACACCCCGGTTTTCCTGTTGATCTGCCCGTGCGATTATGATACCAAAAAATTATTGAACGAAGTTCACCGATCGGTTTTGATTCACCAGCGCATCCCAACCACTTTCACCCAGCAAGGAGGTAATCATGAAGAAAGGTTTGCTGTTCGTGGTCTCGCTACTGGTCCTATGCATGGCCCTCGTTCCCATGGCGTCCGCCAAAAAGGTCGTCATCAAGGTGGGCATCGATGCGCCCATGACCGGTGACATCCCCAAGGTGGGAGAGGGAACCAAATACGCCGCCGAGATGTGGCTCGAGGATATCAAGAAGGCCGGTGGCCTGGAAGTGGGCGGCAAGAAATATCCCGTGGAGGTGATCATCGAGGACAACGAGTCCAAGGCCGAGTCCGCTGTCAAGGCTATCACCAAGCTGATCACCGAGGACGAGGTGCTCATCGTGGTCGGGCCCCAGGCGTCCAGCCAGGCCATTCCGGCCGGTGACGTGGCCAACAACTGGAAAACTCCCATGATCAGCCCCTGGTCGACCAACCCCAACACCACCAAGGATCGCCCCTATGTCTTCCGGGCCTGCTTTCTGGATCCTTTCCAGGGCAAGGTGATGGCCAATTTCGTGAAAAACGAATTCGGGTTCACCAAAGCGGCCGTGCTCTACGACGTGGCCAGCGACTATCCCAAGGGCCTGGCCGAAGAGTTCAAGAAGAACTGGGAGAAGATCAATGGCCCGGGATCGGTAGTGGCTTTCGAAAGCTTCACCACCAAGGACACCGACTTCAGCTCCCAGTTGACAAAGATCAAGAAGTCCGGCGCACAGTTCATCTTCGTTCCGCAGTACTACAACGAAGTGGCCCTGATTGTGCAGCAGGCCCACGACCTGGGTTTCAAGGGGCCCATCGTGGGTAGCGACAGCTGGGGCAGCGCCGAGACCGTCAAGCTGTGCGGCAAGGACTGCTACGGCCTGTTCTTCTCCACGCACTACGCCGCCGCCGGCGCCAAGGGCGCCACCAAGGCGTTCATCGACCGCTACAAGAAAAAATACGGCTATGTGCCTGACGACGTGGCGGCCCTGACGTGGGATGCCCTGGGCATCGTCAAGAAGGCCATTCAGGACTGCGGCAAGCTGACCGGCAACATCGAAAAGGACCGCCAGTGCGTACGCGACGCCCTCGCCAAGATCAAGAATTTCGAGGGTATCACCGGCAAGATGAGCTTCACCGAGGACGGCGACCCCATCAAGTGCGCCGTCATCGTCAAGATCAACGACAAGGGCGAGTTCGAGTTCTACAAATCGGTCTGCCCGTAGTCAAAACAGGGCCCGCCGCGCACCAGGGGCCGGCGGGCCTATAAGTGGCCAGATGGATCAATACGATGGCGTTTGTGCGCCAATGCATCCTGCGCGACCGTGCTTTAAAAACCGCGAAATATCTGCGATATGCCGCGATGTTCGCATATTGCCGACGGCCGTGCATCTCCGTATTTGCGAAATGGACCACTGAGACGGTTGTGATTCACCACTGAGCATGCGGTGAACACGGGGAGGGGCGCCGGCCGGCCCCGTGGACACCGCGGGACCTCTGTGGTTATTTTTTTGTACCCTGAAGGGTTGCAGCGACAAGGCACCTGAGGAGCCGCCGATGGCGAACATTCTTCAAAACCTCGTAAATGCGTTGCAGTGGGGCAGTTTTTACGCGCTGATCGCGCTGGGTTACTCCATGGTGTACAGCATCCTGATGCTGTTCAACTTTGCCCATGGAGATATTTTTATGGTGGGCGCCTACATCGGATTCGGCGTCGCCACCGGGCTGGTGGCGCTCACCAGCATGGGGGCCATCGTGCTGCCCAACTGGCTCATCCTGGTGTTGACCATCATCATCTCCATGTTCCTGACGTCCTTCGTGGGCATGCTGGTGGAGCGCATCGGATACCGCCCGCTGCGCGATGCGCCGCGGGCTTCTGCGGCCATCACCGGCCTGATGATCGGCATTATCCTGGAAACCGGCAACCTGGCCCTGCTGGGCGCCCAGCGCGTCAGCTTTCCGCCCCTCATAAACTCGGTGACCTATGAACTGGGCGGGGTATACATCACCAACAAGAAGATCATGATCGTGTTCGTTTCCATCGGCTTCATGATCGCCCTGCAGCTTTTCGTGACGCGCAGCAAGTGGGGCATGGCCATGCGGGCCATGGCCTATGACTACGTGGTGGTCCCGCTGATGGGGGTCTCCATTAACAACATTGCCCGCATGACCTTTGCCATCGGCTCGGCCCTGGCGGCGGTGGCCGGCATCCTGTTCGGCATCGCCTACCCGGTGCTGGACCCGTACATGGGCATTCTCTTCGGCTGGAAGGCCTTCGTGGCCGCCATCCTGGGGGGGCGCGGTTCCATCATGGGGGCCACGCTGGCCGGTTTCCTGCTGGGCTTCATCGAGATCTTCGTGGCCATGATCTTTCCCTCCACCCTGAGAGACCTGATCGCCTATTCCATCGTGCTGCTGATCCTGGTGTTCCGGCCTCACGGTTTTTTCGGGGAACCTTACAGCGCCAAGTTGCGCCTCTGATGAAAACGGCGGAGGCCGAGGGCTTCCGGCCGGCCGCCGGCAGGGCAGGGCGTTGCGCCGCCCTGGCGGACAGCCGATCGGTGTCCCCGACGCCCTTTCCGGCAAGGCCCGCAAGCATGGGATTCTACTATGGACACAACTAAAGGCGATGCTTTGGAAAATAACGTTGGCTTCTGGAAGAGGATAGGACGACGCATCACAGGGATTCCGTTGCTGGCATGGATCCTGGGGATACTGGCGGCGGCCCTGGTGGAGCAGTGGGTGGGCTATGAGTTTGCCGAACTCATCGGGCTGCCCAAGATCCCCGTACTGTTCGGCGCGCTGATTGTGCTCAAGAAGAAGGTGTGGATGCAGTCGCCGATGATGATTCCGAGCACCATGCTCTATGTCTTCAGCGTGTACATCCTGGTCATCGGCGTGGTCGCCCGGGTGCTGGCCGCCCCGGCCAACCGGGCCGCCGGCGGCCTCATGAAAATGCCCTTGTGGATTTCGGTGCTGATTCACCTGGGAATCTTTTACACCGCGCTGCACATCTGGTCGGACATCAGCGCCTACCGGGTGATCACCCTCAAGCTGACCCTCATCGCCATCATGGTGACCCTCAGCCTCAACGTGATCAACGGGTACATGGGCGAGTTTTCCTGTTCGCACCCGGGATTCATGGCTCTGGGCGCCTACGCGGCCTCGGCCGTTACGCTGATTTTCTTCACCAACGACCGCCTGTTCGGAGCGGCGGTGCTGCCCGCCTCGCTGGGGCCCTTTGTCTTCCCGCTGGCGCTGATCATCGGCGGGCTGGTGGCTGCCATTGGGGCCCTGGTGGTGGCCATTCCCTCTTTTCGAACCCGCGGCGACTACCTGGCCATCATTTCGCTGGCGTTCATGTTCATCGTCAAGAGTGTCATCGAGAACCTCGAGGTGGTGGGCGGCCCCCGGGGCATGGGCAGTCAGCCCAACTACGCCGACCTGCCAACGGTTTTCGTCTGGACGGTGCTGTGCATCTGGGTGATCAACAACTTCGTGCGCTCCATCCTGGGAAAGGCCCTCAACGCCGTGCGCGACGACGAGATGGCGGCCGAGGCCATGACCGTCAACACGCGCAAGACCAAGATGGTGGCTTTCATGTTCTCGGCTTTCTGGGCGGGGGTCGCCGGGGGGCTCTTCGCCCACGTCATCCGCTTTGTCAACCCCGGCACTTTCGGCATCCAGAAGCTGGCCGAGGTGCTGGCCATGGTGTACTTCGGCGGGCTGAACTCGGTTTACGGATCCATTCTGGGGGCGGTCAGCCTGAACCTGCTGGGAGAGATGCTGCGGCCGCTGGAGATTTTCAAATGGATCATCATTCCGGTCATGCTGATCCTGGTCATGATCTACCGGCCCACGGGATTGATCGCCTTCAAGGACCTGGACGTCAAGAAACTCATCCGCCCGAGATGAGCTGGAGGTAATGCATGCCCCTGCTGCACGTTGAAAATATGACCCACTATTTCGGCGGCCTGCGGGCCGTCCACAACTACAACCTGGCGGTCGAGCCCGGCCAGGTGCGCGGACTGATCGGGCCCAACGGCGCTGGAAAGACCACCATCTTCAACCTGATCACCGGTATCTACCGGCCGACGGAGGGCTCCATCACACTGGACGGGGAGCCCATCGTGGGCCTGCAGCCTCACGAGATCGCGTCGCGGGGGCTGGGAAGAACATTCCAGGACCTGCGCCTGTGGCGCCACATGACGGTGCTGGAGCATGTCAAGATGGCCCGCTATTCGACCATTGGCTACGGGCTGGTGGGCGCCTTCTTCGGGACTTCACGGCGCCACCGGGAAGAGGAGGCCATTGAGCGGAAGGCCCTCGAACTGATGCGCATGATGCGCGTGGATGATGTCGCCGAGCAGCGGGTAACCAACCTGCCGTACGGCGCCCAGCGCAGGGTGGAGATGGCCCGTGCGCTGGCCATGAATCCCAAGATCCTGTTTCTGGACGAGCCTACAGTGGGCATGACCCCCGGCGAACTCAACGAGATGATGGACATCATCAAGCAGGTGCGCGACGATCTGGGCCTGGCCATCTTTCTCATCGAACACCGCCTCAAGATGGTCATGGAGTTGTGCGAGGTCATCCAGACACTGGTTTTCGGAGAGGTGATCGCCGAGGGGAGCCCCGAGGAAATACAGAACAACCCCGATGTCATCGAAGCCTACCTGGGCAAGGATACGGTGGAAACATGATGCTGAGTGTCGAAAATCTGACCGTTTCGTACGACAAGATCAAAGCGCTTCACGGCCTTAATTTCCAGATCGACGAGGGCGAGATCATCACCATTATCGGGGCCAACGGGGCCGGCAAGAGCACGACGCTGAAGGCCATCTCCCGGCTGGTACCGGTGGGCAAGGAGACCCGCATGACTTACATGGGAAAGGACATGCTTTCCTATCCGCCCGACAAGGTGGTCAGTCAGCTGGGCATCTCGCACGTGCCCGAGGGACGGCGCCTGTTCGGCAACCTGACGGTCATGGAGAACCTTAAACTGGCCACCTTCGCCCGCAAGGATACCGCCGGCATCAAGCGTGACCTGGAGCGCGTGTTTTCCATTTTCACGCGGCTGAAAGAGAGGTCCACCCAGAAGGCCGGCACCCTGAGCGGGGGAGAGCAGCAGATGCTGGCCATCGGAAGGGCCTTTATGAGCGCCCGCAAGATGATGCTGCTCGACGAGCCCTCCATGGGCCTGGCGCCGCTGCTGATGTTGGATGTGTTCGATGCGTTGCGCGAGATCAACCGGGAGGGCACCACTATCCTGCTGGTGGAGCAGAACGCACGCCTGGCCCTGCAGTTCGCGCAGCGGGGTTACGTGCTGGAGACCGGTAACCTGGTGCTGGAAGGCACCTCCGAGGAACTGCTCAACAATCCCGAGGTGAAAAAGGCCTATCTAGGCGGGTAGGGTGACCGTTTAAAGGGGGCGGAAGCCCCATTCTGGGGAGGCTTTTTCCCAGGACATCTACGCAGTATGCGCGCTGGAGAATGGTGACGATGGGCTTCATCCGCAAACAGGAAGAGAAGATGGCCCTGCGGCTGCTGGCATGGCAGTACCAGCGCATGAACCAGCCCCTGCCGGGGGCGGCGGAGCTGAGGCGCGATGCGGCGCGCATCGTCGACGACGCGCACCGCATCGCCAAGCGCAGCGGCAGCAACCTGGTGTCCATCATGAAGGACCTGGTGGCCGACATTCGCAGAAAAGGATCCGGTTAGACGCAATGGAGAAAAGAACATGATTCGAGTTGGGGTGGTGGGGGCCACGGGATATGCCGGGGCCGAGGTGGTGCGCATCATCGCAGGACACCCGCAGGTGGAGCTTGCACTGCTGACGTCGCGCCAGTACGCCGGGACGGCGCTGAGCGACATTTTTCCGGCCTTTTCCGGCGTGGTGGACCAGTTGTGCCGGGAATACGACGCGGACAGCGTTTGCGACCGCTGCGACGTGGTCTTTCTGGCCCTGCCGCACAAGGTCTCCATGGCGGTGGCACCGGAATTGGTCAGCCGGGGCCGCCGGGTGATCGACCTGTCGGCCGACTTCCGTTTCAGGGACCTGTCGCGCTACGAGTCCCACTACCAGCCCCACAGCGCACCGCAGCTGCTGGAAAATGCAGTCTACGGACTCTGCGAGGTGCACACCGAGCGGATACGGCAGGCGCGCCTGGTGGGCAACCCGGGGTGCTACCCGACATCCGTTCTGCTGCCCTTGCTGCCATTGGTGCGGGCAGGACTGATCGATGTCGACACCATCGTGGCGGACGCCAAGTCCGGGGTCAGCGGCGCCGGTCGGGGGCTTTCCCTGGCGACCCATTTCTGTGAGGTCAACGAGTCCTTCAAGGCGTACAAGGTCGGCGGCCACCGCCACACCCCCGAAATGGAGGAGCAGCTAAGCTTGGCGGCCGACCGCGACGTGCGCATCACCTTTACGCCGCACCTGATCCCCGCCACCCGCGGGATGCTGACCACTGTCTATGCGCACGTCAAGGCGGATCTCACCACGCAGGTGGTGCGCGACTGCCTGGGGGAGGCTTACCAGGGGCGCTCTTTCGTGCGCATCTGTGGAACGGGCCGCTTCCCGGACACGTTGCACGTCAGGGGAACCAACTTCTGTGACATCGGCTTGCATGTTGACGAACGTACCGGCCGTCTGATCCTGATCTCAGCCATCGACAACCTGGTCAAGGGCGCCGCCGGGCAGGCCGTGCAGAACATGAACCTTATGCTCGGCCTGCCCGAAACCGCCGGACTGGCCCAGATCCCATACCCCCTGTAATCGGTCCGGGAGAAGCGTGTGGTCAAGCTGCTGATTGTCGGTGCCGGGGGATTCGTGGGGGCCATCCTGCGCTACGTGCTGTCCGGTGTCGTTCAGAACCTGTCCGGGAGCGCCCTTTTTCCGTTCGGCACGCTGGCCGTCAACATGGTGGGCTGTTTTGCCATCGGCCTGCTGTCGTACATGGCCGAGTATCGTGGGCTGTTCGGACCCGAAACACGCCTGTTCGTGTTCATCGGGCTGCTGGGCGCCCTGACCACCTTTTCCACTTTCGGGCACGAAACCTACGGGCTGATCAAGGATGCCCGCGTGTCCATCGCACTGCTGAACGTGGGCATCCACGTGGTGGCCGGGCTGACTTTCGTGTGGCTCGGAAGGGTACTGGCATACGCCCTGTGGCGCTGATGGACAATGGCCACGGCCTCTGGCGGGTCTGCCAAGCCGCCCGCGTATTGGGAGTCGAACCTGCCTGCAGATTGCGAGGTGACCCATGAAACTCACCGAGGAAGGATGCCTGCTGCGAATTTTCATAGGTGAGAAGGACCGCTACGAACACCGCCCGCTCTACGAGTGGATCGTGGCACAGGCCCGGCAGCAGGGCCTGGCTGGCGCCACCGTGCTGCGCGGTATGATGGGTTTCGGCGCCAGCAGCCGTATCAAGAGTTCCAGGATCCTGCGCCTGTCCGAGGACCTGCCCATCATCGTGGAACTGGTGGACACCGAGGAGAACCTGAAGGCCTTCCTGGCGTCCATCGACCACGCCATCAGTGACGGCCTGGCTACCTACGAGAAGGCCAACATTCTCTTTTACCGCAGCCGCAGTTCTAGTTGACGCCCGATGCCTTGAGCAGTTCCCGAAGCCCTTTGCCGCCGTGTTTTTCAACGGTGTCGCGGATGCGTTTCCCGATGGCCTTGCGCGTCTGGTAGACGGCGATACGCGCCATGATCTGGGCGGCGATCTGGGTGGCGATCTGGCGGCTGGTGCCGTGCAGGTTCCTGAGCACCAGGCGGGAGAGGGTCAGTTCATCGTGGCGATCCTGCTGATCGGAGATGACCAGGCGAGCGTTTTGGATGTCGAAAACGCGAATATCGAAAACCGGAGAGGTATCTTTATCGCCGCCGGCGTCGCCCGTGCCCGCAGCGCCGGCTTTGCCGCCGCTGCGATCTTCGGAATCGGACCTGTCGGAAAGGCGTTTCCTCAGGTGGCGGGCCAGTTGGTCGAAGTTGCTCCTGTCTCCCCGGATTTCGACACGAAAGACGGGTCCACGGGCAATTACGCGGCGTACGACGCGGGTGCGCAGGTCCACCTGGGCGGAAAGCTCCCTGAAGTAAATGGCCGGTTCAGGGGAGAAACCGGGCGGGTTGGCCACCTTCAGGTCCCGGAGTACCGCCTTGCCGGTGGAAGGCGAAATGGCTACTGCGCCGACGGTCACCGGGGTTCCCAGCACCTGAGTGCCGGTTTTTTCGATGACTTTGCGGGCAATGGCGTCGATATTGGTGAGAAAAATATACGCCCCGATCGCTACGAGGACGGCCAACACGAGAACGGCGATAAGGATTTTTTTCATGACCCTGCCTTGATTCGGCCCAAGAGCCCCGAGGGGAAAACCGCTTTGCGGCCATGGTGCAGGCGAACGGGGCCGGGGAAGCGCCTACTTGATAATTCCCTCCTGCCGGGCCCACTGGCGGTATTTCTCGAACTGCGGCGGTGACAGCAGTTGCTGGGCCTTGCGCACGGTCTTGAAACCCAGCACACTGGCGCGCAGCTCCAGTTCGTGGCCGTCGATGGCGCCGTCTTCATAGCGCTTCATATCGGAAAGCAGGCTTTTGTAATACTTGCGATGCAGACGGTAGAGCTCCTTTTCCTGCTGTTCGGACAAATCCAGCGCCGGTTTCAGTGTCGCCATATTGCGCATGGCGGCGTCGTCGGGATCGAACTTCCTGCTTTCAAAGCCCATTATTTTCAAGGCGCTGCTGCAGGAAAAAAGAGTGGCCAGGCAGGCCAGCAGCACCAGGTTGAATACCGTCGCGCGCTTCATCGAAATTCCCCGGTTGGTCATTTGTTGTGTTAGCTGAGAAGCCGAAAGTGCCGGGATGCTAAATCAAAGGGGTCCAAAAGTCAAATCGCAAGTGTCCCCTTCAGGTCCGTTGCTCATTTTTCAGCGCGGACGGCCGGGGCTCGCGCAGCACAGATAATACCTGCCCGTCCCGTGAGGGCTTGCGGCTTGCGGTCGCCCCGGGGGAAGCGTTCCAGGATGCTTGACATGTGTTCCCGATTGGCATATGAACCTGTGCAGTATTCGGGGGGACAACGGTTCGTTTACCACGACTGTCAGGAAAGGAGAGGTCAATGTCAGCCAAACTCATCAAGGGCACGGAGATCCGTGAGCAGATTCTGGAGGAAATCACCGCCGAAGTCGCCGAGATCAAGGAGAAGTACGGCAAGGTTCCGGGGTTGGTCACCATCCTGGTCGGTGAAAACCCGGCCTCCATATCGTACGTCACGCTGAAAATCAAGACGGCCCACCGGGTGGGTTTCAAGGAGATCCAGGACAGCCAGCCGGCGGATCTGTCCGAGGAGGACCTGCTGGCGCTGATTGACAAATACAACAAGGACGACTCCATCAACGGCATCCTGGTCCAACTGCCGCTACCCAAGCACATTGATGAAAAGAAGGTGCTCAATGCCATTGACCCGGACAAGGATGTCGACGGCTTTCATCCCGTCAATGTCGGGCGGCTGATGATCGGTGGAGACGAGGTCAAGTTCCCGCCCTGCACGCCGGCCGGCATCCAGGAGATGATTGTGCGGGCCGGTGTCGAGACCAGCGGCGCCGAGGTGGTGGTGGTGGGGCGCTCCAATATCGTGGGCAAACCCATCGCCAACATGATGCTCCAGAAGGGTCCGGGAGCCAATTCCACCGTCACCGTGGTCCACACGCGCACCAGAGACATGGCCGCGCACTGCAAGCGGGCCGATATCCTGATCGTGGCAGCCGGCGTTCCCGGTCTGGTCAAGCCCGAGTGGATCAAACCGGGCGCCTGTGTCATCGACGTGGGGGTCAACCGCGTAGGCGAAAAGATCAGCGAGAAGACCGGCAAGAAGGTGGCCATCCTCAAGGGTGACGTGGACTTCGATGCCGCCAAAGAAATCGCCGGGTACATCACGCCGGTACCGGGCGGTGTCGGCCCCATGACCATCACCATGCTGATGAAAAACACCCTCAACTCGCTCAAGTTCCAGTTGGGATTGATGTAGCCGCGGCTTTGAGGCCCGCCGCCGCGATCCTGGCTTTGCCGGCACGCGGCGGCGGTCGGTTTGGATGCCTGCCATGCGAAAACGAATTTCCATTCTGATCGTGGACCACTCCCGGTCCGCCTACCGCCGGGTC
>Ga0256835_1001145_pt1 | contig 16517 bp, 19 predicted proteins | sample PIR30metaG_FD_185972 | JGI IMG/M metagenome (GOLD analysis project Ga0256835, IMG submission 185972) | Hydrothermal vent microbial communities from East Pacific Rise, Pacific Ocean - PIR-30 | ecosystem: Environmental > Aquatic > Marine > Hydrothermal vents | place: Pacific Ocean: East Pacific...
GCGGCACCCGCGGCGCCGCCGTGGGGCACATCAGCCCCGAGGCGGCCGAGGGTGGGCCGATCGGCCTGATCGAAGAGGGCGACATAATCGCCCTCGACCTGGAAAACGGCACCATCGAGCTCAAGGTGAGCGAAGAAGAGCTGGCCCGCCGTCGCGCCAGCTTTGAGCCGCTCAAGAAGCCGGTAAACGGCTCCTGGCTCAAGCGCTACCGCCTGCTGGTTAGCAACGCCGCCCACGGCGCGGTGCTGAAGAGCGACCTGGAAGACTAGGGGAACCCCATCTCCTTGTGCTAACGCGACGGCTGCATGTACCTGAATTATTTTATATTTGAAAAGGAGGTTTCAGTGCGCAAAGTTCTTGGATGGTTCGTAGCCGTCACGTTCGCGTTCGTACTGACGGCGTGCCCTCAATTGTCTCTTCCTCCGAGCAAAACGCCGTTGGCGTATCGGATTGTAGCGGAAGGTTTGAGTATCGGGAGTGGCAGCTACTTTTCTACTGGCGACTTGCTAATCGCCCAGTCCTTAAGCGGCAATCTCCTCGCCTTCGATCCACGAACGAAGTCGATCGTGCCGTACGATACGCCCGTCCCGGAACAAACGGAGCCCGTAGTGGAGTTCCGGGAAGACCAGCTGGAGCTCTACCTCTGGCCGGTCCATCTCTCCCCCGATCCCCCACCCAGCGGGCCGCTTTACGTGGCGGTGCTCGACGCTGGAACCGGATCCCTGTTACGCAAGGAGCCCCTGACCGTATCCGCCGAGATCCTGGACGTGTGGAACCCGTACGCCGTGGCCCGTAAGGGGGACCGCGTCTACCTAGGGGCGGCCCGCGGGCAGATCGTCGTACTGCAAGAAGCTTCGGAGGGCCTTTCGCATGCGTCCACCCTGACGATCGAGGAGGTCTACGAGATCAGCGGGTTCACCGAAGACCCGTACGGTTTCGCAGTGCTAAAGATCGTACCGGACCCTGGCGGCGACGACCTGTTCGTCCTGGTTGAGTCGAGACCCGATTTTGCTGGCATGCACCACGTCTTCCGCCTCGCAGCGGACGGCACCACGCTGTGGAGCGCCGCGGACTATGGCAGCCCTCAGGACATCGTGCTGGTAGGCGACCGGCTCTTGTACTTCAAACCTACGGGCGCGGTGGTGCTCGACGCCGGTTCCGGAACCGAGCTCGAGCATGTCAATATCTCCATCGGCGAGTGCTCGGCGGATTCCCGCATTTTGCATCGGGTCGCGTACGCCTCCGAAGACCACCTGATTTACGCGCCCCACGGCGTGCTCGAAACCCAACCGGCCTATCGTTGGCGCTGGACTGTGACCGACCTCTTGAGCCTTCCCGTTACGAAGTGCGGTTTCAGGCCGGCCGTTTTGGGCGGTGTGGCCTACTACGGGAGCAACTGGGCGTTGCTTGCCGTGGACGTCGAGAGCGGGGATCCGCTGAGCCTTGCGCGGCGCTCGAGTTATTCCGAGATACAACTAAACGCGCCCGCGTTTGCGGTGGGAGGGTTCATCGTGGTGCCGCAGCAGGACGACTGGCGCATGCTCTTCGCGGTATACCGTCCCGTCGAGGAGTAGGAGCGGTCAGTCGTCCAGCCACTCCGTCTCGTATTCCCTGGTCTTGGGAATCACGCACAGAAACTCGACGGGTTCGCCGCCGCGGTTCTCGTACCAGTGGGCCACGCCCGCGGGGATGAAGACCGCCTGCCCCGCCGAAGCCACGTATTCTTCGCCGTCCAGGCCAATCGTCATGCTTCCCTTCAATACGAACTGTTCGTGCTCGATCGTCGGGTGGCGGTGGGCGGGGATGAGGCCGCCGGGCTCGAGCGTGAACCGCCGCAGGATGAAGTTGGGGGCGCCGTCTTCCGGACCGATGAGCACCTGCAAGTAGGCGCCCTTTCCCTTGGCAACGGGCTTCTTGGGTACACCTGCGGCAGAGCGGACGAAGGGCGGTATCTCCATAACGCTATTCTACCGCCCAGGAGGCGAGGATCCGCTCTACCTCCTCGTCGCTAACCTGGGGAAAGTGCCGGTAGTACGCCCCCACCGCCACGAAGTCTGGTGGGGCGCTGAGGGCCACCACCTCGGCGCGCTGGCGCAGGCGCTCGAGCGCCTCCGGCGGTCCCACGGGCACGGCGATCACCACCCGGCGCGGCTCCTCGGCCAGCACCGCGGTCAGGGCGGCCTCCATGGTGCTGCCGGTGGCGATACCGTCGTCGGTGAGCACCACGTCGCGGCCCGCGAGCGGCTCTTTGGGACGCACGGCGCGGTAGCGCCGCCGTCGCTCGCGGATTACCTGCATCTGCCGCCCGATCTCGGCCTTGAGGTAGCTGGGATCAGCGATGCGCTCGGCGTAGGGCTGCAGGAAGACCTGGCCGTCCTCGCTCACCGCTCCCAGAGCGTATTCGGGGTTGCCGGGGGCGCCGATCTTGCGGGCCAGGACCACGTCCATCGTGCCCCCCAACTCCCGAGCCAGCACGTCGGCTAGCACCACCCCGCCCCGGGGGATGCCCAGCACCACCGGTCGCTCTAGGCCAAGCGGCCGCAACGCCTCCGCCAGCAGTTGCGCAGCCTGGGTCCGGTCTTCGAAAAACATTACCGCCATGCCTCACCTTCAATTCTACCCCCAGGGTTTAGGCTGAAATGACGAGGGGGGATTTCATGTCCTGGCTCATTCCCCGCGCGGGGTTCCTGGAGCGGTTGAGCGCAGAAGAGAAGACGCGGCTGGGCCAGATCTGTCCCCCGCGCAGCTACGAAAAGGACGAGGCCGTCTTTTTGAGCGGCGACGTCTGCGACGAGCTCACCATCGTGCTGGACGGAATGCTCAAGATCGTGCGCCAGGGCCCCTCGGGGCGTGAGCGCATCCTCCACCTCGCGGGCCCGGGCGACATCCTGGGCGCTGAGTTCCTGGAAGACGGCGCTTCCTACAAGGCCGACGCCGTCTGCACCTCGGAGGGCGTGGTCACCTGCCCCATCAACCGCGAACAATTCATTCAGGTGGCCCGTGAACTGCCGTACGTCACGCTCAGCCTGGTGGGCAGCCTGGCGGCCCATCTCGGCCACCTGGAAGACCAGATCGAGTCGGCGACCGCACCGGTGATCGTACGTCTGGGGCGGATGCTCACCTGGACGGCGCGCCGCTTCGGCCGCGAAGAGGCGGACGGCTGGGTGCGCATCGAGAGCGAGCTGCGTCAGGAAGACCTCGCCGCTATGTCGGGCAGCACCCGGGTGACGGTCACCCACACGCTCGGCCAACTGCGGGACCTGGGATTGGTGGAGGGTACCCGCGGCCGTTACCGCATCCGCCTCGAAGAACTGGAGAAAATGATCGAAGACTTGCTCTGGGAAAGCTAGGAGGCGCCCGAGCGCGGCGCCTGCCAGCGCATCAAGCGGTGCAGACCGAACATCGCCACCAGGCCCACAGCGAACCAGGCCCAGAGGGGCCAGCCGAGCCAGACGTGGACGTGGGGATCGTGAGCGATCAACTGCGCGCCCGCCCAGACGATGATCACCGCACCCACGTAGTTCAACCAGGGCCAGCGGTTGAGCAGCTCAGCTATGGCCGCCGAACCCAGCATGAGAATGGGGATCGAGAGGAAGAGGCCGAAGGTAAGCAGCCCCAGGTGCCCGTTAGCGGCCCCCGCCACCGCCAGCACGTTGTCGAGGCTGAGGGTGAAGTCGGCGACGATGATCAGCGTGACCGCCTGCCAGAACGAGCGGGCGGCGCCCACCCGGGCGCCGTCTTCTTCGCCGCCAAGCAACTTCGCGGCGATCCAGAAGAGGGCCACGCCGCCCAGGGCGCGCAGTAAGGGAACGGCCAGTAGCAGCGCGGCGAGGATGGTGAAGGTGACGCGCAGACCGATGGCGCCGAGCGTGCCCACCAAGATGGCCTGCCGCCGCAACTGCCCTGGCAGGTCGCGCACCGCCATGCCGATAACGACGGCGTTGTCGCCCGAGAGTACAAGGTCGATCAAGACAATGCTGAAAAGCCCCAACAGAGTGCTTTCGGAGATCATTCTTCGAGCACGAAGCGGTCTTCGCGGTCGTGCAGGCGAACCCGCTGGATGATGCGATGGTCGTGGTCATTGTCGGTATCGGATGTGGCCACCACGGTGACGTAGTCGCGGATGGGACTCTTGAGCACCTTCTTGGTCAGGGTCTCCTCCACCTGGAAGATGCCGGCGGCGTTGTTCATGCGCACCCGGATCTCGATGGGAATGCTTTCACCGCGCATGATGATCACCTCGTCCACCGCCAGCGCCGAGATCGAGTGGATGTCGATCGAGCCCAGGCTGAACGCCTTGCGCCCGCGTCCCTTGGTGATGTCGGTGCCGTCGGCCACGGCGGTGACGCCCGCCTCGATGGTCAGCGGCTCGGGGTCCAGGTCGTGGCTGTAGATCGAGTGCAGCGCCAGCGCCCGCAGCTCAATGCGCTGCTCGGGCTTGGGGTAGAGCTCGCCCAGAATGCGGTTCAGGATGGGGAGTGCGAGGGTGACGCTGAAGGCCTCGTGGTGTTCGCGGTGCACCTGGTTGCCGATGTCGTGCAGCATCGTGGAGAGGATTACGACGACGAAGGCGTCTTCGAGATCGCCCACCCCCGACTCCACGGTGTCGGGGCGCACCCCGGCGTCTGAAAGCAGCTGCAGGATGGCTACCGAAGCCGCGCCGGTGAGCAATGCGTGCACGCGGCCGTGGTCGTTGTACCCCAGCTTGTGCATGGTGATGTAGTTGGCCATGTCCCAGTGACCGCGCGCCTCCGGGTCCTTGGAAAGCATCTCGTAGGCGGCCAGCGCTTTGGGGTAGGGCTCGAGCCCCTTGCGGATCGACTGGTCCGCCTCGACATAGAGCCGCGATTTGGGGCTGGCGATGTGGATGATGCGTTCGCTCTGATCAGGCAATGGCGACCTCCATGGGGAACCGGGCGCATGCGGGCGGATTCCCAGAAGCTTCATTCTACCGTGTTTTTATAATTTCGCGGGGCTACTCCCCCTTGAATTCTGGAGCGCGCTTCTCCAGGAAAGCCGCCGTGCCCTCGCGCATGTCGTGGGTGGTCGTGGTCATGCCGAAGAGGTCGGCCTCGATCTCGAGCGCCTCGGGCAGCGGCACGTCGGCCCCTCGCGCCACCGCTTCCTTGGCCAGCGCCAGCGCCACCGGGCTGTTCTTCATGATCTGCTGCGCCAGCTCGCGCGCTGCGGCCACCGCGTCGTCGGACACGCGGTTGACGAGCCCCAGCTGCAGAGCCTCCTCGGCGGGGACGTGGCGGCCGCTGAGGATGAGGTCGAGCGCCCGACCCACGCCCACCAGCCGCGGCAACCGCTGGGTGCCGCCGAAGCCGGGGATCAAACCCAGGCCTACCTCGGGCAGGCCCAGCTTGGCCTTCTTCGTAGCCACGCGCAGGTCGCAGGCCAGCGCCAGCTCCAGCCCCCCGCCTAGCGCGTAACCGTTGATGGCGGCGATAGTGGGCACCGGCAGCGCGGCGATGTGGTTCATTACTTCCTGCCCGGCAAGCGCGAACTCGCGACCCACGAAGACGTCTTCGAGGGCGTTGATCTCGCTGATGTCCGCCCCCGCCACGAAGGCCTTGCCTTCTCCGGTGAAGACGGCCACCCTAACCCCGGGGTCTTCAGCGATGACCTCGGTCACCTCGGCTATCTCGCGCAGCACGTCGGCCGCCAGAGCGTTGAGCGCCTTCGGCCGGGTAAAGGTCACCCAGGCGATCCCCTCTTCGACCCGGTAGCGCAGGAACTCGAACTCGGGCACTTCCAGCGCGAACGCGGGTACCTCTTCGTGCGAATGATCGTGTTCGTGTGCCATGTCTACACCTCTCCTTCCATGAGGACCAGCCCCTCGAGGGCCGTTTCGATCATGCGATGCACGCCCCGCCGCAGCAGGCTCTCCTCCACGAACTCGCTGTCGCCGATCTGGTTCGAGACCGTGAGCAGCGCCCCGGCGTGGACGCCGCGCATCTTGGCAATCAGGAATATGGCCGCCGCCTCCATCTCGAAGGCCATGACCCCGAAGCGGTGCCAGGCGCGCGCGTTCTCGGGATTGGTGGCGTAGAAGGCGTCCTCGGTGGCGATCAGGCCTACGTGGTAGCGCTCACCCGACTTCTCAGCCGCCGCCACCATTGACTTGAGCACCGGCCAGCTGGGAATCGGCGCGTAGGGGCGGTTTTCCAGGTACTGTCGGGTGGTGCCGTCTAGCGGCACCGCGCCCTGCACCACCAGCAGGTCGGCGGGGCGCAGCGCCGGATCCACCGCGCCACTGGTCCCCACGCGCACGAGGACACGGGCGCCCAACTGCACCAGCTCTTCGGCTACGATCGAGGCCGAGGGGCAGCCCATACCGGTCGTCTGCACGCTGACCGGCAGCCCCTTGTAACTGCCGGTGAAGCCGAGTAGCGACCGGTAAGTGTTGTAGTTAGTAACGTCTTCGAGGAAAGTGTCGGCGATGTACTGCGCCCGGCCCGGATCGCCGGGCAGCAAAACGAAGGGAGCGACCTCGCCGGTCTGCGCGCGCACGTGCAAAGGACTCATACGCCCTTAGGATACACGGGCACGAAGCGCAAGGCTTCGCCCTCGCGGTCCGCCAGGACTGGCAGCACCGCGAGCGTGTCGCTGCGGGAGCAGGCCTCCACGTCGGCGGCGAGCCCTACGGGCTCGAGCGCCCGGGCCGCGGCGCTTACAGCCAGCACCGACCGCGCGTCGGGGTGCGCCAAGAAGAGCGCCTCGGCGAGCCGCGCCCCGTCGTCGAACTGGGCCTCCGGAACGAGCGCGCGCAGACCCGCCGCCAGCGCGCCCATGGCGTAGGCGTCGTCGAGCGCGACGCGCCCCTCGCGGCCTGCCGCGACCAGCACCACATCGCCCCCGCGAGACGCGGCCCAGCGCACCGCGGCGCCGGCGTTCACCAGCGCCGCGAGCGCAATTTCCGGTACGACAGCGGCGGCGCGCAGCGCCGCGCGGGTGCCGTTCGTCGTCGTCATCACCACCCCGCGACCGGCCACCAGTTCGGGCGTCGCCTCCCGGGGACTGTTGCCGAGGTCGAAGCCCTCGGGCGGCAAACCGCCGCGTTCGCCCGCGAGTAGCGCGCCGCTACGTTCGGCAAGGCGGCGTGCCGCGTCAAGCTCAGCGGTAAGCAGCAGTTCGCGGGCTCCCGCTTCCAGCAGGTGGGCCGCCATGGTGGTGGCGCGGATCACGTCCACGACCAGCGCTGCCGCGGCGGGCGGCACCGACTCCGCGGGCGAAATGACCGCGCTAATTCTGAACGGCATCACGCAGGGCCCTTAGGTTCTGGGCGATGGAAGCGCGGTCGTTAAAGACCGCCGAACCGGCGACCAGCACGTCGGCCCCCCGGCGCACCAGCTCGGCGGCGTTGGCGGGTCCCACGCCGCCGTCCACCTCGATACGCGCCTCGGGGTTGATGCGCTCGCGCAGGGAGGCCAGCCGCTCGAGCCGCTCGAGGCTGCGAGGAATAAACTTTTGTCCTCCGAAACCGGGGTTGACGCTCATGAGGAGAGCCAGGTCGAGTTCGTCCAGGACGTCCTCGAACCAGTCGAGGGGTGTGGCCGGGTTCACGGCCAGTCCCGCCCGGGCGCCCGCAAGACGAATCAGCTGCAGTGCCCGGTGCACGTGGGGCGTGGCCTCGGCGTGGATGGTGACCCCGTCGGCCCCGGCGGCGACGAAACGTTCGACGTAGCGCTCGGGCTCCGCGATCATCAGGTGCACGTCCAGCGGCAGCCGGGTGACGGTGCGCAACGCCTCGACGACGACGAAGCCCATCGTGATGTTGGGGACGAAGCGCCCATCCATCACGTCTACGTGGATCCAGTCGGCGCCGGCAGCCTCGGCCGCGCTGACCTGGTCGTCCAGGCGGGCGAAGTCGGCGGAGAGGATGGAGGGAGCGAGGAGAGTCATCTACTACAAATCGTACAGCACGTTCTCCAGGCCTGCGGGGTCGAGCACCTCGAGCACCCGCGAGCCGGAGACGATGAGACCGATCTCCTGGAATTGACCCAGCACGCGCGTGGCCGTCTCCCGGCTGGTGCCCGCCAGGTCGGCGAGCTCGCGGTGGGTGAGCGGCATGCGGCGGCCACGCGGTGTACTTTCTCCGTAGCGGTGCCGGTAGAGCTTGAGCAGGGCGTAGGCCACCTTGCCCCGGGCCTCCTCGAAGGTCAGCACCTCGACCTCGTGGTTCATCTCGCGCAATCGCCGGGCGATGATGCGCGCAAGGTTGTGGGCCACCTGCGGGAACCGGCGCACCAGCCCCCAGTACTCCTCGAGGTAGAGGGCGTGGATGACCGTGTCCTCGACGGCCGTAGCCGTGGCCGAGCGGGGTTCGTCATCCACCAGGCTCATCTCACCGAAGATCTCGTCGGGGTTAAGGTAAGCGAGCACCTTTTCCCGGCCGTCCAGGTTGCGGTGTGAGATCTTGACTTTTCCCGAGCGGATCAGGTAGAGCGCGTGCCCCGGGTCGCCCGCCTCGAAAACGGCCTGTCCGGGCCGGAGGCTAAGCGTCCGGAAGGCCTGCTCGGCGATCTCGTGCCCTTCCGGAGGCACCCCCTCGAAGAGGGGGGTTCGGCTGAGGTAGGACACATCTAGTTTCATTACTTATTAATTTATACGAAATCAAAGAGAATACCTACCCCATTTTGTGGGTAGGATGGACGGGTGTGGGCGCTCAGGGCCGAAGGGCTGACCTTCCACTACCCGGGACTCGATCTCTTTCGGGACCTGGACCTGGCGCTCGAGCCGGGAGAGGTGCGGGCGGTGCTGGGCCCCAGCGGTTCGGGCAAGACCACACTGGTGCACCTGCTCGCGGGCATCCTGCCCCTCCACGACGGACGCTTGTGGTGGGGCGAGGTCGAGGTTGGCGGCCTGGACGAGGAGGCGCTGGCGCGGCTGCGTCGCGGTCGGGTCGGCCTGGTCTTCCAGCACCACTACCTGCTTGACGAACTGACCGCCCTGGAGAACGTGCTGGTGCCGGGGCTGATCACGGGAAACCCCGATCGCGGACGCGCCTTGGAGTTATTGGAACGGGTGGGGCTCGCCGCCCACGCCCACCAACACCCGGAAACGCTTTCGGGCGGTGAGCGTCAGCGGGTGGCCGTTGCTCGCGCCCTCTACCCGCGGCCGCGGGTCGTACTCGCTGACGAACCCACCGGGGCGCTCGACCGCGCCAACGCGCAAAAGGTGGCGCGGCTGCTGCTCGAGCTCGCCCGGGAAAACGGGGCCGCGGTGCTGCTCGCGACCCACGACGAAGCGCTCGCGGACGGCGTGCCGGCGTGGCGGATCGAAGACGGCCGGTTGATCGAAACCGATTAGAGCAGGGGCAGCTCCGCGGCGGTGACGATGCCCTCGGCGCCCTCACCCTGATGGAAGCCCGCCATGCGCGCGGCCACCTTGCCGCCGGCGCGGTTGACCACGCGCTCGAGCGCCCGCATCGTCCCGCCCGAGGCCACCACGTCCATGACCAGCACTACGTTTTTATTGAGAATGCGTTCAGTGTAGCGGCGATCGAGCCAGAGAACCTCACCGACACCCAGGGTCAGCGACTCGACCTCCTGGATGATGGGGTCGACCATGTAGGGGCGACGGCGCTTGCGCACCACGATGTAGTTCAGGTCGCGGGCCGCGGCCAGCTCGTGGGCCAGGGGAATGGAGGAGGTTTCCACGGTGACGATCAGGTCGGCCTCGGCCGGCATTTTGGGCTCGAGCTCGCTGGTGACCGCCCGTACGAACTCGATGTCTCCCAGGAAGTCGACCAGGGGAATGCGCACGCCCGGAAAGGGCTCGTGGAGCGGTACGTGCCGGGTCACGCCACCAATCTGGATGGGGTAGGTTTCCATGGTCACCATGCTCGTCAGGCCTCCTCGGGGTTGAATAGAGGCAGATGGCCTAAGGCGATCACGTCGTCGCGCGGAGTCCCCTCGGTAAAGACCGCCATGACCGCCGCCACCCTGCCCCCTACGTTTTCTATGAGCTCGCGCAGTCCCTTGAGCGTGCTCCCCGTCGAAACCACGTCGTCCACGATGGCCACATTCTTACCCTTGACCTTGGCGATGTCGGCGCCATCGAGCACCAGGAGCTGCGGCTTGCCGGTGGTAATCGAGAGCACCTCGCGGGTAACGGGGTTGATCATGTAGGGTTTGGCGGTCTTGCGGGCGACGATGTAAGGCAGACCGGTCAGGCGCGAAAGCGCGTGCGCCAGGGGCACGGCCTTCACCTCGGGCGTGACCAGGACCTGGACGTCTTCGGGGAGGCGCTTGGCCATCTCCGCGGCCACCGCCTCGGTGAGTTCGGTGTCGCCCAGCAGGTTTAGCAGGGCCACCGCCACCCCGTCGCCCACCTGCACCACGGGTAGTTCGCGCTTCACCCCGCCGATCTCGATGGGATAACTTTTCATGACTCTAGTGTACACCTGGCGAGCTATAATAAAGCCATGGTTAAGGCAAAACTGGAAAACCTGGGGGTCGAAGCCCAGAGTGGAAACGTGGTCGCATTGCTGCGCGCCGAAACGGGCGAGCTCCTTCCTATCTGGATCGGGCCGCTCGAGGCCCAGAACATCGCCGTCGCCATGGCCGGCGAAAAGCCCCCCAGGCCGTTGACGCCCGACCTGCTGCTATCGGTGCTCGAGATGCTGGGCGGCAAACTCAAGCGCGTCGAGATTACCGAGCTGAAAGACGGCACCTACTTCGCCCGCCTGGTCATCGAGCACCGCGGCATCGAGTACGAGATCGACGCCCGCCCCTCCGACGCCATGGCGCTGGCCGTGCGCACCGGCGTCGAGATCTGGGTGGATGAAAAGGTGCTCGAAGAGGGAAAGATCGACGAGGCCGACTTCGAGCCTCACGGCCCTACGCCCGAAGCCTGACCCGCCCTCAAACCGCGTTGCTCATCACGTGCACGTGCACGTGGAAGATCTCCTGCCCGCCGCGCTCGCCTACGTGGGCCTGGATCTTGTAATGCTCAAGTCCCAGCGCCCGGGTGGCCACGCGATTGACGGTGCGGAAGAGCGCGCCCAGCTTGCGCTCGCCCTCTTCGTTGTCGGGATAGTCGGAGAGTTTGGGCACGTGTTCGCGCGGCACCACCAGCACGTGCACCCTGGCCTTGGGACGGATGTCGCGAAAAGCCACGAACTGCTCGTCTCGGTAAACAATGTCGGCCGGCAGTTCCCCGGCGATGATGCGGCAGAAGACGCAGTCGCTCATGCCCTCGAGTCTACCGGCTCGGCCCGGTGCGCGGCCAGCGTGTAGCCCGCCACCTTTTCGATCACGGCCTCGACTTCCTCGCCCGCAGCCAGCCCCTCGCCGCGGAGCTCGACCTCATAGTAGTCGGGGGTGTGACCGTATCCCACACCCGAGCGCACCCGCTCCACCAGCACGGTGGTGCGGCGACCCAGGAGCGGGCGCATGCGCGCCTCGGCCAGCTCTGCGGCCAGGGCAATGAGCTCGTGGGTGCGGCGCTTGCGCTCGGCTTGGGGCACCTGGGGCAGGCGCGCGGCGCGGGTGCCCGGCCGCGGGGTGTAGGTGAAGACGTGCACCCGACTGGGGTGGACCTCGCGCAGGAAGGCCAGCGTGGCGCGGTGCTCTTCTGTGGTCTCGGTGGGCAGGCCGGCGATGACGTCGGTGGTGAGGGCGAAGCCAGGGATGCGCGCGCGGGCGGCGGCGACCAGCTCGCGGTAGTAGGCGGCGTCGTAACGGCGGCCCATGAGCGCGAGCAGCCGGTCGGTGCCCGTCTGCAGGCTCAGGTGCAGGTGGGGGCGGACGAAGGGGGCGTGGCGCCCGATCGCCTCTAGCAGCTCGCCACCGGTGTCTTCGGGCTCGATTGAGCTGAGCCTGAGGGGCACGCCGACGGCCACGAGCTCTTCCAGCAGCCCCGCCACCCCGCGCGGGTGCCCGGCGTACGACCCCAGCCGCACCCCGGTGAGCACCAGCTCGCGGTAGCCAGCGGCAACCAGGGCCCCGGCCTCCTCCAGCACGCTGCGCCAGTCGCGGTGGCGCTCGCGGCCGCGGGTGCGAGGGATGACGCAGTAGGCGCAGCCGGCGTTGCAGCCGTCCTGGACCTTAACGAAGGCCCGCACCCGGTCCGAGTAGAGCCCCCGCTCGCCCGCGCCCCAGAACTCGTTGGGCGGCGTGGTAACGGGATCGGCCGGCAGGCCGTAGTGTTCGAGGATGACGCGGGGTAGCTCGGCCTTGCTGCGGTTTGGCACCACCGCGTCGGCCCCCAGCTCGGTGATCTGCTCGGGTGCCAGCTCGGCGTAGCAGCCGGTCACGACCACGAAGGCGTCCGGGTTGGCGCGACGGGCGCGGCGGATCTCCTTGCGGGCGGTCGCCTCGGCGGTGGTGGTAACGCTGCAAGTATTGATCACCACCAGGTCGGCGCCCTCTTCGAGCTCGACCACTTCGGGCTCGAGCGCCGCCAGCATTCCCACCAGCGCGTCCGACTCCACCTGGTTGACCTTGCACCCCAGGGTGCGCACCGCGATCCGCATCCGTACCATTCTGGCCGCAGTTCCAACCTCCGTCAAGCCGCCCGCTTGCATAGCGGGACGGCTGCCTGTATAGCAAAAGGATTAAGCTGAGGGCATGACCGATCTCGAAATCGCCCAGAAGGCGACCCTGCGCCCGGTCCGAGAGATCGCCGGCGCCATCGGCATACCCGAAGACAAACTTTTCCACTACGGCCCCTACATGGCCAAGGTCGAAGGTGAACCACCACCCAAGCGCGGGCGGCTCATCCTCGTCACCGCCCTCACCCCCACGCCCGCGGGCGAGGGCAAGACCACAGTCTCCATCGGCCTTACCCAGGGTCTCGGCAAACTTGGCAAAAAAGCCGCGGTTGCCCTGCGCGAGCCCAGCCTGGGCCCGGTCTTTGGCGTCAAGGGCGGAGCCACCGGCGGCGGCTACAGCCAGGTGCTCCCCATGGAGGAGATCAACCTCCACTTCACCGGCGACTTCCACGCCGTCACCAGCGCCGTCAACTTGCTGGCGGCGATGATCGACAACCACATCCACCAGGGCAACGCCCTGGATATCGAGGCGCGCCGCGTCGAGTACAAGCGCGTTCTCGACATGAACGACCGCGCCCTGCGGTACGTGGTCACCGGTTTGGGGGGACCCATCAACGGGGTGCCGGCCGAGTCGGGCTTCGAGATCACCGTGGCCTCCGAAGTGATGGCCATCATGGCCCTGGCCCGCACCATACCCGAGCTCAAGGAGCGCCTGGGCAGGATCCGCGTCGGTTACACCTCTAGCCGCGAACCCGTCTACGCCCGCCAGCTGAAGGCCCACGGCGCCATGGCCGCGCTGCTGGTCCAGGCGCTTAAGCCAAATCTGGTACAGACGCTCGAGGGCCAACCCGCCTTCGTACACATGGGTCCCTTCGCCAATATCGCCCACGGCGCCAACTCGGTGCGCGCCACAGAGATGGCCCTCGGCTACGCCGACTATGTGGTCACCGAGGCCGGCTTCGGCTCCGACCTAGGCGCCGAGAAATTCTTCAACATGGTCAGCCGCGCAGCCGGCTTCGCGCCCGAGGCGGTAGTCCTCGTCGCCACCATCCGCGCGCTGCGCTACCACGGGGGCACGGGCGACTACAACGTCCCCAATCCCGAGGCCGTCAAGCAGGGCCTGGCCAACCTGGCCCAGCACGCGGGCAACATCCGCCAGCACGGCTTCGACCCCGTGATCGCTCTCAACCACTTCACAAACGACACCGAAGAAGAAATCGAGCTGGTCCACGCCTTCGCCCGCGAATACCACCTGCGCTTCGCCGTGGCCGAGGTCTGGGCCAAGGGGGGCGAGGGAGGCCGGGCGCTGGCCGAGGAGGTACTGGCGGCGCTCGAAACGCCGGGCCAGCTACAGCCGCTTTACGACCCGAACGAAGAACTGAAGGAAAAGATCCGCCACATCGCCACCGAGGTCTACGGCGCCGCGGGGGTTAACTACACCAAGAAGGCCCGCACCGCCCTGCGCCGCATCGAGCGCGACGGCTGCGACCGCCTGCCCGTGGTCATGGCCAAGACGCCCGCGAGCCTGTCCGACGACCCCAAGCTGCGCGGCCGCCCCAGCGGCTTTACCGTAACCGTGACCGACCTCAAGGCCCGCTGCGGCGCGGGCTTCGTGGTGGTCTACATGGGCGACGTGATGACGATGCCAGGTCTGCCCAGGAAGCCTGCGGCCGAGCGGGTGGACGTGACCGAGGACGGCCGGATCGTCGGGCTGTTCTGAGTCTCGAGCGAACGTTCGAGGCGCGGTGCCGGGCCCCGCCCCTTCGCTAGCTCGAGCCCAGCTTCACCACCAGCGCGCGCAGCATCTCCTCGCCGGTGTTCTCGAGTGCGTGCGGCACCCCAGCGGCACAGGGAAGCAGCAGATCGGGGCGCACCCGCGCCGCCTCCTCGCCGATCTGCGCCACGCCCTCCCCCTGCATCACGTAGATGAAGATGTCCACCGGGGCGGTGTGGCGCCGCAGCGTTTCGCCGGGCTTCAGCACCACCAAGAGCGCCTGACCCTGCGGGTGGTCGTACACCTTGCGCACCTGCGCGCCGGCGACTTCGTTCGTGTCAATGATTTTCATCTGCTCCTCCCTTACCAGTATCCCCTACCCGCAGCTCGCCCGCCTAAGCCGCACGGCCACCGATGCGGGAGCAGGAGGTGGGAGGCAGGGGCGGGTACCAAGATTCCGTTGCCGTTGACTGGCCCGCCACGAGCTACAGGCCACTCTCTACGAGCCGCCTTTGTCCGTTTCCCCGGACGACCGAGGCTCGAAGCCGAGGGAGATCCGGGAGCCTGCCCTGAACTTGATTCAGGGCCTGCCCTGAACTTGATTCAGGAGCCTGCCCCTGCGAAAGCAGGGGTTCATGCCGTTCGCAAAGCCGACCTTTTCGTCCCCATTGGCTATCACACACCACGGGCCACAAACCGATTTTCCAAAGCGTTGACGCAACCCCTAGCCGCGGATCGGTGACTCGGTCTGGACCTGTGGTCACGCGGCTTCGCCGCTTGCCTGGGATGACGAAAAAAGCAAAACAGCGGGGTGGTATGTTACGCGGCTGACATGTGTCGAAGCATGTACCGGATGGTCATTTTGGCTGCCAAAATATATTTGGCTAGTTTGGCAAAAAACCCGACAATCTTTTTTGCTGACCAGTTCGTCATTCCAGCCAAGCAGGTCGTAGACCTGCGCGAGCTGGAATCCAGAGCTTAAAACATAGTGGGCGCTGTGACTTTGTCAGGTGATAACATTAAAACCTTTTCTTTGGGGGAGGATTATTTCGCGGCGACCAAACCGTGGAGCAATGACGCGGCATGGACCCCCGGATCAAGTCCGGTACAGGCCCGGCTCGCAGGCACTTCGTGCCCTTGGCCGGGGACACGAACTACCTTTTCTACTTCTAATCCAAAACGTATCCCCGGGCGAACCCGCGAAGCGGGTGAGACCCGGGAGCCTGCCCTGAACTTGATTCAGGGTCCATGCTGTACGCCACCCCGGGATTCCGTTGCCGTTGACTGGCCCACCACGAGCCACAAGCCACAGGCTACACAGGCCACAGGCCAGTTCCGTTACTACGTACTACGAACAACGCACCACGAACTAATCGGGCAGGCACACGGGCCCACCCCTACGACGTACCACGAACCATGTACTACGCACTGATTTCCACATGCCGCAAGCCACAGGCTACAGGCTTGCTACACACCACGCACGGGGCGCCCGCCCCCTAGACCCCGAACGAATCCGTCCGCTGCTTTTGGCCAGGGGTTCCTGCCTGGCCGTGAAAGGCGTCTACTTCGTCCAAAAAGCGCCGGAAGAGGTAGCGCGAGTCGTGGGGGCCGGGGCTGGCCTCGGGGTGGTACTGAACCGAGAAGACGGGGTAGCGCTCGTGGGCCATGCCCTCGAGGGTGCCGTCGTTGAGGTTGATGTGGGTCGGCTTGAACTCGCGCAGACTGTCGGGGTCGACGGCAAAGCCATGGTTCTGGCTGGTGATCTCGATGCTGCCGTCGAGCAGGTTCTTGACCGGGTGGTTGGCCCCGCGGTGGCCGAACTTCATCTTGAATGTGCGCCCGCCGGCGGCGATGGCCAGCAGCTGGTGCCCCAGGCAGATGCCGAAGGTCGGCAGCAGGCCCATTAGCTTCCAAAGAGACTCGTGGGCGTACTTGGGCATCTCCGGGTCGCCGGGGCCGTTGGAGACCAGCAGGCCGTGCGGCTGCAAGGCCATTATCTGCGCCGGCGAACTCTTGCCCGGCACCACAATCACCTCGGCCCCGTGCGCCGCCAGCTGCTCGACGATGGCGTGCTTGATGCCAAAGTCCATAACTACGATGCGCTTGCCGCTCTTGAGCGTCGGGTAGGCGTAGGGAATGGGGGTGGTCACCTCCGGGGTCATGTCGCGGCCGTCGATGTCGATCCAGGCCCCCGCCTCGAAGGCCAGCCGCTCGATCTCCTCGGAGGTAAAGCGGTGGTCGGGGCCGGAATACTGACCGCCGTGGGCGATGACGCCCTTGATCACCCCGCCCTCGCGGATC
>Ga0256835_1001146_pt1 | contig 16513 bp, 9 predicted proteins | sample PIR30metaG_FD_185972 | JGI IMG/M metagenome (GOLD analysis project Ga0256835, IMG submission 185972) | Hydrothermal vent microbial communities from East Pacific Rise, Pacific Ocean - PIR-30 | ecosystem: Environmental > Aquatic > Marine > Hydrothermal vents | place: Pacific Ocean: East Pacific...
TTCACCACGATCCCCAGCACCGACGCCAGGAACACAATGCCTGTAATCTTCAAGATCTTCTTCATCTCTCTCCTTTTTGGTTCATTATTTTCGTTCATTCATCCACCTCTCCGAAAAAAGCCTCCTCGACCACTTTGCAGATCGTATGGTAAACGGGCAGGTGATATTCCTGCACTTCGGCCGTGCGGGTGGCTGGCACGCGGATGCAGATATCGCAATATTCCGCCAGTCGTCCCCCTCCCTCGCCGGTCATGGCGATGACGGTCATCCCCATGGCCTTGGCAGCGATGGCCGCATCCACCACGTTGGCAGAGTTTCCGGAGGTGCTGAGGGCGATCAGCACATCTTCCTCGATGCCGTAGGAGATCACCTGTTGGGCAAAGATCAGGGAGGGGTCGATGTCGTTGGCCACGGCCGTGATCAGGGCGGTATGGGCGTTGAGCGAGATCGCCGGCAGGCCCATCTGCAGACGGTCGGCGAGGTAGGCTCCCCGAACGGGGTCGACCTCTCCCAGCTGTTGTTTCATCTCGTCGTCGAGGGGACGACGCCCTTCGAAGCTCTTCATCAGCTCTCCCACGATATGGCCGGCGTCGGCGGCGCTACCGCCATTGCCACAGGCGAGCACCTTGCCCCCCCGCTCATAAGCATTCACCACCGCCAGACAGGCCTGGACGATATCGCCACGACACGGCTCCAGCGCCGGGTAACGGCGCATCAGTTCGTCAATGATCCGGTTTGTCTCCATGATCTTTCATTCGTTGTTTTCGACACTTATGGCCACGCTCAGGGCCGCATAGTCGCCGATGCTGTCGCCCAGCTGCGCCGGCACGATACGACACACCTCCCGTGCCGCCGGGATGGCCTCCGCCCGCAGCACCCTTTCGAGGTGCGGGCGGAACATCTCCTCGTTGCGGGCAAAGATACTACCAATCACGATACATTCGGGATTGAGGATGTCGATGAGGATGGCCAGGCCTTTCCCGAGGTACTCTGCCGAGGTCCGGACAATGTCGAGGGCCGGTACATCGCCGCGGTGTGCAGCTTCGAACACATCTTTGGCGGTGATCTCTTCCGGTGCTTTCCCGGCCGGCAAGAAGGCAGGCTCCAGGCCGTTCTCCAGCAGTTCATAGGCTTTCTTCGCTGCCAGCTGGGCGATGCCGCCGCCGCTGCAGAAGCCTTCGAACGACCCAGCCTTGTTGAAGCCCACAGGCCCGTCGTCGGCCATACGCACATGCCCCACCTCGCCGGCAAGGTCGTTGGTGCCGGCATACAGACGACCGTCGAGGATCAACCCCGACCCCATGCCGGTGCCGAAGGTGAGGAAGATCATGTTCCTCGTTCCTTTTCCGGCGCCCATCATCCATTCGGCCAGTGCGCTGGCGTTGGCATCGTTCTGCAATGCCGCCGGCACACCGAAAGCCTCTTCGAAGATCTTCACGATAGGGACACCGTCCCATCCCGGCAGGTTGGGCGGCGAATAGATCACCCCTTCGCGCGAGTCGAGCGGTCCCCCACAGCTGATGCCTATGCGCCGGAGGCGGTCACGGCCATGTGCTTCCACGAGCCGCCGTCCCCGCTCAATGAACTCGTCGAGCACCTCCCGCCACCCCCGCTCGCGGGTGCGGGTGGGAAAGCTCTCTTTGCCAAGGATGTTGAATCCCTTGTCGGCCAGGACCACCGCACATTTGGTGCCTCCGACATCGATGCCCAGATAAAGCGGTTCTTCGTTCATAATTGCTCTTTTAGGTCACGCTTCTCTTTTACTCCGCTCATCCGATCTTCATCACTTCCAGCACTTTTTTCCACTGGCTGAAGTCAGGGATGATCATATGGGCGCCGGCCCGGATGAGGCGGGTCCGTTTCGAGGGGTTGAGGCCGTAACGCCGCACCTCGTCGCTGGCCACGCCGACGGCGATGCCGCCGGCCTGCATCACCTCGCGCACCTCCACCGGCCCGTCGCCGAAGACCAACAGCTCATCCCCCTCCAGACCATGCTCGCGGATGATCCGGTCGACCACCATCTTTTTGGAGTATTTCCGGATATCGTTCTTGGAACCATAGATCCCACCGTTGAAGTACTCTGCCAGTCCCAGTTCGGTGGCTTCGCGGATGACATCCTCCTCGTCGGTGCCGCTGGCCAGGTACAACACCATACCTGCCTCACGCAAAGCCCGCAGGAAAGGAAGAGCCCCTTTCATCAGGTAATCCTCCCGCTCGAGCTCTCCGCGGTGCAGCTTGTCCAAACGTCTGTTGACCACCTCCATCAGGGCATCGTTGTAGATCTTCTTGTAGCCGAACTTATCGAGGATCTTCTCTTCCGGCACGTAGCCGGCCTCTTTCACCATCTCCACCAGCGCCTCCATCTGCAGGATCGTCTGGATGCCGGTGGAGGCATCGATATAGCGGCGCACCTCCCCACGAACCTTTTCGAGCGTGGCGAGGTCGGCGGTCTCATAGTGATCGCCGAGGATGGCCTTCACCATCACGGGTTCCATCACCTCTTCCCATCCCTGGCGGAGTGTGCTGAGGGTGCCATCGTTGTCGAAAAGGATATGTTTTACCTTTCCGAAGCGTTCCGTCACCTGCGGGTCGCATACTTCGATCTCCGTATCCGGCAGGTAGACGGCCTTGCGCAGGTCTTCGGCCAGTTCGGGACGGTAGTTGTACACCGCCTCGCGGCTGAGGGCAATGATCTCCTCCGGGCTGGCCGTGCCGGTGGTGAAGAGCTTCTGGACGGTCACCGCCGCCGCCATGTTGGCAAAGGCTGCCGCCTCGACGGGCGGGATGCCGGCAGCCAGGGCCGAGGTCAAGGCGCTGATGGTGGTGTCGCCGGCGCCGACCGTATCCAGGCGGCCGGTGAGCAGGATGCCCGGAACCTCATGGAGTCCCCCGGCATCCGCCACGACGATCCCCTTGGGACCTACCGTCGCAAAGACCGGCTTGTGCTCACGTTCGTAAAGCTGCTGCGCATAACGCCGCACCTCATCGAGGGAGAGATGCTCCTGCGGCGACACCTCCCTCCCGCTCAAACGGGCCACCTCCACATCATTGGCCTTGCGGATGACATGACGGAACAGGTGGTTGTAATGGCGCGAGTCGAGCACCACGATACGATCGTCATACTTCTCAAAAAGCGCATTGACCCGCTCGATGAACGCAGGATCGGGGATGCTGTTCATCACCTGCTGATTGAAGATGAGTGCATCATACGTCTGCAACGCCTTTTCGATCCCCTCGAGCAACACCCCGTCGCTCTCCGGCGACCGGCGGTTCTTCACCCCGAAATCGATCCGCGGCCCTTCCTCGCCTTCATAGATCCGCTTGGTGTAAGTGTAGGTGTCGAAATCCTCTTTCTGGACCAGGAGGTAGGAAGTGTCGGCTCCCAGCGCCTGCAGCTGCGACGTCAGCTCCCGGCCGTGAATATCGTCGCCCACCACACCGATCACATGGATCTCTGCCGGTTTGAGGGCAGCCAGATTGGCCACAATGTTGCCCGCCCCGCCGGGGGAGTAAGAATGCCGTGCCACCGCCTCGGCCTTCAGACCGGTTTCCACCGACACCTCGGACCCGTCAGGATCCATCACCCAGTAAGCATCCAGACAGAAATCCCCGTAGACGGCCAGCCGGACATCCCGGATCTTTTCAAGGATCTCTTTGATGCGTTCTTCTTTCATAGTGTGTGTTTTCAGGTTCAGGAAGGATCATCCTCCCACTTTTTCAATGATCTTTTGATAGAGCAACGGGATGGTCACCTTCTGGTTTCCCCCCACATAGATCCCTTCGCCGTGGTAAGCTTTCGGCACCCGGGTGACGATACTTTTCTGGTCGCGGAAATAGTATCCCACCTTGCTCTCATCGGTGAAACTGCCGGGGTCGTAAGGCCGGATGTCGAAGTCGGCGGTGATGATCCCCTCGGGCACTTTGCCGATGTTGCCGGCCATCGAGGCAGCTTTGAGGAACACTTCCGGGCCTGTGACCGCACTGCCGATATTGAGCACCATACCTCCGCGTGTGAAACGGGTGATTTCCTCGGCATAGATGAGAAAGTCGCGCCCCGAACATCCCCCTTTCGCCCGCCCGTCGAACCAATCGTGCTGGTCGAGCACGTCGGTACCGATCCCGGCATGGATGGTCAAAGGGATTCCCTTTTCGTAACATGCATACTGGACACTGATCTCCGGATGTTCAAAGCGGATGCTTTCTTCCGGAATATGCAAGACACTCTCCACCTCCCGGCGGAAGGCCGCTTCATGCATCATCCGGCCGATCGATTCCCCGTACCCCAGTGCCATCCTGTCACCCACGATCAGGGCAGCATTGATATAATTGAACTCGAACGCCATCCCAAAAGCACCTTCTTCCAGGGCACGTGGCACGTTCTCACTCGTCTCGCCGAAGAGGCACAGCTCAAAGTCGTGGATGGAGGTGGCGCCGTTGCCGGCGACGAGGGTGAAGAGCCCCCGTCGCACCATATCGACCACCAACGGACCCAGGCCGTTCTTGATCAGGTGCGCCCCGGTGAAAAAGACCACAGGAAGCTCCTTCTCCCGCAACTCCACGATCTTGGCGGCGATATGTTCGACCTGCTGCTCCACGTGGGGAGGCACCTCCCACCGTCGCTCAAACACGGCAGCCGGATCGACCAGGTCGTCGAGATGCACCTTGTTGTTGCGTTCCGACACCGGGTAGGTGCGTATCCGTGAGGTGTCAAAGGCTTTGTATCGTCCTTTGTAGTCCATCATGGCCGTGAGATGTTTAATCAGAGGATTCCCGAAGTGTCGGCAACGAACATCCGGGTGCTCTTCATACAGCTTCCGCCCCCGGGTGCTCTGTATTCGATATCGAGGAAGAAAGCCTTGTAACCACTCTCCGGCAGGTCGAGGCTCACCTCCACAGGATCGGCAGCCCCTTCCGTCACCTTTTCGGAGGTCCAGGTCTCGTCGCGGAAGTCGCGGTCGGCGGAGGCAGCCTGCCACAGCACCGCTCCCAGCATCTCGGCGGGGGAGGTGTTCACCGTGAGCGTCACCTTCCGCCCCCGGGTCGTGATGTTCCACGAACAACGGGGATAGGGCTGATGCAGCAGTGTCCTGCCGAAGAAAGCGCTCAGCGAACGCACCGCCTCTTCCCCCCCTTTGAGGCCGTGGCCCGCATTGGGGACATACAAAAGATAGTTCTCGCCGGGGATGCTGTCGAGATAGTTCTTGATGGCATCCACCGGCCAGTATTCATCGTTGGTACCGTTGATGATCAACTTGGGCATGGTAAGTTTATGCCGGTATGAATAGGGGTCGACCATCTCGACGAGGGTCCTGCCTTGCGGGGTGCTGAGTTCCTGGGCCAGCCCCAGCTTGACATAATCCTCGATCTGTACGCTGTAGTCGCCCCACGCCACCTTATGGTAGCTGACGTTCACCGGCATGTTGAGCACGTCGATGACCATGGGGGCGATGGCCGCCACACGCTTGTCCATAGCCCCGGTAAGCCATGTGGTCCACCCCCGCTTGGAGGCACCGCTTACCACAAAACGCTCGACAGGGTGGTGCAACACACCCCGGGCAAACTCCTGCACAGCATCCATGGCCCGCACGGCCGACTTGACCATCGGGAAAAGGAGCGGCCAGGTGTAATCACTGTCGTTCTGGAACTGGTGCAAGGTGTAAGAGATCAGCTGATCTTCGGTCAGACCGTCAAAGAGCGGTTGGTTCGGCACCTGCCAGACGATGGCCACTGGCGCATGGTTCGCCGCAGCCACCTTACCCATCATGGCAATGAACGCATCATCGTGCGAGCGTTTCACCGGCATGCCGTCTTTGTTCTTGCCGCCCGTAATGTAAAGCAGGGCAGCATCCCCGTTCAGGTCGTCAGGCACGATGACGGTAAGCGCGTGCCGCCATATCAGATCGCGCCATTTCTGCGAGGTGAGGAGCAGGTCGTACACCACCGTCCCTTCGCCTTCCCGGCTACCACGCTCCTGCCAATGAAAGGTAGTATCTCCATTATGGAGATAAGAGAATAAAGCTGTCTGAGGGGCAATGCGATTTTGTTCCTCTTGTTGCCCGCAAGCAGAAAGAAATAAGATCAAGGACAGTAACCACAGTATCTGTCTCATTACAGAAGTTTTATTGTTTTCTCAAAAGTACGAAATCACCATAGTAAAAGCCGAAAAAGTGAAGAAAAAGGGCGAAGATATCTTCGCCCTTTTTTCCTGTCGATAGCTTACCGGTTACTGGACCGGCGTAACATTGTTCAGAATCCACATCTTGGCATCCTGAATATCCTGCGGCGGATTCAAACGGCTTACAGCCTCATCCACATTATCAGTGTTGTTGTCCACCTCATAGGTAGGATATCTCCAACGCAACGGGAAGGGATAAGCATTGATATTGTTGGCAACAGCCGTCGGCACCGGATAACCTGTCCTCCGGTAGGTAAACCAAGCCTGGGGAGCCTGGATGAAGAGAGACTTCCATTTTTCCCAGAGGATGGTCTTGAGGGCATCCGTAGCGTCCGCCGGCAAAGGATGAGCGGCAAGATAACTGTTGATGTCTGTTTCCTTGATACCCCAACGCTCCATGTTCAGGCGTACAGCCTTTTCATAATAATCCGATGCACTTCCTGTGATCCACCCACGCTGGGCAGCCTCCGCCAGCAGGAACATCACCTCGCTGGCTTCCATCAGACTTGCAGGAAATAACGGATGGGAACGTTGACCGAAAATATAGGGATTAAAGGATGACATCTTCCAATTATCATAAGCATCCCCGCTCTCATCACCCCAAAGGAGTTTTAAGGTAACGTTCGATTTCACCGGTGCGCCGACATAAATCGAGTTGAGAGGGAATCCGGCATAGATATCGGCATTGTCGGCGGTCTCGGTGTTGATGAGTTGAATGGTAAATTCATTTCCATAATAATCACTCACAGTGTATGAACGGCTAGCCACCCCACTGGCAATGGTATCCGACCAAGGAGTCTTTGCAGGAGCAATCCATGCCGTCAAACGGGGATCATGGTCGTTGATAAGGGCTTCTACCAATGTAGCTGCCGGCTTGCGACGTGTCAGCTCGTTGTCATCCCCGGTCTGACCATAATACCATGAGTTGTCATCGTTGGTTCCTTCATAAGGCATAGCAGCATTGTACTCGTTATCGTCCATCATCAAACCTTTGGACAACTGCTCCAATTGCGCCTTACGGCTCCCTCCCGAGGCCTCATAAGAGTTGACAACCAAGCGAATCATCAGCGAGTTGGCAAAACGAATCCATTTCTCCTTATCGCCATGAAACATAAGATCCTGATCACTGTCGATTTCGTCGGTCGAAGTTTTTAAAGTATTGACGGCCTCATCCAACTGTTTGAGCAGACCTGCATACACATCTTCCTGTTTATCAAACTTAGGCTGAATGATCCCTTCACGGCCTCGCAATGCCTCGGTAAAGGGGATATCGCCGTAGATGTTCGTGACATACTCATACATGAAGGCTTGAAGAATTTTCTGGGCGGCAGCCGTAGATGGCACGCCTTCTTTGTTCGCCACATCAATACCTGCCTTCGTGTCGTAAAGGAGTTTGTATTCCCGTCCCCAGTTGGACGGAGCTTTAGTAAACTCCTCATATGTTTGAGATTTTACACTGAACAACTGCTGGTAATATTCCTCGATAGCCAAAAACTTATCATCGGAGAAAGCCTTCTCCTGATAAAAGGTAGAGATCCTGACGATCGATCCGGCCAGCAGATATCGGGCCGAGGTCAAGCGGTCGACGATTTCGGCCTGCTCAAGCTGGTCTTTCCGCAACTGATCGGTACAGGAGACACTAATCAGCAGGATAAGCAACAGGCTGAATATATTTTTCTTTTTCATAATCCTTTGATTTTGAATTTAGCGAATGAATATGCTAGAATGCCAGATTCAGTTTGAATCCGACCTGACGGATGGAGGGCAAGGTAAATCTTGCAACTCCCTGGTGACGTCCGGGTCCTTCGAATGCCGTTTCGGGATCCTCGTTTCTTCCGCTCTTTGCCCAGAAATAAACATTATGTGCAGTCAATGAGAACGAACCACCCTGCATTCCAAACCGTTTTGCAAACCCTTTCGGGAAAGTATAGGTCAAGGCAATATCTCTGATCTTGAAATTAGTCGCATCGAATGTTCGGGTCTGCGGGAAATCCCATGTATTTCCCACAATGCTAGCCGGGACCTTGTAGAAAGTAGTATTAGGATCCTCTCCGTTCAGTACATAATATTTGTCATCCAGATACCGGTCTTCCGGATCGATCCCCTCATTGGCCACGGCATTCGGATCTACATAAACACCAATCCAGTAAGAAGCATCATTGATCTGATAATTGTAGACTGAGTTAACCTGCTCATTGACCGAACGGACGTTATCATAAACCACGTCGGCAGCATTCGGCCAGGGGTACCCACCGTGATGCGAACGGCCGCCTTTCCAGTAATAGTTGTCCCCTGAAAGCGAATAGGGATCCTTCCCGTCGTCAGCAAGACGCTTCATACTTTCGGAGATGTATACCCCGCCGTTGCGATAGCTCATCACAGCGTTGAGGGAGAACCGCTTATACTTGATCGAAGTGGTAAATCCCATTAAAAAGTCAGGATTGAAGTTACCCAGGTAATCTCGGTTGGCAGGATCATCATTTTCGATCGGAGTCCCCGAAGATTGTTTCAGGATGATCATACCGTAATACTTACTATCGGGGTTCTCCACCCTCCAGAAGCCTTCTTTGGCATAGAGGCTACCGATGACCTCGCCTTCGCGCAGGCGGAGGCGGCTGTTACTGCCGTAACCGATCCATTTTTCCGTAAAGGCAGGATCCAATTCGGTGATCTTAGCCTTGTACTTGCTGAAGTTGATACCCAAATCCCACTCCCATGCACTGGTCTTGACGGGCACCAGGTTCAGGGAGATCTCGATCCCTTTGGAAGTAACCGTCCCCACATTGGTTCGGTAGCTGGAAAATCCAGTGGAGGACACGATGGGGATATCCTGAATCTGGTTGGCGTGGACCTTTTCGAAAAGCGTCAGGTTAAAAACGACCCGGTTACTCAGGAAATTGGCATCAAGCCCCGTCTCATAAGTCGTGTTTACCTCGGGAAGGATATCGGGATTCACCACCGAACCGCCCACCGTTCCGATCGTGGCTCCGTTCCAAGTAGCAGCAAATCCGTAAGTATCGACATTCAGATAAGTAGGAATACCATAACCCACCTGAGCGATACCGGCGCGCACCTTCAGAAGATCCACCCATTCGGGCATTTCAAATGTTGCCGAAGGCAGCCAACTGAGCGAAGCTCCGGGATAGATTGAACTGTTCTTTTCAAGATCGGTAATTCCCACCCAGTCTTTACGTATCGAAAGATCCAGATAAAGCATGCTGTTATAACCCAAAGAAGCCGTCGAATAGACGCTCGAATATTTTCCGGTATACCAGTCGTATCCATAGCGGAGATTATCCCGAGGAATGGCACTGAAAGAATAGTCATAAGGACGGGCAAGATTCTTCCCTCCCAGGCTGGTGTGCTGGGCATTATCGATGCGGAAATTATATCCTACCAGTGCGTTCACACTAAACTTCCCAAATGCTTTGTCAAAGGAGAGGAAGAAGTCGTTGTTGATACGGGTGTTCTGGGAGTCATTGGTCCAAAAGCCACCGAACTGGTAGTATTTAGAAGCATCCCACGGCTTGCGTTCCTGCGAGTGGAAGGTAACCGATGTAAGACCCGTACGGCCTGTCAGGGTCAGAAAGTCAAGAATTTGCCAGTCGAACTGAACTTTCCCGATAACTGACTCCCGGGAATACATGTTCTGGATCTGCCCGGCAAAGAAATAGGGGTTTTGACGTTTTCTGGCCCGATAATTCCGACGGTCATAACGGTCACCATTGCCGAGATAATTCTTGTAATCCAGATAGGGTGTATTTTGCATGTATCCTTCATAACCGTCGATCCATACATCGGTCCATTCCGAATACGGATTCATCTCCGGAGTCCTGGCATAAATATTCTCCACCACGTTTGCTTTATAATCTCCGGAAACTCCCGTCTTATTCGGAACGAAAGTTTTGATATACTGCGCATCGCCGGTAACCTTAAATTTCTTGGTCACCTTGTAGGAAGCGTTGAAGGCGACAGTGTTCCTGGAGGTCTTCGTGTAAGGGATCACCCCTTTATTGGCCAGGTTGGTATAGGAGATACGGAAACTTCCTTTATCATACGAACCTGTCACTGCCACATTCTGGATGGATGTCATCCCCGTCCGGGCAAAAGCTTTCATGGGATCGTCATCTGCCCGACGAACAATGGGTGCATCCACAAACTTCTGTTCCTTCATATCCCATTGCATGTAAAGGTTGTTATCATCGCCAAAGTATGGGCCCCATTGACGGTTCGGCGTATCACCGAAGACGTTCTCAAGTCCGTCACCCCGAGCGTAAAGGTTCTGAACGGGAAGGGTTTTGTATACATTGTCCCAGGTAAGCGACGAATTTACGGTTACACCGATACCTTTTTTAAGGCCTTTACCGGATTTTGTGGTGATCAGGATCACTCCATTCCCTCCTTCAGATCCATATAGGGCCGTCGCCGATGCACCTTTCAGTACCGTAATGCTCTCAATATCTTCCGGGTTCAACTCCGACATGAAGTTACCCGCATCGACATTCCGGCGTGTTCCCACGACGGAAATATTGCCGGTACCCACCGGAACGCCGTCGATCACATACAGCGGCTGGGCCGATGCAGAAACATTTCCCGATTGAACCCCATTGATAGAGGTAGCACCCCGGATCACTACAAAAACCGATGAAGTCGGATCCGAACTCAGACTGGTGATATTGACACCGGTGACATGACCATCCAGATTCTTCAGATAGTTAGCCGTCCCCCCTTTGTCGATTTCATCCGACTCCACTTTATCGACCGCATATCCTAACGATTTGGTTTGGCGTGAAATCCCAAGAGCCGTGACAACCACATCGTTCAAACCGATTGCTTCGGCCTTCAGGGTCACATCAATAACCGTTTTGTCCCCCACAGGAATATCCTGGGGCTGCATGCCGACGAACGAAAAATGCAATACTGCATCGTTCCCCGGCACCTGGATGGTATAACGCCCATCCTGTCCCGTGATTGTCCCCTGCGTGGTGCCTTTTACCGTTACCGTAGCACCCGGCAGCGGATTCCCGGCATCGTCCTGGACAATACCGGTAACCGTCTTTTGTGCCCACACACTCGTCGTGATGAGGAGCAACAAAAAGAACACATTCAAAACCTTCTTTTTCATAAGCTTTAGGTTTGGTTAATAAAATATGAGGAGTTGAGACATATTTCCTGCCCCGAAAAGTGGTACATTCACAGAGAGATTTGTGCTTGCCGTCACCATAAGCACACATTTGGTCAAATCAAAATTAAACAGATTTCACCCTCATGATTTAACAAATATTAATACATGCAAATAAAATTTTCACCTTTTACACGTTTTTTGACCATGCATTTTGCCAACCTGTGAAAATTCTTCACATGGCGGTTAATATTCCACAAGCCTATCGTCGTAGTACGGAGGAGAATCTGTTCCGGGATTCTCAAGAAGATCAAATTTCCACAGACTTGCCTGTCACGGCCGAACGATACGCCGCATCCACGATCCGCATCACCGTCAGGCCCTCTTCCAGACCGGGTGAAGGTTGACGGCGCGTGCGGATGCAATGCACAAAATGCTCCATCTGCCGGGTATAGATCGACTGGTCACAATGTTCGCTCTTTTCCAGTCCTGCCGGCGTAAGGACGATCTCATGGCCTTCCGGATCCTTCCTGAAGGTGGGGAAGACACTCCCGTATCCTTTCGTACCGAAGAGACGGGTCGCAGCTTCGGGACCATCCGCATGGGGATGCCACCAGCCGCTCTCGATGAGCGAGACTGTGCCATTCTCCCAGGAGATCATCAGCTCGGCCGTATCATCCACGTCATAATCCCCGTAATAGGTTCCGATCTCGGCATATACACGCACAGGCCGGGGATCGCCCAGCAGGTAACGTACGGTGTCGATGGCATGCACGCCCATGTCGATCAGGGCACCTCCCCCGGCCAGCTCACGGCGTGTGAACCACCCTTCCGGGCCCCAGTTCACATGGATGCCGTAGCCTTTGGTCTTGACGATCCGGCCCAAAGCCCCTTTCTCCACCTCCCGCTTCAATGCATTCACCTCCTCATCGAAACGCCACATGTGGCCCACCATCACGATACGCTCGTTCTCCTTTGCCTGCCGGGCCACCTCCTCCCCTTCTCCGGCATTCATCGCCATCGGCTTTTCGAGGAAGACATCTTTCCCCGCCTCCAGGAAAGTCAACGCATAGGGCGCATGGAACTTGTTGGGGGTGCTGATGACCACCGCATCCACATCTTTCCGGCGGGAGAGGGAAGCAACATCGGTAGACTGAAAAGCATCGATACCATGTTTCCGGCAAAAACGCGCCACCGAGGCTTCGGTACGTGCAGCCACGGCGGTGATCTCCACCTCCGGCTGGGCCAGCAAGCCCCGTACGTGGTAGTCGGCAATATAGCCGGTGCCAACGATGGCGATCCTTACCTTGTTCATTTCACATCAGTTCTTCTGCATGGTCGTAGATCTTCTTCACCGCCCCGGCGATGATCTCCATCTCTTCGCGGCTACCCAACAAAACCTTGTGATGCATCGTCACCGACTCTTCACGGTAGATCCTTGTGCACACGGGAAGATCAAAACGTTTGGGATCGATCGCCTTCCAATACTCCTCATTGAGGCGGTAGCGGGCCGGTTTGGTATGGGGTACATAGAGCGCACAATCGTTCAGCGGCTCGTAGGAGGGTTCCACGTCGACACCCAGCTCGGCAGCCAGCGCTTCCCGGAACCTCTCCACCGGCAAGCCTTTGAACTCCTCCTTACGGTAACGGAAACTGTAATTGAAGTATGCCTCGGCGGTCTCCCGTTCGTCGCGCCGCATGGGCATCACCCCCGGGATCTTCTCCAACAGGCTGTTGAGGTAGATAGCGTTCTCATCGCGCCGGCGGTTTTGTGCGGGCAGACGCTTCAGGCCTTCGACCAGGATCGCCGCCTGGAACTCGGTGATCCGGTAGTTGCCCGACTGGATGAAGTTGCCCTCGTCACCATAGTGTCCGGCCCCTTTGTCGACCTCCCCCTCGGGCTCGCCTTCGGGACGGCGGCCGCAGTTGCGCAGGGCATCCAGCCGCTCGGCGACCTCATCGTCGTCGGTGGTCATCACCCCTCCTTCGCCGGCGGTAAGATGTTTCGAGAGCTGGAAGCTGAAGCTGCCGATGTGGCCGATCGAGCCGGCTTTCTCTCCCTTCCATTCCCCGCCGTGCTTATGGGCACAGTCCTCGATCACATACAGGTCGTGCTTGCGGGCGATCTCCATGATCGCGTCCATGTCGGCAAAGCTGCCGTAGAGATGCACGGGGATGATCGCCCTGGTACGCGGGGTGATCGCCGCCTCCACCGCAGCGGGGTCGATACACCAGGTATCTTCCAGCACATCCACAAGGATGGGGATGGCATTCACATCGATCACCGAGGCGGCGGTGGCCTGCCACGTCAGCCCCGGCACGATCACCTCGTCACCCACGCCGATGCCCAGCGCCTCGAGGGCCAGCTGGAGTGTCACCGTCCCGTTGGCCGCCGACACTGCATGCTTCACCCCCACATACTCCGCAAAGAGACGGTCGAACTCACGCTCTTTCGGTCCATTGTACGACCAGACACCGCTGTGCAGCACCTCCAGCAGGGCCCTTTCGTCATTCTCATCCCATACTGGCCAGGCGGGCCAGGGATGTGCTTTCACATCCCGCACCGGCATGCCTCCGTTGATCGCCAGTTTGCCCATATCTTTTGCTTTTTTGGTTTTCTTAATTGTCGATCGAAAAAAAGCGTTCTTCCACATTACTGCCCCTCAGCCGCAGAAGTAACTCCCGGCCCTGCACATCCTTTTCGTGGAGCATCACCCGGAAGCTCCGCTTCTCCCCTGGCAGCAGTGAAACATAGTTATCCTCCCAAAAGACCGGAAGGATCGTTTCCCGCCCGGCTGCATCCACCACAGCCATCTCGATGAAAAAGGCCAGTTTCCCGGAACGGTTGAGCAACTGCACTTCGACCAGCCGCTCTCCGCTTTTTTTCTGTTGGGTTGCCACAGCCTCCACCTTCGCCTCCGGCATCTTCGCGATCATTGTCAGATCGGCATACTGCTTGCTCGGGGTGTAAAAAGGCCAGTCCTCGAACTCATACTCATAGTCGAGAAGATCTTCCACCGTCGAGAGCCAGTAGAAGTTCCTATCGACCTCTTTTCCCCTGCCGTCCAGCAGTTGCAAGTCGAGGAAGTAGGTGGTGGTGATCCCCTCCGGCACCTCCACACCGCCCACCTTTACCACCCCTTCCGCCGGGCAGGTCACCCCCGTCTCTTTTTCCCACACCATCTCCGACCGGGCATCCAAGACCCTGGCCCGTACCTTCAGATGTCGTGCCTCACGGAAGAGGTCGTTCACCACGTGTATGCACTTTTCTCCGTAATCGTACACCACATGCAGGGGTTTGCAGGCGTTTCGCGTGGCATAGAAAGCGCCGTTGGGCATCAGGTAGGCATCATACAGCTGCCAGAACATGCTGGGCCACGCCGAGTTGAGCATCCACTGCACCACCCCCATCGCTTTTGCTTTGTTCACCTGGAACGCTTCGAACATTGGCCGCATCAGTTCGTAGTTGAGCATCTGGGCCTTGAAGGCAAAATCCTCCACCCCCTCCGGCTTGCCATATCTTTTCTCCACGGCCGTCATGAAACGCTCCAGGGTGTGGAAAGCATTCTTCCCGCAATGATATTCCCACACCTCATCCACCGGCCAGAGATGGTCGGGGGGGATCATCTTCCGGATACTTTCGATCGGCGGCACATTGGCCCCCGGGCAGGTCTCCGTGTTGAAGCCGTACGCTCCGCCAAACTCCCGGTCGGTATACCAATACACCGGAGGCGTGTACTCATACGGCCCCAGCATCTTCATCCCCGAGGAGCCGCTGATCTCGCTGATAAGCTCCACTTCGGTGATCACTCCTTTTTCGCTGCCCACCCCGCCGGTGGAATTGAGATAGGGACGCGTCGGATCGTATTTTTTGAGGGTGGCGGCATACCTACGCTCCGCCTCAGGATGGGGCAGTTTGTCGCTGCCCACGTTCCAGACAAAGATCGAAGGATGGTTCCGCAACCAGAGGATCTGGTCTTCCCATGCCTTCGACATAAGATCGATATCTTCGGGGTCGATGATGCCGCCGTACTTCGGGTCGACCGGCTTGTGGAGGTATTCTTCGTGTTCCCAATGGCAGCTCCAGCCGGCCATCATGAGGATTCCGTTGCGGTCGCACAGGTCGTAAAGGTACTGATCCTTCCCCCAAAACCCTTCCAGGCGGATACAGTTGAGGTTAAGGTGTTTTACGTAGTCGATCTGAGCCTCCAACGACGCATGGGTGTCCATCAGCAGCAGGTCGTCGGTCCAGCCGGCACCTTTGATCACCACCTTGTGACCGTTGATGCGGAAGCCGCGATGCCCGTTCTCGAAGAAGTCCTCCACCTTCCGGATGCCGAAGACCACCTCATAGGCATGCCATATCTCCTCCTCTTTCAAAAAGGTCATCCGGCACCGGTAGAGGCTGGGCTTTCCGAGGTTGTTGGGCCACCACAGCTTGGGATCGCGGATGTTCAGTTCCAGGTATTCGTGGGGCGAAAAGGTCACCGGTTTCCGTTCTCCAGGAGCCAGCGAGACGGGCATTTCCACCTTCAGGCTGTCGATCTCCACCTGTAACTCTCCCTGCACCCTCCTACCGGTATGGTTTACCACGTCGGCCGTGACCATCAAGGAAGCGAACGAAGGATCCTGCGGGTTGAAGTTCGTTTCGACAAAAGGGATCTCGATCGACACCCCCTTGTTGAAGTGCAGCAACACCTCCCGGAAAAGGCCCATATTCCCGTCGGGAGGATCGATGTTCCAGTCGACAAAACCGGTGGAGAAGTCTCCCGGCCCCGGCGGCACCACCTTCACCGCCAAAACGTTCTCCCCGGCATGCACCCATTTCGTGATATCGAAGCGGAAACGCCGGAACGCCCCGACCACCTCATCCGTGCCGGCCACCTTCTCACCGTTGATCCAGACCTCCCCGCGGTAGTTGATCCCTTCGAAAGCCACTTCGACGATGCCGGCAGCTTCTTCTTCCGAAAGACGAAAGAGATTGCGGTACCACCAGGGCACCTGGAACCGTTCCCTGGGCACCTTCTCCATGTTCTTGCCCACATACAGGTCGCGGTACACCCCTGCCTGCACCAGGCTCCCCAGGACGGTCGAAGGAACCTCCACCGGCACCCAGGCAGCAGCCTCATACTTTGTCGAGGAGATCTCATCCCCGCCGTGCGGAACCTCTTCCGACGAACAGATCCTCCATCCTTGGGAGAGCCTCCTGCGGAATG
>Ga0256835_1001147_pt1 | contig 16511 bp, 10 predicted proteins | sample PIR30metaG_FD_185972 | JGI IMG/M metagenome (GOLD analysis project Ga0256835, IMG submission 185972) | Hydrothermal vent microbial communities from East Pacific Rise, Pacific Ocean - PIR-30 | ecosystem: Environmental > Aquatic > Marine > Hydrothermal vents | place: Pacific Ocean: East Pacific...
CTTGTAACTTTTATAGGGTTGGTTGCTTATTTTATTCTAAAAGAGCCTATTCTAAAGATAATAAGTAAGTTTTACAAGCGATATTATAGTGCTCTAAACTTTTTCAAAAATCAAAAATATAATCAGGCATTAGAAGAGATGAAGAGGGCAAAAGACATTAATCCTAATAAAAGCATTGTTTATAATGGATTAGGAAGCATCTATTTAATAAAAGGGGAAAATAAAGAAGCGATTAAGTGTTTCGAGAAAAGTTTAGTAATTAAGAAGAAAAAGAATTATGAAGCTATTGCATTGCTTGCTTACTTATATATGGAGGAAAACATTAATAAAAAGGATCCTTTGTCATTGATTTGTAAAGTTATTAATTTGGTAAAAGAAAAAGATACAATAAAGTGGAAATATGAAAAAAGCTTTTTTTATGATATTAAATCTTGGATTTTATTCAAACAAAAAAAAGAGGATGATTCAATCAATTATTCCGATAAAGTATTAAGACATATAGATAATTTATATGAAACAGAATACAATATAGAGCACATGGCTTACATTGTCATAATCTTCTACCATCTCGGCATAATCTCAAAACACATGGGTAAATATGATGAGGCAAAAGAGTGGTTTAAAAAATCGATAAAAGCGGGAGGACCCGAGAGTGTGTTTTCAAAGAGAAGTAAGGAAGAGCTTAAAGAATTGCAAAAGGGGTAGATATGGGTTAATATTAAACAGGGAAAATAATTATGAGTGTCGGAGTGAACAAAGTGAGCGAAGATCCGCCGTGGCGGGATGAATTATGAATTAAAAATGATTAAAAGTATTAAAAGACAAATTAAAATTGTAAAACTACTAATTTTAATCCGCTATACCCACGAACTACAAAAAGCGAGACAAAAGCTGCTCAGCTGCTCAGCTGCTCAGCTTTATGCTTCTTTAATGGCTGGTGAGGATGAAGTGCGAAACTTCTTCCTTGACAAAACACCCTCCCAAAGCTATATTATATTTGGAGTGTCGGGATGAGCAAGTTAGAGAATGTACACGATAATTATTTCAAATCAATATTTAAAAAGAAGGAAAATGTAAGGGATTTTCTCTCGGCAGCATTACCGGATAAAGTTACAAAATACATTGATTTTAATAAAATTGAGATAGATGATAGTGGCTACATATCAAACGAGGTAAAGGGATACTTTTCGGATATAGTGGTAAGATCAAAGATGAAGGGAAAGAGAGAAAGAGATGAGATTCCGTTGGATGTGTATATATTGTTTGAGCATAAGAGTTATGAGGATAAGCATGTATATTTTCAGTTATTGAGATATATGTATTTGATGTGGCAGGAGGATATGAGAGAAGGGAGGAGATTGAGAGTTATAATTCCGTTTGTATTTTATCACGGAAGGAGCAGGTGGAAGTTGAGCAGGGATTTCAGGGATGTATTTGAGGTAGAGGATGAGATGAAAGAGTATTTGCTTAATTACCGCTATGTATTGTTTGATACGAATGATGAGGATATGTTCAGGAGAGTATCTGAGAAGGTAAGGGATAATATAATATTGTTGGGAAAGATATTATTAATGAAGGATATATACAGGTTTAGGAAGGAGATATTGGAGAGAGTATTGGATGTGTTGTTGAGGGTGGAGTCAGAAGAGGAGTTAATGGATGAATTGATAAAGGCATTGAATTATGTGGTAAGTGCGACGGAAATAAAAGAGGAGGAAATAATAGAAATATTAGAAAATAAAAATATGAAAGGAGGTGTAGAGATGGGGACATTAGCAAGGAAATGGTTTGAAGAGGGCAGGGAGGTTGGCTTGAAGGAAGGAATAGAGAAAGGAATAGAGAAGGGGATTTATGAGGATAAAAAACAGGTTGCGAAGAATATGTTGATGAGAGGATTGGATGAAAAATTTGTTTCCGAAGTAACAGGCTTGAGTGAAAAGGAGGTGAGAAAGATAAAGAAAGAGATAAAAAACAATTAATAGGTAAAGGGGATTTTGTGTAAAATGACATAGCGAAAGAGAGGGTAAGGGAGTGTGTTGTCAAAACTTGATAATATTAAAACAGCTAAAAATAATAAAACTCCTAATTCTTCTCCGCTATCTTTACGAGCTACAGAAAGCAAAAGATGATTTTAAAAAAGCTGCTCGACTCCGGGATGATCTGTGTTTACTGTTGACCATTCCAGCTTATTCAACTTTTGGGGTTTTATAGTGAATATTTGATGATTTCCCTTAATCTATTGTTATTTATCAGAATTTGAAAAATCTTTCTTATCATTCATATCTTAAAGCTTCAATTGGGGGAAGGTTTGCGGCTTTCATCGCAGGGAAAATCCCGAAGAACAGGCCTGTGAATATTGCCATCGAAAGCCCTAATATAACAGAGACAGGGGTTATCGCAGCAGGCAAAGAGGTGAGTTTTTTTATAGCAAAGCTGAACCCCCATCCGATTAGTAAGCCTGCTATCCCTCCGGTAAGAGTAAGGGTTGTTGCCTCTGCAAGGAATTGCCAGAGAATATCCCTCTTTTTAGCGCCTATTGCCTTTCTTATCCCTATTTCCCGCGTTCGCTCTTTTACTGTTACTATCATTATATTCATTACTCCGATACCTCCAACCAGAAGGGATATTCCGGCAATTAAAATCATTACGAAAAACGCTGCTCCTGTAATCTGTTTGTAAAGTGTGCTGAATGTTTCCTGTGTGAAAACCGAAAAATTATTTTTTTCATTGGGTTTTATCTTTCTTCTTATTCTCATAAGCTCGATTATTTCATCAATTGCGCTATCCTTTAATTTTGGAGAGAGCGGTTGTGCAATTATGTAAACCCATTTTTTGTAGGGATAATATTTCATAAATGTTGTATATGGAATCAGTATATTATTGTTAAATCCATCTCCTCCGAAAATTTGATTGTCCTCCTCCTCAAGAACTCCTATGACTGTGAATTTTCGGTTTCCCATAACTATCTTTTTACCTATGGGATAAAGATTGGGAAAGAGGGCTTCTGCTATCTTTGCTCCTATTATGCAAACCTTTGCTCTACTCCTTTGCTCTCCCTCAGTGAAAAATCTTCCATCTCTAATATTCAGTGCCCATATTTTCGGGAATTTGTAATTTATTCCTCTGATTACAGAGTTTCTTGTGGTCTCCCCTCTGTATGAGATTTTAAAATCAGGGAAATAGCTCAGATATGGAGATGCTGCCTTTATGGAGGGCAATTTATCAACTGCAAGAGCATCCGAAACTTTGATTTCCTTTCTTCTTCTGAGCTCGGGGGGCATTCTTCCTATTCTTACCCCCGGCTCATACTTTGATACGAAAATAAGTGATGAGCCCATTTTTTCAAGCGATTGTTCAAAGGATCTGTTCATTCCCTCTATTATTGAAATCATTGAAATAATTGTGGCAACTCCGATTAAAATTCCCAGAGTTGTTAAAAATGAGCGCATTTTATTTGAAAAAATGGATTTAATCCCCATTGAGATTATTTCTCCTAAAATTGAAATCCTTTTTATCATCACATCCTCAATGCCACAACGGGGTCAAGTTTTGCAGCTTTGTTTGCAGGATAAATTCCGGAAAAAAGACCAACGGTACCGGCAATCAGCACCCCTGCGATAACAGACCATAGCTCCACAGCAGAAGGAAAACCTGTGGCAACGGAAATTATCTTTGCAATTGAAAAGCCCAGAATTATTCCTATTAAACCTCCTAAAACCGAGAGAAAGACGGATTCAATAAGAAATTGAATTAAAATATCTCTTCTTCTTGCTCCCACTGCTTTTCTTATACCTATTTCCCTTATCCTTTCTGTAACCGAAACTAACATTATATTCATAATAACTATTCCACCCACTATTAAGGCAATTGATGAAATCAAAATCATTACAAGATAAAGAGTTGCAGTTGTTTTTTTGTAAAAATCAAGAAATGTTTGCTGGGTTTCAATTGCAAAATCATCCTTATCCTTGGGTGAAAGATGCCTGAGTGCGCGCATTATTGATCTTACCTCATCCTGAGCATCTTCCATCATCCTCAAGGATTCCGTATGCACTGTTATTTCTATTGAACGATTCCTTTTACCGAATTTTTTAAAAAATGTTGTTATCGGAATTGTTACAAAATTATCCTGAGACATTCCCAGTACTTTACCTCTCTTTTCAACAACTCCGATTACCTTGAATTTAAAGCCTTTCATTCTGATAAATTTTCCGATTGGATCCCTTCCTTTGAAAAGTTTATCCTTTATATCCCAGCCTATGATAGCGACCTGTCTGCCATTATCAACATCTGATTTTAATATTGCTCTTCCGCTCTCAAGTTCAAGTGTGCCTAGTATGTATGCATCATTTTCAGTATATCCTGTGATATAAACATCTTCGATTGAATTATCTCCATACTTAACTATGCCGCTTGTTGATACTCTTGCGCCCACTAACATGCAGGAAGAACACCTTTCCTTTATAATTTTGTAATAGCGGAATGGAATTCTCTTTCTCTTTCTAACTTTAAGCCATTCTTCATAAGAGGTGATTAATGATGGAGTTCTCTGAACCATAAAATCATTTGAGCCAAAATTAAAGAGCTTTGTTTCAACATATCTGTTAAGCCCGCTTATTATTGAAACCACTGTTATTACAGTCATGACACCTATTATGATTCCTAATAAAGTTAAAAGTGTTCTTAGTTTGTTTTCCCTCAGAGAGATTAAAGAGATTTTTATTGATTCAATTAAGTTAATATTTCTCATTGTAATAAGTATACGAAAAAAGGGAGAAAAAGTTTTTTAAGAAACCTATGACCGGGATTAGAGGTATCCCAGTGATTTAAGAATCTTCTTTGTTTCTTCTGAGAAAACCCCTCTTGACTTTTTTCTCCTGGCTTCCTTAAGCTCCATTTCGGCTAATTTTCTCATTTTCTTTATTTCATTTAAATATCCTGGGTCTTTTATCAGATTATCCGATAAGATATAACCATCATTTTTTGTCAAATCCAGAAATTCTTCAAAATTTTTTACTCCTGTGTATTTCAGAAACATATGATCTTTATAAAGAATGGAAATTCCATTAAAATATGATTCAGGTCTATAAGTATAAGAAAAGATAATTCTATTTGATTTTGATTTTAAAATTGGCATTCCGGAAGTTTTAAGATTTTTCTCTTTGAATCTCATATATTTTAATAGTGTTGGGACAATATCAATTGTGGATACAGGATTTTTGATTATGGTTTTTTTAGAAGAATTGGGGAATTTTATAATTAATGGTACTCTTGTATATTGGGGTCTTAAAAAGTGAATATGGCCAAAATGTTCTTTAAACTCACCCAAACCCTCTCCATGGTCTCCGACAAAAATCAAAACTGTTTTTTTATAGAGTTTGTTAATTTTTAAGTAATCAATTATCCTCCCGATTTGTCTGTCCATATATTCAACTTCTTTTTTGTATAGCTCTATTTTACCGGTATCTGAAATATTGGGCTCGAATGAAAATGAAATGGTAGCTTTTGTGTCTTTTAAGGAGAATATTTTAATAATAGAATTATCTTTAATTAATGTGATTTTTCTTTCAGGATAATCCCGGGTATTAACTTTTTCTATTTTTATTCCTTTGTTAATTTTAATATTCCTGATGATTAGAGGGTAATCATAAAAAAATTCAGGCCTTTTTATATTTGAAAATGAAATGGTGTTTACCCCTTTTTTTAGAAGGATTTTTATAGATAAGGTTGATTTATCATACAAATTTATTTTTTTTACAGTTTTTTTATTTAACTTGATTTTCACAATTTTCTTTAGTTCAGGGGGAGCATAGGGTTCATGGGGGTCTGAATAGTGAAGCCATAAAAAGAATCTTTTGCCTTTTACCCCTTTCAGTAATTTCAAACCCCTCTCTGTTACCACATTTCCCGGTAAAAAGTAAGAAGGAAAAGCTTTTGAAAAATCATCTATATAATAATCAAATCCTTTATTCAGCTTATGCTCTTTTAAGAGAACACCGAGAGAAATCACCGCTCCGGTAATATATCCTCTTTTCTTAAAAACTTCTGCAAGCGTTGGATATTTGCCTTCATAACTTTCTCCATTATTAAAGACTCCTGCTTCATATGGAAATATTCCTGTAAAAATTGATGTATGCGAAGGCATGGTAATGGGAATTGTTGTGTAAGCATTTTTGCATACAAGTGAGGTTTGGGAGATCTCTTTTAAAACAGGAGTTTTTGCTTTCGCACCATCGCCTGTATCAATATAATCAGCTCTTGTTGTATCTAAAGTGAATATTATCACATTATAATCTCTTCTGGCAAAAAAAGCTTTGTAAACAAAATACCCTGTGCCAATAACTATTGCTATAAATAGGAAAAAGATAGCTATTTTTTTCATCTTTACCTCTTATTTAATTGTATCATAGAGAGCAAATTTTATTTAGCACCTTGTTTTTTGTTTTCTCTTTTGATAGTTTATAAGAGGAGGTCATAATGAGAAGAAAAGCAAACCTGAGTTTATTTTTATTTGTTTTTATAACTTTTTATTTAAACGCTGGTTTTTTGAAAATTGTAAGCTTTTCTCCACAGGGACAGCTTAAGTCCATTGTGAACCCTGAAATCACAATTGTTTTTTCAGAGGATATGAAGATTTTAGGTGAAATGAGAAAGATGGAAACTTTTGTTAAAATTTCTCCATCAGTGAGTGGGAAGTTTTTCTGGAGAGGAAACTCCACCCTTGTCTTCAGAGCATCCAGAGGTTTTAGATATTCAACACTTTATAAAGTTAAGATAAAAAAGGAAATTAAATCTGTGAATGGAAACAATCTTGATAAAGATTATGTGTTCAGCTTTGCAACACCATTACCGGTTCCGGTTGCGGTAAAGCAGAATTCTACCTATAAAGATAATTTTTACGGAAATGAAATCAGATATTTTGATAATAAAATAGAGTACAGGATAAGTGGAAAGATTAAGGTGGGCGAACCTCTCTATATCTTTTTTAATCAAAAAATTAACAGGAGAAAAAACCTTGGGAAAATAGAGATTTTTAATAAAGAAACTCTGGAAAAAATTAATGCCTCCTTAAAGTTTTATTCACCAGATACTATTTTGATAAGGTTTTTAACTCCCCTGAAAAAAGAGAGTAGCTATTTTATTAAAATTTCAAAAGGGTTTTTTTCTGCCGAAGGCCCTCTTCCTCAAAAAAGGGATATTTTTGTATTTTTCAAAACAGAGAAAAAATTTAGATATAATGGAGATAAAGAGATATTTATTTTTAAGGATAATCCTGTTTTTAATCTTTCTTTTAACAAGCCTATAGAAAAGGGAGGAATATGTAAAGCAAGCAATTATTTGAAGGTGTTTTTTGTTAAAAATAGAATCAAGGAAGAAACGAAAAATTTTAGTATTAGCTGTTATTACAATCAAATCAGGGTAAAGTTAAAAGGTTTAAGAACGGATTTATATCTTATCAGGATTTCAAGAGAACTTAAAAGTGCTTCCGGAGAAAACCTGGGAGAGAATCAATTTGTGAGAGTTAAAAGCTGCGGTTATACACCTGATTTGTTCGTAAAGAATTTTAAGAATAATAAATTAGAATTAAAAGTAAAAGGAATTTTGAAATTAAAATTTTCCATATCAAAAATAAGAGAGCCAAAAGCTTTTGCAAAGAAAATGGGATTGGAAGAGAAGGGGAATGTGTCTGAAACAAAATATGTGGAGTTTGTTTCAAGAAATTCAGGTGATTATGAGAAGTTTTCCATAGATTTTGATACTTTGTTTAAATCAAAAGAGGGGATTTTTGTTGTTAAGATTAACAGGGTAAAACTTTCCGGTAATTGTAAGATTCTTGGATTTTATAAAAATAAAATTTTAGGATGGAAGTATATTGTAAATCCTTCACCCCTATCATCTTCAGTATTATTATTAAATGGCGGAACTTTTATCAAGAGTTTTGATATAAGGAGATTTTCAAATACAGGTAATGTTTTATTTGAATTCTATAAAAATTCCAAACTATCCTTTAAAGCTAAGACAGATAGAAACGGAATTTTCTCCGGAAAAAAGAGACTTGATTTAAGCAGATGGTATTTTGGCAATCAGGGAGTTTTCTTGCTTAGTAAGAGAGACTCTTATTCATTTACTTATACAAATAAAAGCTATGTTTCGGGAGGTGGTTTCTTTAATAAATCGAAACATAAAATTTTGGTTTTTACGGACAGGGATTTTTATTTGCCTGGAGATACTGTTTATATAGGAGGGATTGTAAAAAAGAGATGGAGAAATCATTTGAGCTCATTAAAGTATAAAAAAGTTATCCTTCTAATAAAAGACCCCACATATAAAGTAATAAAAAAAATTGAGACGAAAACTGATAGATTTGGTGGGATTTTTTATAAATTTAAGACAAAAAAGGATTTTAAAAGGGGAAAGTACTTTTTAAAACTTAAAGTCGGAGAAAGTGAAAGCAGAGAAAAGATAGTTAAAGTTGATTTCTACAAAGCAAATAAAATTGAGGTGATAGAGCAGTTTGAGAAAAGAATAATTACAGCTGATCAGACAAACAAAGTTTTTGTATCCGGTAAGTATTTGTCAGGAGCTCCTATGTCTGGAGATAAATTGATTGTTAGAACAAGAGTTATATCCTCCTCTTATTTTTTTACAGGTGGGTTAAAGAAAATATACAGGGAGTACAGTTTTTATCCGGAACCACTCAGGAGAAACTTAAAGAATAGAGAGCTAAGATTCAATTCAAACGGAAAGGTAAAATTTTTAATATCTCTGGATAAAGAAAATATTCATTCCCTTTCCAATGTTGAAGTTGAAGCGATTGGGATTTCAAAGGATGGAAAGGAATACAGTATTAGAAAAAGGTTTTTTTATATCCCTTCAAATTCAATTGTGGGAATCAAGACTCCATATTTTGTGAAGAAAGATAAAAAGTTTGAAATTGGGCTTGTTGCTCTTAACAAAAATGGTATTGAAACATCTTCAAATTCAAGAATAATCATAAAAAGAGAATTCTGGCAAAATGGCAGGTATAAAAGTGAAAAGGTTTATGATAAAAAGCTCAGTTTTACAGGTAAGACTGAATTAAAGCTTTCTTTTGATAAGGCTGGTTATTATAAAATAAGAGTTGTTTCTAAGGATAAGGAAGGATTTTATTCTGTTACGGAAAGTGGTTTTTATGTATGGGACTATAATTACAGCTTTACGGGTGGGGCTGGAAATAGATTTGAGTTCAAAATGGATAAGGAGGTTTACAATATTGGGGATATTGCAAAGATATATTTTTCATTCCCTTATGAAGGTAAAGGCGAAATTATTATTTTTACCGATGAGGTTGAAAACAGGTTTTCAGTTAATTTTAAGAAGACCACTGAATTTTCACTTAAAATAAAGAGAGATTATTATCCTTCTGTTAGCTTTTTGGCATTTATTCATTATTATGATAAGGATGGTAAAATAAAAACTGTTAGCACCGCAGGTATTATTAAAGTTAATGATCCTCATAAGAAGATTAATATTAAATTTTACTTAAGAGATAAACTTAAACCTTCGGAAGAGCAGGTACTTAGGTTAAATACAACCGATTTCAAAGGAAATCCTTTGCATTCAAAGCTCTTTGTTTTTGCTGTTGATGAAGGGGTTTTATCGCTTAGTGGGTACAAGACACCTGATCCGCTTTCTGTACTCTATTCTATTAAAATGTTTTCATATCTGTTTTATGATACTTTTTCAAGGGAAGATGCGTTCCCTCCATTTTACATTTATAGAGGAAGAAGGCTTTTTAAATCTGCTGGAAGACCTGCGGTAATGATGGAAAAAGAAGGTGTTTCTACCGTCCCTTCTCCTGTATTAGGGATGGATAAAAAGAAAGCAGGTCTTTCGGGAATTAAACTCAGAACTCTTTTTAAGAGCACGCTATTCTTTAAAATAGTCGAAACGGATTCCAGAGGTAGTGCCATTGTTAAATTTAAAACATCTGATCTTTTAACAACTTACAGATTGATGATTGTCGCATACACTGATGATATGTTTGGTTCCAGTGATAAACGATTTATAGTAACTAAAGAGCTTTTGATGAAAGAGTCTTTTCCCGTTTTTTTGAGAGTGGGAGATAAGACTGCTGCAGGGGTTATGCTTACAAACAGAACAGGTAAAAGTTTGAGTGTTAATGTTTTTATTAAAACAGATGGAAAAATCAAGGTGATTGATCGGATGAAAAAAACAATTCATATGGGACCCATGAATACTCAAACTATATATTTTAATACAATTGCTTTAAAAAAAGGAGAAAGCTCTTTAAAATTTTATGCGGTTTCGGGAAAGTTCAGAGATGGACTGGAAAAAAAGGTTGAAATTAGAGAGAATATTATTAAGGAAAGTTTTGTTGATTTTTCTTCCGGTAAAGCAATTGATAAAAGATTTAAACTTTTAAAATCAAAAATTTCCGAACTTACCCTTGAATTTTCGCCATCTATTTTTAATTCCTCCCTATCCATCGCAAAAAAATTAAGGATTTATCCGTATGAATGCCTTGAACAAAGAACTTCAAAACTTATGCCATATCTTTTGATAGATAAAAAATTGTATGATTATGGCAATCTTTCTTATGATAAAAGAAGTTTTTCCGGAGAGGTTAAAAAATATTTGAAAGAACTGCCCCGTTTTGTGAGCTCTACGGGAGGAGTGGGATACTATTCGAACACTCACCCTTCTCCTTATTTGACCACTTATGTCCTTTATGCACTCAAACTTATTGAAAACAGGGGGTTCGGGATTGATAAGAATGTTTTGAATAAGATGTTTGATTATCTTGAATATGAGAATCTTTCTTCTGAAACTCTGGCCTTTTATTCATATGTGAAAACTTTATGGGAAAGAAACTCTGAAAATAATATTAAAAAGGTTTTAAAAGAGTACGAGAATCTTTCCGTGCTTTCAAAAGCTTTCTTGCTTAAAGCAATTTCAAAATCAGCGGTTAAAGGGAAAGAAAAATTAAAGCAGCGGATTATAAGGGATTTTGAAAAAAATATTTTTGTGGAGGCTGATTTTGCCTATTTTAAAGCGGATAAAAACCATGATTATTTTGAGTTCCCATTTTATTCCAATCGCTATTTAACAGCGGTTATTTTAGGTTCTGTTCTGGATTCAGGAGTGGAATATCCTTTATCGTCAAGAATGATAAGATATATTCTGGAAAAAGGTAACAGCCGCTGGTGCTGGTTTACAACCCATACCAATGTTTGGGTTATTTATGCTTTGAATCAATACATCAGGAATGTGGAAAAAGGATATAAAAAGACTGTTAATCTTAGAATCATGGAAAATTCGGGGAAAGTTCTGGAAAAACTTCTTAAGTTTGTTCATCCTCAACAAAAGTTTGTTTATGGTTTCAAGAGCGGAAAGAGGAATCTGGAACTTTATGTGAAGGCAAAATCAGATTCACTCTTTTATCTTACTTCAGAGCTTATACAGAAGGCGGAGCTGTCAAAACCAATTAGCAATGGTATCTCTGTAAAGAGAATTATTTATAATCAAAAGGGGGAGATAGTAAATACTCTTGAAAAGGGAAAGATATATCAGATTGTTTTAAACTTAAAAACAATTGAACCAATGGACTATGTGGTAATAGATGAACCATTGATAGGAGGAGTGCAGATATTAAGGAGAGACATTAAAACTACAAGAAGACTTTTTGATTTTAGAAAGAACAAAGGGAGAAAATTTTACTGGTGGTGGGGAGTTAAAAGAAAGGAGTATAAAAAAGATAGAATCGTTTTTTATACATATAGAATAGACAAAGAATTTGAAATTTCTTATTATGTGAAAGCTCTCTATTCCGGAACATTTCACTATCTACCAACCTCCGCATTTTCAATGTATCACCCTCAATTTAATGGTCGGGAAAGGGCTGTTAAAATAGAAATTAAATGAGAAAATTCTATCTAATTATTTTACTTTTACACTTTGGCTTTTTAATCCTTTTTTCAGAGTATAACAATAGATTGGGTGTTCACCTTTTGTACTGTGATCCAGGCGATGATTTAGGTAGGATAGAGCAGGTTATATCAAAGGCAAAAGGAATTAAAGCAGGATGGGTAAGGATGGGGTTTATATGGGCCATAGCAAATCCATACGAGGGAAAGTATGATTTTGAATTTTATGATTGGTTTTTTAAAAGATTAAAAGAAGAAGGTTTGTCGATTCTTGTAAGCTTTGCTTTTACTCCGCATTGGTGTTCATCTTTTGAGGATTCGGAAGAATACTATTTATATCCGCCTACGGCCGATGAAATAACGGAGGGGAGAAACGGTTATTTTTATCTTTATGAAATTGCAAAGAAAATTTCGGAAAGATATAAAAATATTGTCAATTATTGGGAATTCTGGAATGAGCCTGATATGGAATATTTTTTAAAGGATTCAAATGGAAATGGTACAAGCGCAGATGAGTATTCAAAAATGCTTGCTTTTTTTTATAAAGGAATAAAAGATGGGAATGGAAGAGCAAAAGTTTTAATAGGTGGCCTGGCACAGGGGTTTTATGAGCATTCGTGTGATAATGATTATTTGATGAAACTTTATACTGATAAAAAATATCCTGCCTTAAAATATTATGATATTCACAATATTCATACTAATTTTAAATCATTAAAGGATATAAAAAGACAGATTGAATTGAATAAAAATATAATGAGGAAATTTAATAGTTTAAAGGAAATATGGATTACAGAAACAAGTTATTCACCTGTAGCAAGATTTCAGAATCTCGAAAATTATAAGGGAGGGGAAAACGGTTTTAACCAGTATGTCTTTGATTCTCTTGTTTTCGAATTATTAAATATAAAAGGAGTGGTTTTTTGGACACCTTTAAATGACTATAATTATGATTACCCTGAAGATAATCCTTATAAATATAATGGTTTGTTTTCTTTTAATTTAAAGGGTAAAGAGGCTTCGAGGATTTTTAAGATTATTTCTCTTTTTTTTAAAAGAAAATTAAGTTTTTTCTGATAGTGATTTATAAAAATTTTTAGGATATAATAAACGATTGAGAGGAGGATAAGATGGAAATAATAATCAAAGATACTCCCGAAAAAGTTGCGGAGGAAATTTTAAAAAGACTTAAAAGGATTGTCCACAAAAAGAGACATCCTGTAATTGGCCTTCCTACGGGTAATACTCCTAAGATAATTTATAAAAAAATGGCTGAAGCTCATGAAAGAGGAGAAGTTGATTTTTCTGAAGCAATAATTTTTGCACTCGATGAATATATTGGGATTCCAACGGATCATCCGAAATCCACTAAGACATATTTCAAAGAAAATTTGCTTAACAGGATAGATATTCCTGAAAAAAATCTTTTTTTTATAAATGGAACTCCTGATGATATAAAGGCTGAATGTAGAAGGATAGAAGAGGCTATAAGAGATGTTGGGGGTATTGATTTTCAGCTACTCGGGGTAGGAAGAGATGGGCATATAGGTTTTAATGAACCTGGTTCTTCTTTAAGATCAAGAACCAGAGTTAAACCATTGACTTTTTCAACTATAAAGTATCTCTCTAAATTCTTTGGCTCTGAAGAGGATACTCCCAGATTTTGTATAACCATGGGAATAGGGACAATAATGGATGCCAAAGAAGTGGCAATTGTTGCTTTTGGTGATGAAAAAAAAGAGGCTGTTAAAAAGTGTGTGGAAGGTCCCATAACATCCGCATTCCCAGCCTCAATTATTCAGATGCATCCTAAAGCAAGAGTTTATCTTGATGAAAAAGCAGCTTCTCTCCTTGATGAAAAAGAGTATTACAAGTGGGCTTATGAGAATAAGGAGAGAATGTATGATTATTTAAAGAATAAAAAATCCGGTTAATGCAAACAGTTGAGATTGAGATTAAGTCTCATTTAAAGGTTGAGCTTGAGATAAAAAGCTATCCTGAATTAAGTTCAGATAAAAAATTTATCCAGAAGGCTATTAACATGGTTAAAAAGTATTCACCAAAAGTATACTCTTATGTTTCAAAGGAGGATGTTATATCTAATTTGAAAAAATATAAAATCAAGATTGTGAAGAGCCCGGAAATAGATAAAAAAGAGGCAAAAAGAGTTCTCTCTCTCTGGTTAGGTAAAGAAAAGATAAAGCGTTTTTTATATTCATTGTTGGAACTTTTAATATTTCCTTTTACTGCTCTTTTAACTCCCATTCCTGGTCCGAATATTGCTTTTTTTTCGGTTTTGATTCTCTTCTATTTTCATTTCAGGGGTTTTTTAAATTTGAGGGGAGTAAAAGTGGATGATTTAAAGGTGATATATGAGTAAAACATACGCTGATCTGCATATTCATTCTCCCTTTTCTCTGGCAACCTCAAAAAAGATGGTCCCGGAGGTTCTGGAAGAGATGGCGATTATAAAAGGAATCAATATTCTGGCTACCGGAGATATTTTTCATCCGGAATGGCAGTCAATTTTGAAGAAAACTTTGATTTCCCAGGATAATGGTTTTTTCAGGATAAAGGGGGGGGAAACAGATTTTATACTCTCAGGGGAAGTGTCTCTGGTTTTTGGGGAAAAGGGAAGGAAAAAGAAAGTTCATATACTGATATTATGCAAGGATTTTAAAGAGACGGAGATTTTAACAAGAGCATTTTCTCCTTTTGGCAAACTATCTTCCAATGGAAGACCATTTCTTAAAATTAGTTTGAAAAGGCTTGTTGAAATTGTGCGGGAAGAGACAAAAGATTGCTTTTTAATTCCGGCTCATATATGGACCCCCCATTATTCGCTTTTTGGTTCAAAATCAGGTTTTAACTCCCTGGAAGAAGCTTTTGAAGGGGAACTTGACAGAATCATAGCTATGGAAACAGGACTTTCCTCAGATCCGCCCATGAACTGGCTTGTAAGTGATGTGATGAGATTTAATCTTGTATCAAACTCTGACTCTCATTCTCCTCTGAAAATAGGAAGAGAGGCTAATGTTTTCGGTGAGATAAAATCATACGATGAGTTAATAAAAGCTATTAAAACGGGCGAGAATTTTCTTTATACTCTGGAATTTTTCCCGGAAGAGGGCAAATACTTTTATGATGGGCATCGTAAATGTGGGATCTCCCTGCATCCGCTCGAGACAAAAAAACTCAATGGCTTATGTCCTGTTTGCAATAAAAAACTTACAGTGGGTGTTTTAAACAGGGTGTACGAGCTTTCCGGGATCTCCGGGGAATACAAAGGTGAAAAAAAAGATTTTAAATATATTCTTCCTTTGATTGAATTGATAGCAGAGCTTTTGGGTAAAAGGGAGAACTCTTCGGCAGTTGAAACTGAGTATAATAAGATTATAAAAGCTTTTGGCTCTGAGCTCTCTTTTTATGAGGATATTCCATTAAACGAGATTGAGAAGAGATTTGGAAGTAAACTTTCCGGAGCAGTTGCAAGGTTGAGAGAAAGAAAAGTTAAAAGAGTTCCAGGTTTTGACGGGGTCTATGGCAAAATATTGCTCTTTGAATGATTTCTAAAATTTTTTAAAATCCCCCTTGATTTTTTCAAAAAAATGCATATACTTATAATATAATAAAAATCCAAAAAAAAGATTTTTCTTATTGACAGAGCTCTCTTTTTTTGCTATCATTCATTAACTTTTTTACGCGTATAATTATTTTTACTTTGCTTTAATATAAATAGATAATTTTAAAGATGGAGGTTTATTTTGCCTACGATTAATCAATTGGTAAGATATGGTAGAAAAAAGGTTAAGGGAAAGAGTAAAGCTCCTGCCTTGCAGGGGAATCCTCTGAAAAAAGGAGTTTGTACAAAAGTTTTTACGACTACTCCCAAAAAACCCAATTCAGCTCTAAGAAAGGTTGCAAGAGTTAGGTTGACCAATGGTATTGAAGTTACTGCTTATATTCCGGGAGAAGGACATAATCTTCAGGAGCACCATCAGGTTTTGGTTAGAGGAGGAAGGGTTAAGGATTTGCCAGGTGTTAAATATCATATAGTGAGAGGGGCTCTTGATCTTAATGGTGTTGAGGGAAGAAAAAAATCAAGATCAAAATATGGGACTAAAAAGCCCAAACAAAAATAGAGGATAACAGAGGTGTAAAATGTCAAGAAGAGGAGCAGCTAAAGTTAGGGAGTATCCTCCTGATACTTTATATAATTCTAAGGTTATTTCTAAGTTTATAAATATGGTAATGTGGAATGGTAAAAAATCCGTTGCTCAGAAAATTGTGTATGGGGCAATGGATATTATCAAAGATAAAATGAAACAGGATCCACTTCCTGTGGTAATGAAAGCGATTGATAATGTCAAACCCAGTATAGAAACAAAATCCAGAAGGGTTGGAGGGGCAACATATCAGGTTCCTATTGATGTGCCTCCAAGAAGACAGCTAACATTGGCTTTGAGGTGGATAATAAGGTATGCCAGGGAGAGGAATGGAAAATCCATGCAGGAAAAACTTGCTGCTGAGTTGATGGATGCTTATAATCTCAGAGGCGGGGCTGTTAAGAAGAGGGAAGATACT
>Ga0256835_1001148_pt1 | contig 16500 bp, 14 predicted proteins | sample PIR30metaG_FD_185972 | JGI IMG/M metagenome (GOLD analysis project Ga0256835, IMG submission 185972) | Hydrothermal vent microbial communities from East Pacific Rise, Pacific Ocean - PIR-30 | ecosystem: Environmental > Aquatic > Marine > Hydrothermal vents | place: Pacific Ocean: East Pacific...
CGGGAAGATGCCATACCACTTCCGGGAAAAGGTCTTGCAGAAGCCGGGGAGGATGATGCCAGAACATGTTCAGCGGAGCTCTTGCAGCGGTGCGGCGAACCGTTTGTAGATCCCGAGAAACTTGTCATGCGCCTCGGGAGAGTCGTAGGCCTTCGACAAGGCTTCCATCTGCCGGAGGATGTGGAGGTCGAGGGGCACCTCATCCTGCAGCAGTTGTTGCCGTGCCGGAGAGAGCGCATAGATGCAGGCGAGCTCCTCGCTCACGTTCTTGGCCAGGGTGTCGGCCACCGCTCGTGCATGTGCGTTATCTTCCAGGAGATAAAGGTTGCGGACGGTGGCCAGGGAGAAGTAGTCGTAAGGAGCCACCCGGTCGGGCATGAGCGTCAGCACCTTTTCCACCACCTGGCGGGCCGAATCCCTTTTCCCCTCAACGATCAGGGCGGTGGTGAGCCGGTTGAGGATGCTGCGATAGTTGGAGATCATCCGGCGGTTGTTCTCGTCGAGATAGACGTGCGGATCGGTCATGTTTCCCCATACGAACTTATGCATCACATTGTCGAACATGATACGGGTGTCGACAAAACCGTATTCGGGATCATTGCTCTCTTTTTTCAGGGGGACGAAACGCAGTGCCATCCCTTCGTCCTGGAGATAATCCTGAATGCCGGGGAAGGAGGAAGAGGGTACGGTGACGGCGAAGTAGATGGGCCGTTCCCAGTTGTTGTTGGAGAGAAGGTCAAGCACCATCAGGTCGTTCTTGTAGACCACCTGCTTGGGGTATTTCCATTTCACCTCTTTCACGATGCGGTGGGCCGACCAGGGGGGGACGGTGCCGTTAGCCACGACCAGGGCCGAGTCGACCGGGATGGAGAAAAGGTTGGTGGGGAAATAGTCGGCCATCTCGTTGCGTGCGTAGGGGGATGGGATCTTGGTCTTGGGGTCGTCGTCGGCGACGAAACGGATGAGCTGCTTGAGGTCGTAATAGCGGTTGATCCTCTTGTTGATGAGGACGATATCGCGTTTCCCCGTACGGTACTGGTCGTGGGTGAGGGAGAAGGGGAGGGGGTCGGAGTCGTAGGCCTTGCGCGACAGCTGGTCGATGTACCAGCCGGCGCTGAGGTAGCTGAGGTTGGCCACCCGCACGTCGGTGCGCACACCCTCCACCTCCTGGACATACCAGAGGGGGAACGTATCATTGTCGCCGTTGGTGAAGAGGATGGCATTGGGAGCGCAGGAGTTGAGGTAATTCTTGGCAAAGTCGCGGGCGGTATAGCGGCCGGAGCGGTCGTGGTCGTCCCAGTTCTCACGTGCCATGATGCCGGGCACCAGGATCAGTGAGAAAAAGGTGACGGCGGCGGCGCGCAGGGTAAGTGGCAGACGCCGCGGGAGCGCCTTGACAAGGGCGAATACGCCCAAGCCGATCCAGATGGCAAAAGCATAGAACGACCCCGCATAGGCATAGTCGCGCTCGCGCGGCTGATGGGGATATTGGTTCAGATAGACCACGATGGCCAGACCCGTGAAAAGGAACAACAGCAGGACGATCCAGAAATCCTTCGGATGACGCCGCAGCTGAAAGAAAGCACCCGCCAGCCCCAGAAGGAGGGGGAGCAGGTAATAACGGTTGCGAGCCCGGTTCCTTTTCAGATATTCCGGCAATTTCTCCTGATCACCCAGGCGGGCATTGTCGAGGAAAGGGATCCCGCTGATCCAGTTGCCGTGCATCACATCCCCGTGACCCTGCAGATCATTCTGACGTCCGGCAAAGTTCCACATGAAATACCGGAAATACATGAAACCCACCTGGTAGCGGAAGAAGAAACGCAGGTTTTCCGCGAAAGTGGGAGGCACATCGTCGCCGCGTCCCGGAGGGATCTTGGCCCAGTACTTGTAGTCACGTACATGTTTGGCATCGCGGCTGTACATCCGGGGGAAGAAGGTCACATAACGGGGATCGTACACATACTTTACCTTGCGGGTGGTGACGATGTAGCGGCCGTCCTTTTTCTCATAGCTTTTTTTACCATATTTGATGTCGACGATCGGGGCGTTGTAATAGGGACCTTTGAAGAGGGGCCGGTCGCCGTATTGTTCGCGGTTGAGGTAGCGCAGCAGGGCGAAGACGTTGTCGGGGTTGTTCTGGTCCATCGGCGGTTCGGCGTTCGAGCGGATCACGGTGGCCGTGTAGGAGGAGTAGCCGATGAGCACCATGGTGAAGGCCAACAGGGTGGTGTTGAGGAGCGGCTTCCGGTGGCGGACGGAATGGCGCAGACCCCAGATGATCGCACCGGCGAGGAGGAGCAGGTAGAAAAAGACGCCGCTGTTGTAGGGCAGACCAAAGCCGTTGACGAACAGCAGTTCGAACCAAGAGGCTACCGTGACGGTGCCGGGGATGACCAGGTACATGATGGCCCCCAACATGAGGATGGAGACCAGCAAGGCCGCAAAGAACCCCTTTCGGGTAGGTGGATATTTCCGGAAATAATAGACAAAGACGATCGCCGGGATGGCCAGGAGGTTGAGCAGGTGTACGCCGATGGAGAGGCCGATGATGTAGAAGATGAGGATGAGCCAGCGGTTGGCATATTTTTCATCGGCCGTCTCTTCCCACCGGAGGATGGCCCAGAACACCAGGGCGGTGATGAGCGAGGAGGTGGCGTACACCTCCCCCTCGACGGCCGAGAACCAGAAGGTGTCGGTGAAGGTGTAGGCGAGGGCTCCCACGGCGCCGCTGCCGAGGATGGTGAGGGTCTCCCCGGCGGTGAAGCCTTCGCGGCGGCCGTAGATCTTCCGGGCGAAGTAGGTGATCGTCCGGAACAACAGCATGATGGTCAGGGCCGAGGCGATGGCCGACCAGGCGTTGATGAGACGTGCCACGTGCGTGGGGTCGTCGGTGAAAAGGGAAAAGAAACGGCCGATGAGCATGAACAACGGTGCCCCCGGCGGATGACCCACCTCCAGCTTGTAGGCGGTCGAGATGAACTCGCCGCAGTCCCAGAAACTGGCGGTCGGCTCGATGGTCGAGAGATAGACAAAGGCGGCGATCAAGAAGATCAGCCAGCCGGTGAGCCGGTCATATTTGCGGAAATCGTCCATAGCTCGCTGCCGTTGATAGAGGGGTAAAAATAAATAAAAAAGGTTTACTTTGCAGGGAGAATGGCGGGAGATGCGAACGTTCCGGATCATAACGGTCATGTGGGTGCTCCTGGCCGGAGGGGCGGGACAGCTCTGCGGGCAGGAGGCTTTTGTGCCGGCACTGGCCCGTCCTGATACGGGAATGGCAGGCCAGGGACAGACGCTCTGGCTGCGTCTTTCGAACAACAACTTTCTTTTTGATGCCGAATATTTCAGCCCCCTGGAGGTGGGGTATACCTGGATCGGCGTGCAGTTGCAGCCGGAGCTGGTGTACCGGGTTACCGGCCGTTTTTTGTTGCGGGGCGGAGTGTATCTGCTGAAATATTCGGGCAGGAAGGAGACCTCCGACGTACGGCCGGTGTTCTCGGCCGAATACCGTTTCCGGAAAGGTGTGACGCTGGGGATGGGGAGCTTGTACGGTTCGCTCAACCACAGATTGCCGGAGCCGTTGTACCGCTACGACCGGTCGATGTGCGACTGGCCCGAAGAGGGGGTGCAGTTGCGGGTGAACACTTCCCGGCTGAAGGGGGATTACTGGCTGCAATGGCGAAATTTCATCTTGCCGGGCGACCCTTTCCAGGAGGAGCTGGTCTTTGGAACTTCCTCCTATCTCCGGGTGGCCGAACAGGACGGCTGGCGGTTTACCCTCCCCTTTTTCACGATGGTGCATCACCAGGGAGGGCAGATCGACAGCTCACCCGAGCCGGTGCACACCTTCGGGAACCTGGCTGGCGGAGGGGCCGTCAAAAAAGAGATGGAAGGAAGCATTCTCCGCGCCTTGGAAGGCGAGATGCTGGGATTCCATTATTTTGACCTTTCGGGAGAACCCCGTTATGATTTTACCTCCGGTTGGGGCTTACAGGCGATGGGGGGGATGGCCCTTCCCCATCTTTGGATCCGGGCAGGTTACTGGTATGGCAACCGTTTTTTTGCCTCCCTGGGGGAGCCGCTCTTCGCCTCGGTGTCGGAGAAGAGCTTTCCGCAGGAGTATCCTGTCAGGAGTTTGCTGTTGTACAAAGTGCGATACGTCCGCGTGTTCGAAAAAGGGATCTCCCTTACGCTGTATGGTGATGGTTACCAGGATCTTCGCCGGGGACGGTTTGACTACAACGTAGGCCTTCAGCTCCTTTTCCACACCGACATCCTCTTGCTCTCAGAGAAACGGTTTCGTACCGCCGGGGAATGAGCAGTTGAATAAAAGTGATGCAAAACCTATTTCATGGGGTTGTCGTAATCTTCAGACATGCAGAGGGCAGTGTGACTTTATCTACGTAGTGAGCCACGTAGTATACTACGTAGAAGATCTGTGAGTTACTGATTGTCAGGTAGATAGGCTACGTAGCGCCAGGGCATGTTTTTCCATGTTTCGCCGGCATAGTCGACCCCGATGCGGGGGGTGGTGGTATAGGGGAGGGTGAGGCCGGCATCTTCGAGCCAGATCCGGGGGGAGGTGGTGAGATCTTCGCCGTTGAAGCTTTTGTCGATGCCGAGGCGGCGGGTGAGTTTGCCGGGGCCGTCGAAGCCTTCGATGCCGCGGATGAGGACGGCCTGGGGGTCTTCTTCTTTGCCGGTGACGATGTTCATCATCCAGTACATGCCGTAGATAAGATAGATGTACAGCACGCCGCCGGGGAGGTACATGGTGGCGGTCCGTGGGGTCTTGCCGCGGCTGGCATGGCAGGCAAGGTCTTCCTCTCCCCGGTAGGCCTCCGTTTCGGTGATGAGGAATGTTTCTGTGCGGCCGTCGTCGTAGCGGCGTACAAGCCGCTTACCCAACAGGGCCGGTGCCACTTCCAGCACATCGCGGCGGAAGAATTCATATCCCAGCCGTACTGTAGGGCGGGAGTTCAGTACTCTTTCTTGTCCTCTTTCTTTACCCATTCTTCAAAAGGTCTTTTCCGTTCGGGCAGGGGGAGGTGGCAGTGGGGCAGGTGACGTTGTGCGGGGGGGAGGGCCAGCTCCTCATAGATGAGGGCATCGCGGAAGCCGGCCCGGGCGGCCTCGTCGCGGCTGGCGGCATACACCACCCTGTCGATGTTGGCCCAATAGATGGCGCCCAGGCACATGGGACACGGCTCGGCCGAAGCATAGATCACGGTGCCATGGAGGTCATACGTATTCAAGACCCTCCCCGCCCGGCGGATGGCGTTGACCTCGGCGTGGGCGGTGGGGTCGTTGTCGAGGGTGACGTGATTGCCGGCACGGGCGATCACCTTTCCCTCGCGGACGATCACCGCACCGAAAGGACCGCCGCCACGGCGTACACTCGCCTCCGCCTCGCGGATCGCCTCTTTCAAAAAACGCTCGTCATCTGTTGTCTTTCCCGTCATTCCCATATTTTTCAGGTTTTACCGGGAGAGCCTCCGCCATCCCGAAAATGAACCAGGCGTAAAAAAAAGCCACAAAATAGACCCCTGCCTGGGTCTCCAGCGTGTCCTCGTACAACATGGAGAGGGCAGCAATGATGATGAAGACGAGGGCAAAAAAGTTGCGATATCCCCTCTCCATAAAAAAAGGAGCGAAGAAAGCGACCAGGAACCAAAGGGCGCCGAAGATCCCGTAGGTGATCCAGTAGGTAAGGTACTGGTTGTGGGCGCGCAACTGCCATTCCGGGCTGAGGGGACTTTTCTCCTGCCGGTAATATTTTTTGAAGGTGTCGGGGACATCGCCGGTGCCCACACCGGTCCAGAGGTGGTCGCGGGCGATATGCCAGCCCGTGCGAAGATAAGCCAGCCGTTGGATGTGGGAGTGGCCGGAGAGACCTCCTTTTTTATATTGTTCCCATTCCCACAGCAAAACGTAGAAATAGGGGTAGAGGGCGAGGCGGTGGGAGAAGAGGTGGTTGGTCATCCCCCTTTCGACGTTCCGGATATCTTCCGGGCTCATCCGGCTGAAGCCGAGGGAATCTTTCCGCAGGCCTTTGGAGCTCATGTAGCGGATGAGGGTGGTACGGAGGGGCTGGCCGGCCTGGTCGAGACTGTCGTAAGGGACGGGGCTGGCGTGATTCCAGGCACGACGGAGTTCTTTTTCGCAGACGTACAGCCAGACATAGTGGCCGTTCTCTACTTCTTCCAGGTTGGCGGGCGGGTCGTAAGGGTTGCCGTTGGCCGTGGTGCCGAGGGTGGCAAGGCCGGGCAGGGTGTCGCGGCGATAAAAACGGTCGGTGGCCCGGGAAAGCCATGCGGCGGACAACAACACGATCGTCACACCCAGGATAATGAGAAAATATCGAAGCATAAACCCCCGGGCTTTCTGCAGGAGAAGAAGATAGGCCGAAGCCAGCAAGAGTGTCAGCATGAGAAAGCCGGTAAGGCTTTTGAGGATGAAAAGGAAGAAGGGAAACCAGCTTATGGAGAAGAGGTAAAAAACCTTTTCGGCTTTCGTCAGTTGCTGCCATCGACGGAGCAGCAGGTAGAGCACGGCCTGGAGGGTGACGCCCAGGATCAGGCTCAGCCGGATGTGGGAGATGAAGATAGAGATCTCGCGGATGTCGCGGAAGGGGTGGTCGATCCATCCCAGCAGTACTCCCAGTGCGGTGAGCGACGAGACCCACAGCCCGGCCAGGAGGGCTGCCAGCAGCACCCTTCCTTCTCCCATGGAAAGGGGTGTTGAGGTGCCCAGGATGAGGGGCAGCACCAAGAGAGGCAGTTTGATGATGATATCGTGCAGGCCGAAGTGCAGGTTGGAGGTGTAGGTCATCCCGATGAGGCAGAGGAAGAAGATAGAGATGAACAGCAGCAGGGAAGGGCGTTGACGGAGCCGCTGCCACCGTTCCCGCAGGGGGGGGCCGGCGAGCCAGGAGGCGGCCAGCAGGAATGTCCCCACGCTGATGCCGAAGGGCGAGACCGTCAGGGAGAAAGCGATCAGCGCCAGCGAGGCGAGATAGAACGACCGGGAGCCAAGCCAGTGACGTATGGATGCCATACGGCAAAAATGCACAAAAATCCCGAAAGAGTGGAAAAAGAGGTTGGTTGTGGCTGACGATCAGCGAAGAAAAAATGGGGTTTTTACTTGCATAATGAAAAAGATTTGTATTTTTGCAGTCCACAAAAAAGCGGCCTGTGCCGTATGTTGGTGTTAATTAAAAAATTAGGATAAAGTGAACACGTTAAGCTACAAGACCGTATCGGCCAAGCCGGGTGAGGTGGAGAAGGAATGGTATGTGGTGGATGCCACCGACCAGGTGCTGGGACGTCTGGCCTCACGGGTGGCGTTGATCCTGCGGGGGAAGACCAAGCCTTCGTTCACGCCGCATGTCAACACGGGTGACCATGTGATCATCATCAACGCCGAGAAAGTCCGTCTCACGGGCAACAAGATGCAGGACAAACAGTATGTCCGTCATACCGGCTATCCGGGCGGTCAGCGGATCACCACCCCTGCCGAGCTGCTGAAGAAGAATCCCATTGCCGTGGTGGAAAAGGCGGTGAAAGGGATGTTGCCCAAGAACCGGCTCGGGCGTGCCATCTACAGCAAAAACCTGCATGTATATGCGGGATCCGAGCATCCGCATGAGGCACAGAAACCGAAAAAACTGGATCTTAATACAATCAAGTAACTGAAGCATGGAAGTGATTCAAGCGTTAGGACGCAGGAAGGCCGCCGTGGCCCGGATCTATATGACCGAAGGGAAAGGGAACATCCTCATCAACGACCGTACGCTGGATGAGTATTTCCCCTCCAAGCTGTTGCAGTATGTGGTGAAGCAGCCGCTGGCGCTGTTGGATGTGGAGGGCAAGTACGACATCAAGGTGGTGCTGGACGGAGGTGGTTTCAAGGGGCAGGCAGAAGCTTTGCGTCTGGCCATTGCCCGTGCGCTGGTGAAGGTGGATCCCGAGAGCAAGCCGGCCCTGCGGGCGGAAGGGTTCCTCACACGCGACCCGCGCGAGGTGGAACGCAAGAAACCCGGTCGCCCCAAAGCACGCAAACGGTTCCAGTTCAGCAAGCGTTAGGCTGCCTGACATAGAGACCATGTTTAGTATCTAAACTTCCGGGACTCCTCAGCGGACTACCCGGAGGTTGACAAACAGAATGTAAACATAAACCTTTAACATCTCATGCGTAAAAAACTCGAATTCAAAGACCTGCTGGAGGCCGGCGTTCATTTCGGCCATCTGAAACGGAAGTGGAACCCCAAGATGGCTCCTTACATCTTCATGGAGAAGAACGGGATCCACATCATCGATCTGGAGAAGACGCTCGTAAAGCTGGAAGAGGCAGCCAATGCGCTGAAGCAGATTGCCAAGTCGGGCCGCAAGATTCTCTTTGTGGCGACCAAGAAACAGGCCAAGGAGATCGTGGCCGAGCGGATCAAGAAAACGGGGATGCCCTATGTGACGGAGCGCTGGCCGGGTGGCATGCTCACCAACTTCCCCACCATCCGCAAGGCGGTGAAGAAGATGGCCGCCATCGACAAGATGGCCACCGACGGCACCTTCGACAACATGTCGAAACGTGAACGGCTGCAGATCATGCGTCAGCGTGCCAAGCTGGAGAAAAACCTCGGCAGCATCGCCGACATGACCCGTCTGCCGGCGGCTTTGTTCGTCGTCGACGTGATGAAGGAATACATCGCCGTGAAGGAGGCCAACCGCCTTTCCATTCCGGTATTTGCCATGGTGGATACCAACTCCGATCCGACGAACATCGATTTCCCCATCCCTGCCAACGATGACGCCTCCAAGTCGATCGCCCTGATCGTCGACTACGTGGCCAGCGCCATCGAGGAAGGGCTGGAGGAGCGTAAGATGGAAAAAGAGAAAGGAGCTGCCGAGAAGCAGGCCCAGGAAGCTGAAGCCGCTGCCGAGGCCAAGGAGGAGGCAAAAGAAGAGAAGAAGAGCGCAGCCCGCAAAAGCGCTGCCCGGAAAGAAGAAGCTGCCGAAGAGAAGGTGGCAGAAGCTTCCGCAGAAAAAGAGGAAGAGAAGTAGCGACTGGATTGGTAACCAAATTATTTAAAGAAAGAAAAGCATTATGGCACAGATAACCGCTGCGGATGTCAGCAAACTGAGAAAGATGACCGGCGCCGGCATGATGGATTGCAAGAAAGCACTCCAGGAAGCCGACGGCGATTTCGACAAGGCCATTGAGATCATTCGCAAAAAGGGTCAGGCAGTGGCCAACAAGCGGGCCGACCGTGAGGCCAGCGAAGGGGTGGTGCTTGCCGGCACCACGGAAGACAAAAAGTTCGGGGCCCTGATCGTGCTCAATTGTGAGACCGACTTCGTGGCCAAGAACGAAGACTTCATCAACTTTGCCAAAAGCATCCTCGACAAGGCCCTGGAGACGCGTCCGGCCGACTTGGAAGCGCTCAAGAATACCTCCCTCAACGGTATGACCGTCCAGGAAGGGGTGGTCGAGAAGATCGGCATCATCGGTGAAAAGATCGAGCTGGCTTACTACGGGAAAATGGAGGCCGCTTACCTGCAGCCTTACATCCATCCCGGCAACAAACTGGCTTCGCTCGTCGGGTTCAACAAGGAGAACGTCGACCTGCAAGTGGCCAAGGACATCGCCATGCAAGTGGCTGCCATGAACCCCGTGGCTGTCGACAAGGATGATGTGCCGGAAGAGATCATCGAGAAGGAAAAGGAGATCGGCCGCGAACAGGCCCGCCGCGAAGGGAAGCCGGAAAACCTCCTCGACCGTATTGCCGAAGGGAAGCTGAAGAAGTTCTTTAAAGAGAGCACTTTGCTCAACCAGGACTTCATCAAGGACAGCAAGAAAGACATTCGTACCTATTTAAAAGAATACGATCCGGAGCTGAAAGTGACCGGATTCTTAAGGTATTCCCTGACCGTGTAGGTTGGGGAATATTGGGGGGGAAGCCGTTCGCCGCAAGGCGGGCGGCTTTTTTCATGCGTGCAGAAGGAGAGGGTGGTTTCTTTTTTATATTTTCGCAGGGCAAAGTGACGACCATGAAATACGAACGTGTTCTTTTGAAGCTCAGTGGTGAGGCGCTGATGGGTTCCCTGTCGGCCGGCATCGACAAAGATGTGTTGGATGGTTATGCTTCGCAGGTGGCGGAGGTGGTGAAGATGGGGGTAGAGACGGGCATCGTGATCGGCGGCGGCAACATCTTCCGGGGAGTGCAGGGGGCCGGCCGCGGGATCGACCGGGTCACGGGCGACCGTATGGGCATGCTGGCCACGGTGATCAACGGCATGGCCTTGCAGGATGCCCTGCACCAGCAGGGTGTGGGAGCCCGGCTCTTCACCTCGGTGGCGATCGAGTCGATCGGTGAGCGTTTCAACAAGGAAGAGGCCGTGCGGGCTCTCAGGCAGGGAGAGGTGGCCATCTTCAGCGGCGGCACGGGCAATCCGTTCTTTACCACCGATACGGCTGCCGTCTTACGTGCCCTGGAGACCGGCTGCCAGGTGCTGCTCAAAGGCACCCGCGTCGACGGAGTCTATTCGGCCGACCCGGAAAAAGATCCTGCCGCAACGAAATATGACGAGATCACCTTTGCAGAGGCTTACGAAAAAGGCTTGAAGATCATGGACCTTACCGCCTTTACCATGTGCAATGAGAACGATCTGCCGGTGGTGGTGTTCAATGTGAACGTGCCGGGAAACCTGCGGAAGATCGTCGAAGGCGACAACGTCGGCACGCTCGTGCACCGTTGAGAAGGTTAGGATGTTACCGGAAGAGTAATGAAAATTTTTGATTACATTTGTTTCCGGGAACCAAAAACCGGAAAACCATGGACGAAGAAGTACAATTGATACTGGAGGAGGCCAAGGAAAAGATGGAGCATGCGCTGGTGCATCTCGAGGCCGAGCTGGCCAAGATCCGGGCGGGCAAAGCTTCGCCGGCAATGCTCGAAGGGATCAAGGTCGACTATTACGGTACCGAGACCCCGCTGAACCAGGTCTCCAACATCAACACGCCGGATGCCAAGTCGATCACGATCCAGCCGTGGGAGAAGAAGATGCTGGAGGTGATCGAGAAGGCGATCCTGGCGGCCAACATCGGCCTGACGCCGATCAACAACGGCGAGGTGATCCGCATCAACATCCCGCCACTCACCGAAGAGCGACGGGCCCAGCTGGTCAAACAGGTAAAGGCCGAGGGTGAGACCTCCAAGATCGGCATCCGTCATGCCCGGGAGTGGGCCAAGAAAGAGCTGAAGAGGATGCAGAAAGAAGGGCTCTCTGAAGATGCCGAGAAGAGTGCCGAAGAAGATCTCCAGGAGCTCACGAACGATTACACGGAGAAAGTGGATACGATCGTGGCCAAGAAGGAAGAAGACATCATGACCATTTAAGGATCTGTTTTGAAGATCTGAAAGGAAAATAAAAAGGCCGCCCGTAGGCGGCCTTTTTCATTTTTTCGGCAGGAAAGTGGTGAGATAGCGGGCATGGGTTGCGACCCGTTCGCGTGAGAAGTAGTCGGGATGGTATTTCCCGGCGGCATAGAGGGGTGTCTGGTCGCCGTAGTGGGGGCTGGCGGGGATGCCGCTCTGGCCGGTGGGGATCACCGAGAGGCTGCGGTCCCAGTTGCCCGGGATGTAGATGTGGCGCTGGGAAGCGCCGTGGTTGACGCCGTCGGGGTCGCCCGTCATCGGATAGCTGTAAGGGCAGACGGTGTGGAAGCTGCCACCCACCGTGTAGGGTCCGCGGTTGAGGTGGAAGATCTTGTCGAGGAGCTTCACTTTTCCAAGGGGGTGTTGCAGGGTCATGGCATGCACCTGTCCCCACCGCCAGTATTCCGGCTTGCTGCCGTAACGTTCGCCGATCTCTTCGACCGTCCGGCGGAAGGCCTTGACGACGGTGGCTGTCAGGCCTTCTTGCGCAGGGGTGGTGAGGTCATCCAGCCAGGGAGTGGCGGTGTCGGCCCGCACATTCTCGATGACGGTGGTGAAGAGGTGACGGATGTCGAGGATCTGGTGCGTAAGATCTTCGCCCAGTTCGTCGCCGACGGTCATCGCCACGAAATTTTTCAGGAACTTGTCGAAAAGGAGCGGTGCGGTCTGGCGGGGTCCCATGTTTCCGTCCCAGTTTTGCAAGACCTGGAGGGCGGCACGTTCTTCCTCACTGAAGGTGGGAGCGGCCTTTTCGAGGATGCTCTGGAGCATGGGCAGGGTGGTGGTGGCCAATGTCGAGACCTGGTCGGTCTGGATGCGCATGAAATCCTTGCGGGAGAGTTTCTCTTTTTCGTTCAGCAGTTGGCGGATGCGGCTGATGCGGTAGAACTGGGCGAAGTAGGTTCCGATGTAGTAGGGGTAGTCGTTGCCGGTGGTGCGGTTGTTGGCCGAAGAGACCTGGTGGTCGGGCGGGTCGTAGCTGTGGGGTTGCAGCTCGAAAGGAACCTTGCCGTGCCAGTCGTAGAGGGAGGTGTCGCCGGGGAGGACCATCCAGCCGGGGCCCTTGCGGAGGGGGATGCCGCCGGTGGCGTAGAGGCCGATATGCCCGTGCCGGTCGGCATAGTTGAAGTTCTGGTTGACGCTGCCGAACTGTGCCAGGCCCTTCTTGAACTCTTCCCAGTTGCGGGCGCGGTTGATGTACCAGAGGCCCAAGTATTCATTGCTGTAGTCGTTGCCTTCCCAGCGCATGGAGAGGGCCTCGTCGATATGGCGGAAACGGGAGATGATGGGTCCGCGGTGGGTGAAGAAGAGGGTGTCGGTGATCTCTTCCCCCCCTTTGACACGGATCGTTTCGGGCCGGATCTGCAGCGGCCGCCAGCGACCGTCGAAGCGGTATTCAAAAGGATTGTCGGGGTTGATCGTCTCGTGGTACAGGTCGAGATCATCGGCATAGAGGTAGGTGATCCCCCAGGCGATGTCGTCGTTATGGCCGGCGACGACGACGGGCACGCCGGGGAAGAGGACGCCTGTGACGTGGAGGCCTCCTTCGACGTGCTGGTGGATCTGGTACCAGATGCCGGGGAGGCTGAGGCCGAGGTGCATATCATTGGCCAGGAGGGCATGGCCTTCGGCCGAGCGTTCGGGGCCGACGGCCCAGTTGTTGCTGCCGGCGAAGGCTTCGGCACCCAGGCTGCGCAGGGGGGCGGCGGCCGAAAGCAGGTTATGCTCAAGATCAAGCAGCGAAGAGTCGATGTGAAAATGGGGATACACCAATGGCTCCTGCCGTTGCACGGCCGGGAGCAGAAAAGCGGCCTTGTCGCCCAGCCTTTGGAATGCCTGGTAGAGGATCAGCTCGGTGGCCCAGTGGCCGGCATCGAGGTTCCAGGCAATGTATCCGATGATGTTGAGCGGATGATGCGCCTCCCACGGGTCGGGGCGGTAGCGCAGGATGGCAAACTCGGGCGGCAGGGAACGGCGGTGCGTCTCCAAATAAAAATTGATCCCGTCGGCGAAAGCCTGTAACGAGCGCTTCAGCGGCTCGTCAAGACTGTCGTAGATCATCCTGGATTTCTCCGGTATCCGCAAGGCACGCAGCAAAAGATCGGTCTCCACATACTCCTTGCCAAAGATCTCCGAGAGCCGTCCCTGGGTGACCCGTCGCAACAGGTCCATCTGCCAGAGGCGGTCCTGCGCCTCGAGGTATCCCGTCACCCGGTAAAGGTCTTCTTCGTTTTGGGCGTAAATATGTGGGACACCCAGACTGTCACGGTAGACGGTAACTTTTCCCCGGAGACCGGGCAGGGTTACCTCCCCTTCATATCCGGGAACCGCCCGTTGGGAAATGTAACGGAGGTACAGCCATCCGGACAGAAGCGCCAAGACGAGAAGGTAAATGAAAAAGCGAAAGATTTTTTTGAGGATCTTCATAACAAGAGTATTGATTCAAACATCCAAATTAAAAAAAATCCCGGATACCCTTGGGCTTGACTTTCTTTTGTGAATTTTGTAACTTGTTCATATTGAGAAATCTGAGATTGGAATCACCATAATGTACCAAAATATCCAGTCATGAGAACGTTCAGTTTCATTCCGGGGAAAGGATCCCGAAAAGGCCTGTTTATGTTGGGGATCCTGCTGTTTTTCGTTCCGCTTTTCTCGCAGGTCCCTCATTCTTTCACCTATCAGGCGGTGGTAAGGGATGAGGGGAAGCTTGTGGCCGACCGTGAGATCACGGTAAGGCTTTCCTTGTTGCAGGGTTCGGAATCGGGGGTGGAGGTATGGAGTGAGTCGCAGACTCTGGAGACGAACCATCTTGGGATTTTTTCCATGGAGGCCGGGAAGGAGGTCCCTTTGACGGTCGACTGGACGGCCGGGCCTTATTTTCTGAAGGTGGAGGTGGATCTTCATGATGGATCCGGCTTCCGGCAAATGGGTGTTTCGCCGTTAGGGAGTGTTCCGTATGCCTTGTTCGCTGCGGAAGTGGCGGACAAGGAGGATGCCGATGCGGATCCGACCAACGAGATCCAGGACCTTCAGTTGAATGGCAATTTGTTGAGCATTACACGCAACGAAGGAGCCACGTTGATCGATCTCTCTCCCTACCTTGATAACACGGACCGGCAGACGCTCTCTCTTTCCGGACACCGGCTTTCGATCTCGGGAGGCAACAGTGTCGAGTTGCCCGATGAGGTGGAAGATGCCGACGCAGATCCCACCAATGAGATCCAGGATCTGAAATTACAGGGCAATATCCTGACGATCACCAAGAACAGTTCTGCTACGGCTATCGATCTCTCTCCTTACCTGGACAACGCAGGTTGGGAAAAAAGAGGGGAGGATACGGTGGTGTATCACGGGAGCGTGGCTCTTGGGACCGATTCGCCCTTAGGGAGCAAGCTTACTGTCCAGGGGGATGATGTGACCAGTGAGCAACCGCTCTTTGAGGTGAAGCGGAAAGATGGGCAGACGGTCTTTGCCGTTTACAACGAAGGGGTCCGGATCTATGTCAGTGACGCTGAGAAAGGCTCGCGGCGAAGCGGCTTTGCCATCGGAGGGTTCGGCATGAACAAGGGGGAAGGACCCGAATATCTGCGGGTCACGCCCGACAGTGTCAGGATCTATTTCAAAAAACAGGAAAACAAAGGTTTCCGGGGAGGTTTTGCCATCGGCGGGTATGATTTCTCCAAAGGAGGAGTGAAAGACTATTTTTTTCTGGACAATGACAGTACGCGTGTCTATATTGACCAGCCTCCGACGAAAGGTCCCCACCGCAGTGGTTTTGCCATAGGAGGCTATGGGGTTACGAAGGGAGCCCCCGAAAGGTTTCTGGATCTTACTCCGGACAATTATTTCATCGGCCAGCAAAGCGGCACCCGGATCACGACAGGGTTGTACAACCTGGTCATGGGCTATCAGGCGGGGAGTGCCCTCAACGAAGGATCTTACAACAGCATCCTGGGTTATCAGGCAGGGTTTCATAATACGGTGGGCTATAACAATGTTTTCATAGGTTATCAGGCAGGATATTCGAACATCGGGCGCCGTCCATCCGAAGGAAGTCCCAATGGCTCATCGAACATTATGATCGGCAGCCAGGCCGGGTATTCCAACCTGTACGGAAAGTCGAACATCCTGATCGGCGCATGATCTGACGGGTACCGTGGGGTCAGGAGAGGGCCGGGGCAGTTACAATGTGATGGTGGGGTACGGTGCGGGTTATCATTGCAACGGCGCCAGCAATATTTACATTGGCACCTATGCAGGAGGAAATGTGTTGGGACGGAATGGTGACGGAGATGCATACCATAACACGATGATCGGTGTAAGTGCAGGCCGTTTCGATACATTGGGGTATGACAACACATACCTCGGATATCGTGCCGGTGAATACAGCAAAGGGCATGACAATGTTTTCATCGGGCAATATGCCGGCCGGAACGAAAAAGGCTCCTACAAACTCTATATCGATGTGACGGAGACAACTTCTCCGTTGATCTGGGGGGATTTCCTTACCGACAAGGTGCAGATAAACGGAGACCTGGTCGTGACGGGAAACTTCACGTCCCCTTCCGATAGCCGGTTGAAAAAGGATATCTCGCCCTTGCCGGGTGTGTTGGAAAAGGTTGTCTCCTTACAGCCGGTGACCTATCATTGGGACCGGAGCCGTTATCCGGTGCCGGCGGGGGAAGATAGGCTCCAGATCGGGGTGGTGGCCCAGCAGGTGGAGAAACTCTTCCCCGAGCTGGTGCGGACCACCTCCGACGGCTATCTTTCTGTCGATTATATGAAATTGAGCGTAGTATTGTTGAAAGCATTGCAGGAACAACAGGCTCTTATACAGCGGCAAGAGAGCGACTTACAACGTCAAGTCCGGGAGATGGAAAAGTTGAAGGAAAAGGTTGAAGCCCTTCAGCGACTATTGGAATCCCTTCGATGAATCTTCTGCATTGAGGAGAAAAGTTTATCGTACGATAAAGACGGGGATGCGGATGTTGTGGCGCACTTTGTCGACGGTGGTGCCGTGGACCCAGTCCTGTACGCCCTGGTGACCGTGGGAGCCGGTG
>Ga0256835_1001149_pt1 | contig 16468 bp, 9 predicted proteins | sample PIR30metaG_FD_185972 | JGI IMG/M metagenome (GOLD analysis project Ga0256835, IMG submission 185972) | Hydrothermal vent microbial communities from East Pacific Rise, Pacific Ocean - PIR-30 | ecosystem: Environmental > Aquatic > Marine > Hydrothermal vents | place: Pacific Ocean: East Pacific...
TCCCCCGCCGACAGCGTCCTCACCCTCCCCGTCACCCTCACCGGCTCGATCGGCGTCTTCGCCCTCATCCCGAACTTCCAGAAACTGATGAACGACAAACTCGGCATCACCTTCGACGTCGAGAAGACCAACCGCTATGCCGACCTGGGGTCGGTGACCCGCCCCCTCGCCCCTGCCGAAAAAGCTTACCTCACCAAACAGATCGAAGCCACCTACGCCACCTTCGTCGACCACGTCAGCCGGGGACGCCACCTCCGTCCCGGATATGTCGACTCGATCGGCCAGGGACGGGTGTGGAGCGGCCTCAATGCCGTACAGATCGGCCTCGCCGACACCCTCGGCGGCCTCAACGACGCCATCGCCCTCGCCGCCCGCATGGCCGGACTGGAAAAATACCGGATCGTGGAATACCCCGAACAAAAAGACCCCTTCCAGGAACTCATCCGGCAGATCACCGGTGAGATCAGAATGAGTTCAATCCCCAAAGAACTGCACGGGATCTACTACACCTGGAAAGAGATGAAAGAACTGAAAGAAAGGTGGTCCATCCAGACACGCCTGCCTTTTGTCCCCCAGATCTATTGATCCCGGCAAAGCTTCAAGCCTGGAGTTTCGAGATCCCTCTTTTTATCCTGGCCACCGTCTCCTCTTTCCCGATCATCTCCATGATGTCGAAGAGGTGAGGGCCTTTCGAGGTGCCCACGAGCAGCAGGCGCAGGGCGTTGAGCACCTTGCCCATGCCGGCTCCCTTCTCCTCGATCCATGCCTTCACCTTCTCCTCGAGCACTCCGCTCTCGAAAGGCTCCACAGCGGCCAGCAGGACCGCAAGCTCATCCATCAACTCCGGCACATCGCCTTTCCAACGTTTCTTCACCACCTTCTCGTCATACTCCTCCGGCGCCCGGAAGAAGAAGTACGCTTCGTCCCACAGCTCCCGGACAAAGTCGACCCGCTCCCGCACCAGCGCCACCACCTTCTCCACATAGGCAGGGTCGGCCTCGATGCCCCTCTTTTTCAGCTCCTCACCGAAAAGGGCGGCCACCTCGGCCAGCGGCTTGCGCTGCAGATACTGATGGTTGAACCACCGGGCCTTCTGCGGGTCGAAACGAGCTCCCGCTTTGTTGATGCGGTCGAGCGAGAAAAGACGGGCCATCTCCTCGAGGGAGAAGATCTCCTGATCGGTGCCGGGGTTCCAGCCCAGCAATGCCAGCATGTTCACCACCGCCTCGGGAAAATAGCCCTGCTCCCGGTAGCCGGGATAGACTTCCCCCTCAGGCGTTTTCCAGTCGAGGGGGAAGACGGGAAACCCCATCCGGTCGCCGTCGCGCTTGCTCAGCTTGCCCTTGCCCTCGGGCTTGAGGATCAGCGGCAGATGGGCGAACACCGGCGGCCGCCAGCCAAACGCCCGGTATAACAACACATGCAACGGCAGTGAAGGCAACCACTCCTCACCCCGGATCACGTGCGTGATGCCCATGAGATGGTCGTCGACAATGTTGGCCAGATGGTACGTGGGCATGCCGTCGGCCTTGAGGATCACCTTGTCGTCGAGGGTGGAGGTGTCCACCGTCACCTCACCCCGGATCTCATCATGCATGGTCAGCGTCTCGCCGGGATCGATCCGGAAACGCACCACATACGGCACCCCCTCGCCCAGCAGACGCTCCACTTCCTCACGGGACATCACCAGCGAATTCTTTAACTTTCCCCTGACACGATGATCATAGCTGAAAGTCTCTTTCCGTGCCTCATACTCCCGGCGCAAAGCCTCCAACTCTTCCGGAGTATCGAAAGCATAGTAAGCCTTGCCCTCCTCCAGCAGCCGGTTCACATGCTCGCGATAGATCTCTTTCCGTTCCGACTGGCGGTACGGCGCGGCGGGCCCTCCCTGATCCGGCCCCTCGTCGGGAGCCAAACCGCACCAGTGCAGAGACTCTTTGATGTATGCCTCCGCCCCCTCCACATACCTCGTACGGTCGGTATCTTCAATACGCAGGATGAACGTGCCGCCGTGACGGCGCGCAAAAAGATAATTGAACAAAGCGGTACGTACCCCGCCAATATGCAACGGCCCCGTCGGACTGGGCGCAAAACGGACTCTCACCTGCTCATTCATGTCGCAAATTTTTGCAAAACTACTCATTTTTGCCCGTTTCTTCCTTGCCCGCTTTTCCCCTTTTCGCCAATTTTACTGGGCCTCCCCCAAGAAGCTTTTATGCTTTAAATCATTTGCATCCATCGAATTTATGTGTTACTTCGTATCAAGAAACCAGGCACAATGAAAGAGAACATCATGATCATCGGCGCCTCGGGCCAGATCGGCTCCGAGCTGACCCTTCGTTTGCGTGAGCTCTATGGGGCGGGACATGTCTTCGCCACCGACCTGAAAGAACCCCCATCTGATGTGCGGGAGAGCGGTCCTTTCGAGATCCTCGACGTAATGGACGACAAACGCTTGATCCATTTCGTCATCCGCAACAAGATCACCCAGATCTACCACCTGGCCGCCGTGTTGTCGGGCAATGCGGAGAAGCTGCCCATGCAGGCCTGGCATATCAACATGAACAGCCTGCTCAATGTGCTCGACCTGGCCAAGGAGGTGGAAGAGCTGCACAAGGTCTTCTGGCCCAGCTCGATCGCCATCTTCGGCCCCACCACCCCCAAGAAGAACACGCCGCAGCTCACCATCACCGAACCCAACACGGTGTATGGCATCTCCAAGCTGGCAGGGGAGAGGTGGATCGAGTATTTCTACAAACGCTACGGCGTCGACACCCGCAGCATCCGCTACCCGGGCCTCATCAGCTACAAGACCGAGCCGGGCGGCGGCACCACCGACTATGCCGTCGAGATCTTCTACCAGGCCATCAAACACGGCCGCTACGAATGTTTCCTCGACCACGACACCACCCTGCCCATGCTCTTCATGGCCGACGCCATCGAAGCCACCGTCCGGCTTATGGAAAGCGAAGCCGACAAGCTGAGCATCCACGCCGGATACAACATCGGCGGCCTCAGCTTCAGCCCCGAAGAGCTGGCCGCCGAGATCAAAAAACACTTGCCGGAGTTCACCATCACCTACAAGCCCGACTTCCGCCAGGCCATCGCCGAAACCTGGCCCGAAAGCATCGACGACAGTGTGGCCCGGCGCGACTGGGGCTACCAGCCCCGCTACGACCTGGCCGAGATGACCCGCGTCATGCTCCAAAAGATCAAAGAAAAGTTGAACAAATAAACCTTACTGCCATGTACAGCGAACGAGTGAGAGAACATTTCCGGAAAGAACTCGACAGCATCCGCGAGGCCGGCCTCTTCAAAGAGGAACGGATCATCACCTCCCCCCAGGGAGCCGAGATCACCCTCAACACCGGCCAAAAGGTGCTGAACTTCTGTGCCAACAACTACCTGGGCCTCTCCAACAGCCCCGAGCTGATCCAGGCCGCCAAGGAGGCTATGGACACCCGCGGCTTCGGGATGTCGTCGGTGCGTTTCATCTGCGGCACCCAAGACCTCCACAAGGAGCTGGAATACCGTATCTCGAAGTTCTTCGGCACCGACGACGCCATCCTCTATGCCGCCTGCTTCGACGCCAACGGTGGCATCTTTGAGCCGCTGCTCACCGACCAGGATGCGATCATCTCCGACCAGCTCAACCACGCCTCGATCATCGACGGCGTACGCCTAAGCAAGGCCCAACGCTTCCGCTACCGCAACGGCGACATGCAAGATCTCGAAGAAAAGCTCAAGGAGGCTGCCTCGGCACGCTTCCGCATCATCGTCACCGACGGCGTCTTCTCCATGGACGGTAACGTCGCCCCGGTCGATGAGATCGTCAAACTGGCCGAAAAATACGACGCTCTGGTGATGGTCGACGAAAGCCACTCGGCCGGCGTCGTCGGCAAGACAGGCCGCGGCGTCACCGAGCTGTTCGACATACGCGGACAGGTCGACCTGATCACCGGCACCCTGGGGAAAGCCTTCGGCGGCGCCATCGGCGGCTTCACCACCGGCCGCAAAGAACTGATCGAGATGCTGCGGCAACGCTCCCGACCCTACCTCTTCTCCAACAGCCTACCCCCCTCCGTCGTCGGCGCCGCCATCAAGATGTTCGACATGATGGACCAAACCGCCGAACTACAGGAGAAACTGCACAGCAACACCGACTACTTCATGGAGAAGATGACCAAACTGGGCTTCGACCTCAAACCCACCCAGTCGGCCATCTGCGCCGTGATGCTCTACGATGCCAAGCTGTCGCAGGACTTCGCCGCCCGCCTGCTCGACGAGGGGATCTACGTCATCGGCTTCTACTACCCCGTCGTGCCCAAAGGCGAAGCACGCATCCGCGTCCAGCTCTCCGCCGCCCACGAAAAAGAACATATCGACAAGGCCGTCGAAGCCTTCGAAAAAGTGGGCAAAGAACTGGGCGTGATCAAATAAAGATCACCACACAAAAAGCGGGGCCAAAGGGTCCCGCTTTTTTTGTGTCCCGGAAAGAGCCCGCTCATCCGCACTTCGACGAGCCGCAGTCGAGGCAGATGAGACAGCCCTCCTGGTACACCAGGTTCTTCGAGCCGCAAGCATCGCACACCTCGCCGCTGAAGGCTTTGGTGCCGTCGGGGATGAACTTCTTCAACGCACGCGCCACCCCGGCCTTCCAGGTGTTGATGCTGTCGTTGTCCAGCTGCAGCTTCGAGACCAACTCCACAACATTCGGGATCGGCATACCGTGCCGCAACACCCCCGAGATTAGCTTCGCATAATTCCAGAACTCTTTGTTGAACATGTGCGACAAGCCCCCAACGGTGTTCTTGTACCCGTATTTGTCGATATACTGGAAATCGTAGCGCGCCTTCCCGTCGGGCTCACGCACCTTGATGATCTTCCCTTTGGTGATGTTCTTGGGAATGAGCAGGACATCCTCCTCCTCCATGCCGGTGAAGATCTCATACGGCCTACCGTCCTTGATCCCCACAAAGGCGATCCACTTCTCGTTGTTGTTGTGGAAACGCACCACCTCCGCATCCAACACCGCCGGCCGCTTCTCGAACTGATGATGATCCTCCTCCGTCGGCTTTTTCTTCTTATCGTTGGAGATGAGCACCCCTTCGCGCGATCCTTCACGATAGACCGTCACCCCCTTGCAGCCCGACTCCCAGGCGGTGACATACAACTTGCCCACCATCTCTTCGGGAATATCCTCGGGAAGGTTCACCGTCACACTGATGGAGTGGTCGACCCACTTCTGGATCAACCCCTGCATCTTCACCTTTGCCACCCAGTCGATGTCGTTGGCCGAAGCATTGTAATAGGGCGACTTGCGGATGAGCGCCTCCATCTGTTCATCATCATAACGGCTCACCTCATCGACATCATAACCGTTCACCTCGAGCCAGGTCCTGAACTTGTGATGGAAGACATTGAACTCTTCCCAGGCATCACCCACTTCGTCGACGAAGGTGACCTTCACGTCGGGATCGTTGGGGTTCACCTTGCGGCGCCGCTTGTATACCGGCCGGAACACCGGCTCGATGCCCGAGGTGGTCTGGGTCATCAGGCTCGTCGACCCCGTCGGGGCGATCGTCAGCAGCGAGATGTTGCGGCGGCCATATTTGACCATCTCCTCATACAAGGCAGGATCTTCGTTCTTCAGGCGGTTGATGAAAGGATTGTCTTTTTCCTTCTCCGCATCGTAGATCTCAAAGGCACCGCGCTCCTTGGCCATCTGCACCGACGCCCGGTACACCTCGATGGCCAGGGTCTTGTGCACCTCTACGGAAAAGTCGATCGAGTTGTCGCTGCCGTATTGCAGACCCAGCGCAGCATGCATGTCGCCTTCGGCCGTAATGCCGATCCCCGTACGGCGCCCCTGCAACGCCTTTTTGCGGATGTTCTCCCACAAACGGCGCTCTACTCCCTTGATCTCGTCCGACTCGGGATCCTTGGCGATCTTGTCAAGGATCTTGTCGATCTTCTCCAACTCCAGGTCGATGATGTCGTCCATGATGCGCTGGGCATAATGCGCATGCTTTTTGAATTTCTCAAAGTTGAACTTCGCCTGGGGCGTGAAAGGATCATCCACATAGCTGTACAGGTTGATCGCCAGCAGACGGCATGAATCATACGGACAGAGAGGGATCTCCCCGCAGGGGTTCGTGGCGACCGTGCGGAACCCCTGATCCGCATAACAGTCGGCCACCGACTCGCGGATGATCGTATCCCAAAACAGGATGCCCGGCTCGGCCGACTTCCAGGCGTTGTGGACGATCTTGTTCCACAACTTGCGCGCATCGATCTCCTTCTTGTATTTGGGATTGGGCGAGTCGACGGGATATTGCTGGATGTAAGGCTTCCCCTCGACCACCGCCTGCATGAACTCATCGTCGATCTTCACGGAAACATTGGCCCCGGTCACCTTGCCGCTCTCCAGCTTGGCATCGATGAATGCCTCCGAATCGGGATGCTTGATGGAGATGGTAAGCATCAGGGCCCCGCGGCGGCCGTCCTGGGCCACTTCACGGGTAGAATTGGAATACCTCTCCATGAACGGCACCACCCCCGTGGAGGTGAGGGCACTGTTCAGCACCGGACTGCCTTTCGGACGGATGTGCGAAAGATCATGCCCCACCCCGCCACGGCGCTTCATCAACTGCACCTGCTCCTGGTCGATCTTCATGATCGCCCCGTACGAATCGGAAGGCCCGTCATTGCCGATCACAAAGCAGTTCGAAAGCGAAATGATCTGGAAATCGTTGCCGATCCCCGACATCGGCCCCCCCTGCGGGACGATGTACTTGAAATCTTTCAACAACTCATAGATCTGTTCCTCAGTCATCGGATTGGGATACTTGGCCTCGATGCGCGCCAGCTCCCGCGCCAGACGACGATGCATGTCATCCGGCGTCTTCTCATACAACCGCCCCTGCGGATCCTTCAACGCATACTTCGTCACCCACACCTTGGCCGCCAACTCATCCCCCTTGAAATAGGCCTTGCTGGCTTCCATCGCCTCCTCAAAAGAATAGATCCGCATCTCCGCCTTCTCCTCTGAATGGACTTTTTCCCTCCCGGGAATATCTTTTTTCTCTTCTTTTTGATGGGTCTGGGTTTGACTGGTAAACAGATCGTCCATTTGGCTCAGGTTTTAATGGGTTGAAACACTAGGTAATATGCCCCGGGAAAAATTTTCGGCAGGCGGATATCAAAGTTAGTGCAGCCAGCCAGTTTCCACAAGAGCCTCCCTTTCGATTTTATTAACATTTCACAAAAGTTTTGAACGCTTCTCTATATCCCTTTCAATGTGAACAGGTTAATGTTATTATCCTGTCCGTCAGGTACTTGCAATATTCGCAAAAAAGTGCTCACGCCCCGCAAAGCCACGCTGCGAGCGGAAAATGTCACAAAAAAAGGGGGCAAAGATGCCCCCTTTTTCACTTTTACAAATTGTATCAGAAAATATAACGGAAGCCGATCTGAGCCTGCCACCTCGAGCTCGAGATTCCCGAATCGTCAATGTCCCAAACCGGCTTGTCCGGATCGGCCGTATAGCTGAAAGTCGGCGTGGTTCCGTCGGCTTCGAATCCTTCGAAATTGATCAGACGGTCGTAACCATACCGTACATAATAACGGCGTCCCCAGTTCTTGTTGAGCATGTTGGTAAAGTTGTAGATGTCCATCGTGAACTGGAGCGTGTTGCGGCGGTCACCGATGTTGGTGAAGATATCCTGGGCAATCTTCAGGTCGATGATGTTGATGAACGGCGTGCGGGCACCATTCCTTTCGGCATACTCTCCCCGGTGCTTGCTGAGATACTTGTCGTTACGGATGAACTTGTCCAGGGCAGCCCACTGCTCGTCGGCCGTCACACCGTTTTTGTCCACCAACACGATGTCGCTCCGAGTGGCCGGGATGTAGATCAGGTTGTTGTTGCTCTCACCGTTGCCGTTTAGATTACCCCTGTCGTTGTACACATACGAATAGCGCTGTCCCGACTGGCCGTTGTAGAAAAGGCTGATGGTCGTGGCCATGTGCTTGAGGTACTCGATTCGGTAAGTGAGGTACGCCACAATGCGGTGCCCCAAGTCAAAGTCGGAGATGCTCAGATCGAGGTTGTTCAGGCCGTTGACCTGCTCCATGTAGCGCCACTGCGACGAGTTCTGCGACGAGGTGCCGTCGTTGACCGCCATGGCCCGCCCGAAGGTATAGGCCACACTCCCGGCAAAGCCCTTGCTGAACTTCTTCTCCAGCTGAACCGTCAGGTTGTAGGTATACCCCTTGCTGGTGTTGGTACCCACCATCACACGGGTGTAGTTGGGATCCAGCTTGCTGTTGTCCCAATGGGGACGGTTATCGGCCCCGGTCAAGTAAAAGTCCGGCTTGGGTGAGACGTTCATGTTGTAATACAACACGTTGTTGAGCGTCTTGGTGTAGATCCCCTCGACGGTCAGCACCGTCCCCCAGCCGAGTTTTTTGTCGAAGGCCAGGTTCAGGCGCAACACCTGCGGGAACTTGTAATCCTCGGCAAAGAGGTCCATCTGTCCCCCGTAAGGAGGATCCTGCTGGTCGAAATCGCCGCGCTTGTACTGCTGGTCCCAGCGGCTTTCGAAGGGAATGTAATACCCCCACGAATCCCGCACATACACGCCACCGATGGTCAGACCGTTGTTGGTGTACGAACCGCCCGGCCACACCAGCGGGATGCGGCTGGTGAAGATACCCACACCGCCACGCACCTGGAAGGTCTCATCATCCAGCACATCCCAGTTGAAGCCCACACGCGGCGACCACAGCAGTTTGCCCTTGGGCATCTTGCCGGCACGGGCCCCCAGCATGTCCCAGCCGGCGGCCTCGATCACTCCCACCGTCGAGTCGTTGAAGTGCTTGTCCTCTACAGGATCCTGCAAGAACACCGGCATGTCTACACGCAAACCGGCTGTCACCTTGAAGGTATTGCTTACCTGGATCTCATCCTGTGCATAGATCCCCCACTGCAGCATCCCGAAATCGGCCGCCGCCTTGGCACCGTCACCCGTGATGTCACCGGGGATCAGCGAATACCCCCGCTCATACTGCATGGCCGAAGCCACCCCGACCGTGTCGGCAAAACCCCGCCCGTTCACCGTCATGAAATCTGCCAACGAACGATATCGGTATTCGCCGAAGTTCTTCCGCATGAAAAGGTTGTACGTATGCGAATATTCCACGTTGAACCCGAAGGTGAAAGTGTGCTTCCCCTTGTACAGGTTGAAATTGTCCGTAATGGTCAGCACGTTCTGATCCAGCTGGTTGGCCGTGGAATACGGCTCCGACCCAAAATAGATCGTGGCCGGACCGTCATAAATTCGGACCGAGGGGAAATTCTGCCCCAGCGGATCGCGGTCGTCCCGGACCGTCGTGTAACCCATGATCAGGTTATTGGAAAAATTGTTGAAGTTGCTCTTCAGTTCCAGGGAAGTGGAATTGGTCTTGCTCGGGAAATACTGGCCGTTGTTCATGAAAGAAAGGCTCCGCGAACTGGAGGCATAGACCTTGGTAGCTTCCAGATAGGTGTACGAATGGCGCAGCATCATCTTGTGGTGCTGGCTGATGTTCCAGTCGAGGCGCACCAGCAGCTTGTCAGAGTTGAGCGAAGATTTTTTATTGAGATAAGGTCCCGGTTCATAGCCGAACTCATTGCGCAGTTTGTTGGCCAGCGCCTCGATCTCCGCCTGCGAAGAATTTCCCGTATAATCCGAAAAGTTGAAAGGCTTGGGCGTCTCATCGCGGCCGATCTCGGCACTCACGAAATAGAACAGTTTGTTTTTGATGATCGGCCCACCGATACGTGCGCCGTAGGTCTTCGAGGTAAAGTCGGGCAGCTTGGTACGCTCAACATTTTCGTCGTCGGTAGGGGTTTTGCCGGCCAGTCCTTCGTTGCGGAAGTAGTAATAGACCGACGCCTCCACCTTGTTCGAGCCGCTGCGCGTGACAGCGTTGATGCTGGCGCCGGCAAAACCCGACTGCCGCACATCATAAGGTGCCAGAACCACCTGGAACTGCTCGATGGCATCCATGCTGATGGGCGAGCCGCCCGTCTGACCGCCGTTGGTACCCGTGGGCGACAGACCGAAAACATCATTGTTCACCGCCCCGTCAATCGAGATGGCATTGTAGCGGTTGTTGATCCCGGCGATCGAGATGGCGCCATTGTCGCTCACCGTCGCCTGCGGCGTCAGCCGCGCCATATCGGCAATGCTGCGTTCCACCGTCGGCATCATCGCGATCTGCTCGTTGCTGATCACCGTCTCGGCACCCGTCTTGTTGCCGTCGAAAGCATTGTACGAATAACGTTTGCCCACCACGGCCACCTCGCCCAACTGTGTGGCGGTCGTCTTGAGCGTCACGTTCAGACGATACGTCTGACCCAGCGTCAGATAGATCCCCTCCTTCGTGAAAGGCTGATACCCCACATAGGATACCGTCACCCTGTAAGGTCCTCCCACGTTCATGTTGGGTATACGGAAATAACCCTGTTCGTCCGTGATCCCGCCGAACTGCGACCCCGTCGGAACATGCACGGCCACGATCGTCGCCCCCGGAAGAGGCTCCCCATTCTCATCCACCACGCGTCCGTTGATGCCGGATGTCGTGGTACCCTGTCCGTACGACAAGGCCCCGGCCATGATGAACATCATCACCGCCATCAGACTTTTCACTGCTCTTTTCATACGTTTTGTCGGTTTAGGTTATTTAATGATGTAAATATATGAATACATCTTGGGCGATCTTCAGAAAAGCTTCAACAAGTTGTTAACAATCACGTCGGTACTGCCTGCCGACTCCATCACGAAAGTACGGGCTATCTCAGCGGCCCTCTCCCTTGCAGGAATATCATCGTACAGGAGATTGAGCCGACTTTCCAAAGATTCCCCATCCTCGACGGGGAATGCCCCTCCCCGCCTCACCAGTTCGACCGCTTCCCGGAATTTTTCATAACGGGGGCCAAAGAGCACCGGCATGCCGTATACAGCAGCCTCCAAGATATTGTGAATACCTGCCCCGAAACCTCCTCCTATGTATGCCACCTTGCCATAAGCATACAGCGAAGAGAGCATCCCGATATTGTCAATGATCAACACTTCCGCTGCCTCCGGCCGCTGCTTGTCTGCCTCACTGTAAAAGAGGGTGGGGATCTTCAACTGCTCTTTCAGCCAGGCAAGATGCGTACGATGGATCTCGTGCGGTGCGATGATCCATTTGTAAGGCCGTATCCGTGCATTGATATACCTTGCCAGCAGCGTCTCATCCTCTTTCCATGTGCTGCCGGCCACCACGACCGTCCTGTCCGCCCCGAAAACCTCCGCCACCGGAATGCGCTTGCGGGAAGAGGCGACAGCCACCACCCGGTCGAAACGGGTATCGCCCGCCACCTCCACCTGACGGATCCCCCGCGCCCGCAAAAGAGCGGCCGAAGTGTCATCCTGGACAAAGATCTTCCTGTACACCCGGAACATCCGCAGGAACCAACGCCCCCACCAGCGGAAAAACCACTGCTCCGGCCGGAAGATCGCAGAGATCAACACCACCGGAACCCGTCGCTCGTCCAACACACGCAAAAAATGATACCAGAACTCGTATTTCACAAACACAACAAGATCCGGATCGATCAACTCAACAAACCGCCGTGCGTTCCTGCGTGTATCCAAAGGTAGATAAAAAACATGATCGGCCCCTCTGTAATCCTTGCGCACCTCATATCCCGAAGGCGAAAAGAACGTCAGTACGATCCGTATATCCGGCATCTTCTCCTTCAACGCCTCCATCACCGGCCGTCCCTGCTCAAACTCCCCCAGCGAAGCACAATGGAACCATACCGTCGTCCCCTCTTTGCGGTATTGAGCCGCAATATGCCGGAACAAACCTTTTCTCCCCGTCACCCAGGCCTTTGCCTTCGGATGAAAAAAAGCTGCCAGCCGGATCACCCCTCCATACAACCAGACCGCCAAAGAATAGATCACTGCCACTCCTTATTCGCTTTTATGATGATAAGCCTCCGTAAGCATATCTTCGCGCCACAAAGGAAATATTTTCCCCCCGAAAAAATCACTCGCTGTACCGGGAAAGATCCATCAAAACGCTGCCAATAACAGGTCAAGGTCTTTGGAAAGGATCCCGAAGCGTTTTCCTATCACAGGGTTGGTAAGGATCCCCTTAAAGAGATAGACCCCTTTCCGCAGGCCGGGATCCTCGCGCAGGCGGTTCTCAATGCCGCCGGCATCCCCTATATCGGAAAGGATGGGGGTAAAGACATTGCTTAAAGCGATCGAGGCCGTGCGCGCCACCCGCGAAGGGATGTTGGCCACACAATAATGGATCACACCGTATTTTGTAAAGACCGGGTCGCCATGGTCCCGCCACTCCGACGTCTCGATACAACCTCCCTGGTCGATGCTGATATCCACGATCACCGCACCGTTCTTCATCTTCTTGACCATCTCCTCGGTGACGACATACCTTTTTTTCTCTGTTCCGGTAAGGTGCATGGCCCCGACGAGGACATCCGCAGTAAGAAGCGCTTTCAACAATACCCGAGGATGGAAGACGGAAGTCTGCACCCGGTGTCCCAAATAGGTCTGCAGCCGCTTGAGCTTGTACACCGAGCTGTCGAAGATCTTCACCACTGCCCCCAGCCCCAATGCCGCCCGGGCCGCATACTCCGCCGCCGTCCCTGCCCCCAGGATCACCACCTCCGTGGGATTGATGCCCGACACTCCCCCTAACAACACCCCCTTGCCTTCATGCACATTGCTCATATATTCGGCCGCAATGAGAATGGAAGTGAGACCCGCGATCTCGCTCATCGACCGCACCACCGGATAATGCTCATACTTGTCGCGGATATTCTCAAAGGCAATGGCTGTCACCTTCTTCTGCATCAGCTTGCGGATGAACTTTTCAGTATGTTTCGTCAGATGCAACGAAGAGATGATGGTCTGGCTTCCCCGCAGCAACGAAGCCTCTTCGATGGTCAGGGGCGAGACCTTCAGGATCAGGTCCGACTGTAACACCTCCTTGACCGTCTTGACGATCATTGCCCCACACTCACTGTAATCATGATCGCTGTAACTGGCCCGCTCGCCGGCACCCTCCTGCACCACCACCCGGTGCCCTTCGTTCACCAGGATTTCCACCGCCTCGGGCGTCAATGCGATACGGTTCTCAAAAGGATCTGCCTCCTTCGGGATGCCGATCGAAAGCGACCGCCTCCGTAAGGTCGTCTCTAACACCTCCTCCTGCGGTAGGAGACTCTCCTTGCTCAGCGAAAAGCGAATACCATTAGATGATTCTCCCATGACCTTGATCTCCTTTAGCGGGATTCATCCATCCAAGTTAACGTTTTTACCACAAAATTCAAACCGTTGCGGCAGCCTCCCGCACGACGATCTCACGGGAATGTTCGCCGGTGCTCTTCAGATATACCGCCACCGCCCCTTCCGGCACAAACCCTGCCCGCTCCGGCCATTCCACAAAACAATAGTTGCCACTCTCCAAGTATTCCACCAGCCCCACATCCAGCGCCTCCTGCGGGGTCTCCATCCTGTAAAGATCCAAATGATACACCTCTTCCCCTCCCTCCGTGACATAGACGTTCACAATGGCAAAGGTCGGGCTCTGCACCGTATCGGCAACGTTTAATGCCTGACAGAAACGCTTGATGAACGTCGTCTTGCCGGCACCCAGATCCCCAAAAAAAAGGAAGATCCTTTTCTCCGGCCAGGCCGCCAACACCTGTTGTGCCACCGCAGCCAGCTCATCCTCGCTGTTCACCAAAAAACGCTGCTCACTCATGGGTTCCGGGGTTGTAACACGGCAAACGGGATCACCATCTCCTCCAGCGAGATCCCGCCATGCTGAAACGTTCCTTTGTAATAACGGGAAAAATAGTTCAGATTCTTGGGATATACCAGGTATTGTTTCTCCCGCGCAAAGACGAACGACGAGGTGATATGGTCCTTCGGCAACTGCATCTCCTCCGGACGGCGGCAGGCAAACACCTCCTTCGGATCATAGTTGAGATTCCTGCCCAGCTTGTACCGCAGGTTGGTGGTGGTGTCACGGTCGCCGATGATCTTTACCGGCACCTCCACATCGATGCTCCCGTGGTCGGTGGTGATAAAAAGGGTGATCTCCTTGTCTGCCAGAAAACGGATGAGCGAATACATGTAGGAATGTTCGAACCAGGTCCCCGCCAGGGCCCGGAACGCCTTCTCATCCCTCGCCAGCTCCCGGATGATATCCATCTCCGTGCGGGCATGCGAGAGCATGTCGATAAAGTTGTACACCAGCACCACCAGATCGTTCTGCAGGAGGTTGTTCAACTCGGCAAGGATCCTTTTCCCTTCCCGTTGGTTCAGCACCTTCCGGTAGGCAAAACGGATGCCGGGAGCATAACGCCGAACCTGCTCGGCAAAAAGCTGTTCCTCGAACTCATTCTTGTTGCCCTCTTCCTCATCGAAACGCCAATACTGGGGAAAACGGCGGTGGATCTCCAGGGGCATCATGCCGGCGAACATCGCATTGCGGGCATACTGGGTCACCGTGGGCAGGATGCTGCAAAACAGCTCCTCCCGCTCCAACAGGAACTGGTCACTCAACAGCCGGTACAACACCCGCCACTGATCGTAGCGCAGGTTGTCCACCACCACGACCACACTCTTCTTGCCTGCCTTCACATGGGGGAAGACCCACTTCCGGAACACCGCCGGCGACAGGACGGGAGGATCCCCTTTGCCGGAGAGCCAGGGGATGTACTGCTTCATCACATAACGGGCAAAGGCCTGTTCCGCCTCCCGCCGCTGGTCGGCCAACACCTCGGCCATGCCCCCCGTCTCCCGGCCCGTCATCTCCATATCCCAGTAGATCAGACGACGGTAGATCTCCGCCCACTCGTCAAAACTGCCCGCCATGGCGATCTTTACAGAAAGATCGCGGAACTCATCGCGATACTTCTTGATCGTTTGCTCCTCTACGATCTTCTCCTGCTCGGTCACCTTCTTCAACGTCAACAACAGCTGTTGCGGCCGTACCGGCTTGATGAGATAGTCGGCGATCTTCGAACCGATGGCCTGTTCCATCAGATCCTCCTCCTCACTCTTGGTGATCATCACCACCGGCAGGTCCGGTGCACCCTCCTTGATCCGTACCAATGTCTCCAGACCGCTCAGCCCCGGCATGTGCTCATCGACGAACACCACATCCCACGGCTCCTCACGCACCCGCTCCAAAGCATCCACCCCGTTGGTGGCCGTCTCCACATGATAACCCCGCTCCCGCAGGAACATCACCTGCGACTGCAACAGGTCGATCTCATCATCTACCCACAGGATCCTCGTCTTCTTCATGGACTTTTCCTTTCCCTCCAGCATAAATTACGGAAGATCACTTAAGATAATGCTTTTTGTAAAAAATCCGGTAAGCATCCACCGACTTGTTCCTGAGAAACTCCTCATAGTTCTGCTTCGTGAACAGAAAGGCATGGATCCCATACTGGGAAAGGATCTTCAGCAGGGCGGAAGAGGCGTTGAATGCAACCTCATACTTCTTTGCTTCTTTCATATTCCCCAACGGCCGGACGATGAGGATATCATACCCTTTGAGTGGATCTTTTTTCTCTACCGTCACATTGAACTCTTTCTGGGGATACTGGTCGGTGTTGAAATTGATGATCTCAAACTTCAATTCATTCAAATCGACGCTTCCCTTGGGGACCAGCAATACCAGAAAATGCTCATCCGCAGGGGAGAACTTGTAGTTCAGGCGGGCCGTGCGCTCATCTTCCTCTTTCTTCACGACCGGGTTCTCTTTTTTCAACAAGGCGATAAGCGATTTCGCCCGGTCGCGGATCTGGGCATCCTGGACGGTATCAGCCACCCACTCGAGCTGATCCTTCAACACCTTCGGATCGCTGCTTTTCCCCATGGCCAACGCCCGCAAGAAAAGATAACGGTCGCGCAGATAAGGATCCAGACTGTCTTTCAGCGCCGCATCGGCCGCAGCGATCACCTTCGCATATTCCCCCCGCTCAAAAAGATCATATACCTGCGCATAACGCTCTTCCGCCTCCTTGCGCTTCTCGTTGACCTTTTTGTAATATTCAGGATCTTTCAGGATCTTCGCCTGCTCACTCTCAGGGAAACGGGCGATAAGCATCGCCTTGTACTTGTCGGCCAGCGCTGTCTGTCCGGTCTCCTTGTAGATCTTGTAGAGGTTGTAATAGGCCGGCAGGGTGTATTCCCCGTTGGGGTAGTCCTTCACCAGCGTCTCCAGGTTGCGGAGGGCCCGCTGATGGTCGTGCATCTCCTCCTCAAAGATGAGGGACGACTCGAAGAGGCCCTCCTGGCGTTTCGCATGAGAGAGGGCCATGAGCGAGTCGTTCAGCGGGATCTGGCGCAAGTAGTAGCTGCGGCTCTTGCGATTGGTCGTGCTCTGA
>Ga0256835_1001150_pt1 | contig 16465 bp, 13 predicted proteins | sample PIR30metaG_FD_185972 | JGI IMG/M metagenome (GOLD analysis project Ga0256835, IMG submission 185972) | Hydrothermal vent microbial communities from East Pacific Rise, Pacific Ocean - PIR-30 | ecosystem: Environmental > Aquatic > Marine > Hydrothermal vents | place: Pacific Ocean: East Pacific...
ATCTATTACATCGTATCCATCGGCCTTCAAAGATTCCTTGACCTTGTCAACCAACACGAACTTGTGTTCCTCAGAACAATCCATTCTTATCTCAGGAGTAGAAACCGTTTCAGCAAGGCCATGAAGCAGCATGGACAGGCTTTTGTTCTCTTCGGCTAGCAATTCACAAAGACGAAGAGCAGCATAGGTGGCGTCATCAAAACCAAAGAACCGATCTGCAAAAAAGATGTGTCCGCTCATCTCGCCTGCCAGCAAGGCTCCTGAATCCTTCATCTTTTGTTTTATAAGGCTGTGCCCTGTTTTCCACATGATGGGCCTTCCACCGTGGGCCTTTATATCCTCATAAAGTATATGAGAACACTTGACCTCTCCTATTATTGCAGCACCAGGATTATCCCTTAAAAGCCGTCTTGCAAGAAGAAGCAGTATCTTGTCTCCGTAGATGACATTGGCATTTTCATCAACAACACCTATTCTGTCACCGTCACCGTCAAAGGCAATTCCTATATCCGCACCTGTATCTTTTACGCGTTTTTTGAGGTCCTTCAGGTTTTCCAAAACCGTAGGGTCTGGGTGATGGTTGGGGAAGGTTCCATCAACCTGACAAAAAAGGCTTTCCACAATGCATCCTGCCTGCCTAAAGGCATCAGGGGCCACAAGGGCAGATACCCCGTTGCCACAGTCGAGCACCACTTTCAAGGGCCGGCTTATATTAATATTTTCTCTTAAATATTTGAGATAATCTCCTATTATTTCGTATTTTTCACATAATCCGTTGCCCTGTCCAAACTCTCCATTCTCTATAAGCCTTTTGATCTCCTGAATCTGCTGGCCATGGATGGTTGAAGGGCCCAGGCACATCTTTAACCCATTAAACTGTGGGGGATTGTGACTGCCAGTAATCTGAATGCCACCGTCAGTATCCAGATGAAAAATAGAAAAATACAGCACAGGTGTTGGACACTGGCCTATATCTATGACCTTAATGCCTGTTGAAACAAGGCCGGCAATCAAGGCCTCTTGCAGTCTTTTGGAATGAAGGCGTCCATCCCGGCCTGATGTTATTACGCTACCCCCCTGGCCCTTGACAATAGTGCCAAAGGCCTTGCCAATCTGGCAGACAGCCTCTTCTGTCAGGTCTTTATCAACAACGCCTCTAATGTCGTATTCCCGAAATATATGAGGTGTAATTCCGTGGACTTGCTCCATATCATGTGTCTCCTGTTAGGTTTTTAAGCACCAGCTCCTTTAGACAAGAAATAAACACTGGAGAGTTATTCAGGGAAGGTGTGCGGACCAGTCTAACGCCGCGTTTCTTCATCATGTCTTTATAAAGGATATCTATTTCATAAAGGGTCTCTATATGATCGGAAACAAAGCTTATGGGCACACACAAAATCTCTTTTACCCCATCCCTTGCAAGTTTCACTAGCAGGTGATCTGTGGCGGGTTCAAGCCATCTTACAGGGCCGCTCCTGCTTTGGAAGCAAAGGGTTCCCCTTATGCCTGTTTCCTGTTCAATGGCCCTTATGGTCCTGTTGATATGATCTACATAGGGATCGCCCTGCTCGACCATCTTTTGGGGAAGGGAATGGGCACTGTACACAAGTCTGAACCCTGAATGATCACTAATCTGTGACAGCCCTTTTTTTATGCACTGACAAAGGGCCTTGATGTAAAGTGGATGATCCGGGTAGCTGTCTATTACAGAATACTCTTTTATGCCAAGGTCTTCGGCCGCTTTCTTAAAATCATCTACAGAGGTACCAGCAGTTGCATGGCTATAGTGTGGATACATGGAAAGTGCGACAAACCTCTTTACCCCTTTTCTTTTTAAACGAGCCAGCTGGTCAGGTGTTCTTGGAGCAAAGTATCGCATGCCTGGAACACAATAAAATGGGCCATGTGGCAGATCACACCGGTTTAATTCCTTGCCCAGGGTGTCGGCTTGCACGTTGGTGATGTGTAAAAGGGGGCTTTTGCCGCCTATTTTTTTATAACATGCAGCACTCTTGGGTGCCCTTTTTCTGGCAATGAGCCAGGCAATCGGCCTTTGTAAAAACGGAGGACCAAGCTGTATGATCTTTCTGTCTGAAAAGAGGTTGAACAAGAAAGGCCTTACTGCCTCAAGGCTGTCTGGCCCTCCCATATTTAAAAGAATAACCCCGGTAGCCATATTATATTATGATGAAAGTTCGTGGATGATATCTATTGCCAATCTTACCTTGTCTGGAGGAATCTCTGGCAACACCCCATGACCAAGGTTAAAAATGTGGGCCTTGGCACAAAGCCCCTGATATAAAATCTCTGCTATCCTTTCCCTTAACCTGTCTTCTGTCAAAAATAGAAGGCAGGGGTCCAGATTTCCCTGCACCACTGCATCTTGGCCAAGGCTTTTTAGGGCCGTTTTTATGTCTGTTCTCCAGTCCAGCCCAAATACATCAGCCCCTGAATGACGCACCAGATCCAACAGATGGCCACCGTCATAGACGAAATATATCATTGGAACGCCCTTGTCTTTAAGGGCATGAAAAATTCTTCTGGCATAGACCAGGGCACCGTCTCTAAAATCCTGTCTGGTAAGAATCCCTCCCCATGTATCAAAAAGCTGGACTGCCTGGGCACCTGCATCTATCTGTGCAGAAAGGTATTTAATGGTTACATCTGTGATCAAATTCATCACCGCCCTGAAAAGATCAGGCTTGGAAAAGAGCATCTTTTTGGTGTGCACAAAGCTTTTGGTGGTTCCACCTTCTATGAGATATGTGGCAAGGGTGAATGGAGCCCCTGCAAACCCGATGAGTGGCACCTTTTCCGAAAGTTCTTTTCTGAGTATTCGTATGGTATCCAAAACAAAAATTAAATCTTTTTGGGGATCTACAGAATGAAGGATGGAAAACTCGTCCCATGATCTTACAGGAGGGGTGATCACCGGCCCCCTGCCCTCTTTGAAGGTCAATCCTGCACCCATGGCCTCAAGGGGAATCAGGATATCTGAAAACAGTATGGCAGCATCCACGCCAAGAAGGTCTACAGGCTGAAGGGTGACTTCTGCAGCCAGCTCAGGTGTCTTACACATGGTGAGAAAATCCGCCCTGCCCCTTATTTGCTGATATTCAGGAAGGTACCTGCCTGCCTGCCTCATAAACCAGACCGGCACTGGCCGGGTCTTTTCACCCCTGCATGCCTTCAGAAAGTTGTCATTCATACGTCTCATCCCTCCCCTGCCCGAAGTTTTTTGGGTGTATAATTGCAAAATGGCTCTTCCTCAAGATAGTCCCCAGTTACGGCATAGGCCCTGGCACGGCAGCCACCGCACACCCTGACATATTCACACGAGCCGCAAGAGCCCTTGTATGATGAAAAATCTCTTAGTTCCCTAAAAAGCTTTGCACCATCCCATATGTCTTTTAGAGACTGCTGCCTTACATTTCCCGCAGAAAGCGGAAAGTAGCTGCACGGCAAGACGTTTCCATCAACATCAATCAGACATATAAGCTGTCCAGCAAGACACCCCTTGGCCCCACCGGTAGAAAATTTGAGGCTTCGGTGCTCAAGCCTCTTGCCGTCCCTTTTGGCAAGCTGCATCTTTACCCGGTAGTAATGGGGGGCACAGGTGGGTCTGACAAGCAGATCCTTCTCCTGTTTTTCCATCTCATAGTGCCACTCCAGAAGCTTTTCATAGTCCTCAGGGCTTATAAGTTCACTCATGATCTCCTCCCCCCGCCCTGTTGGCACTATCATAAACATATACCAGGCTGTGGCTCCAAGTTTTTTGGCCAGTCTGTAAACGTTTTGGATGTCGTGTTGGTTTCTTTTAGTAAATGAGGAGTTTATAAGAAAACTTATACCATGTTCTCGAAAAAGCCGTGCAGCATTCATGGTCCCTTCAAATGCCCCTGGCTGATTGCGGAAATTGTCATGGATTTCAGCAGTTGAGCCGTCAAGACTCAGTGACACCATCTTTATTCCAGCATCCTTTATCATTTGGCACACTTCCGAAGTAACAAGGGTACCGTTTGTGGCAAGGCACATCCTTAGTCCCTTTTGAGTGCCATAGGAGGCAAGCTCAAACCAGTCCTGTCTAAGAAGGGGTTCTCCTCCTGACAGCACCACCACAGGCATTGAAAAAGAAGAAATGTCGTCTATGATCCTTTTTCCCTCTTCTGTTGAAAAGTCAGGATGTTCCTTAACTTCCATCTCTGATGACGAGCGGCAATGTACACAGTGCAAATTGCACCTTCTGGTTATCTCCCATGCAAGCCACTTTAGTTCAAAATCCATTTATAAGACCTCGGTATAGTGAAATGTTTGGTATCCATCCTTTTAAAACCTAATCTGTCACATTTTGCATTAAAATAAAAGCCTGACAGCCCGTCCATCAGATCTTGGCAAGCTCCCTTTTGCAGGTTGCCACATAAAGCTTCATGTATCTCTTGGCAACCTTATCCCAGGTATACTTATCCAAGATTATTTCCACTGCCTTTTGCTGCATTTTTCTTAAGGTTGAAGGCGATTCATTAAAGATGGCAACCGCCCTTGCCATAACAGAGGCAAGCTCAGCTGGGTCTTCAGAGTAAAAACTAAGACCATTCACTCCATCTCTCACCTTGACCAACCCACCAGTATGCCTGACAATTGGAATGTTCCCCATAATCTGGGCAATAAAGTCGGTGAGGCCACATGGCTCATATCTGGAAGGAATGATAAAAAAGTCACCTCCAGCATACATCTGGTTTGCAAGTACCCTGTCGTAGCCTGTAAGCACGCACATCCTGCCTTGATTATGGGGAAGTGTGGCAACCCATCTGAGACGCTCTTCTATATCGGCCTTACCACTTCCAAGTATTGCAATATTAAAGGCGTTTTCTCTCTCAAGGCCTCTCTCTAGGGCCTTGGCCAAAATATCCATGCCCTTTTGCTCGGTGAGCCTGCTAACTACTGTAAAAAAAGGCAGATCAGGGCGGTACTCCAGCGTACCACTTACATTTACCTCCTTAAACCTGCCGTTTATAAATTCTGCTGCAGCCTCTCCGGCTGAAAGAAGTCCTAGAAGAGACTTTTTGCATTTGCTCTTTCCTTCAAAGTCACCAGAAAGGGAATCAAAGGAGCATGGAAGGCCTAACCTTTCAGGATTGCCAGGATTAAACTCATTAGGATCTATTCCGTTTGTGATCCCTTCAAGCTTAATTCCCCTATCCTTTAGGGCATGGCCAAGCCAGCCTGTTAGCGCATCCAGTTCTGTTTCTTGAAGTTCTCTGGCATAGTTCTCGCTCACTGTATTAACAGAGCCATACGTTGCTCCGGCAATCAAAGGGTCAAAGGAACCATTTAGCAGGCAGTGATATATAACCCTCCAAGGAAGCCCGGTTATGGCCTTTGCAAAGGGTAGATCGGCTACGTCCTGATGATAGCCAATACCAGCATTGTGAATGGTTAAAAGGGTAGAGCTTTTTAGAAAAAAGTGACGAAAACCGTCCACCTCCCTGATGATGGCAGGCACAAGTCCCGTGTGTCCATCATGGCAGTGAATAACATCAGGCACAATCCTCATGCTTTCAAGAAGACCCAGGGAGGCCTTTTGATGAAGGACGTTCATGGCAAAGTAGTCAAAATGCCCCTCTCCCTTCCGTTTTTCCGGGTCTACTATCTCATCTTCTTCTGTATAGGTATAGATTCCTTTTTTCTCAGAAAATCTTTCGGATTCAATCAAAAAACAGTTGACTCCTGAAACATCTGCCTTCCAGAAACCTACTTCCTCTGTCCTTTCTTCAGACGCATAGTTCATGTTTACTTTAAAAGATAGTTCCATTCGCTCAAATCCCATTGCCTTGGCATCCAAAAAACCATATCTGGGGAGTATCACATGGGTTTCAACACCCATCTCTACCAGGGCACGACTTAACCCTTTAACAACATCTTTTACCCCTCCAGCTCCGGCAATACCTGCATACTCCCTAGAAAGCATGACTATCCGTTTTATCTTCATGGCAAAAAAAACCTTTTACTTTTGTCCTCTGTCTTTAACACGAGGAGGTCGTTCCCTCAATCTATAGACAAAAGACCTTGCGTTTATCCTTAAAACAGGCTTGACAGTTGGCCTTGTATGACTAGCTTGGTGAAAATTCCATATAGGCCATTCAATCTAGCAAATAAGTTAAAATACCGGAGGAAAAAATGATATTTTCCACAAGACACAAACGCCTTTCAAAAGAAGAGGCGCAAAGTCATGTTGGCAACAGGCGCACACATCTTGCCAACGAAAGAACTTTTCTTGCCTGGATAAGGACTTCCATTTCAATTATGGCATTTGGCTTTGTGGTTGAAAAATTTTCCTTGTTTCTCTGGGTAGACAAAAAGATGGCCAAGACACCCTACTCTTCTGCCCTTGAAATTTCTAATCTCTTGGGGGTGGTATTTATAGGACTAGGGGTAATAATGAGCGTTTTGGCAATGGTTAGATTTGTAAAGATAGAAAAGGAAATAGAAACAAACACCTTTAAGCCGCCCATAGTGCTTGATATCATGTGTGGCCTTATCTTTCTAATCCTGTCCATTCTTATTTTCTATTATATCTTTAACTGGCACAATATACTGCTGCTGGCAAGATAGGAAAACAGGGACAGATATTGACTACAAAGAGACAAGATATCCTCCAGGTATTTATACAAAAAATTGATAAAGAAAACTATCTGTCCCTCCAGCCCAAGGATCTTCTTGAAAGAAAGGGTACGCAGTTTTTGGACACAATACACCGTCTCCTAGAGGCGGTGCTTCCCAGAAAAATCTCTGGTCTCAAGATATTAGTTAAACCAAACCTCTTGAAGGCCGGAGACCCAGACTGTGTAACATCGGCCTTGCTTATAATCTCAGTGATTACCTATCTTAAAGAAAGGGGGGCAACAGTCACCGTAGGTGACTCGCCTGCCTTTGGAACGGCAAAACAGGTACTTAAGGGACTGAAAATTCTGGAACTGTTAAATGAACAAGGTGTATCTATTTCGTCCCTTTCCAAGCCACAAAGACTAAGATTACCCTGTGGCGTCACAGTTGCTGTCTCAAAAGAGGCCCTTGATGCCCAACTGATAGTCAACCTTCCACGTCTTAAAGCTCACTGTCAGCTTGGAGTCACTGGTGCAGTTAAAAACCTTTATGGCACAGTTCCAGGCTTTAGAAAGGCCCTTTATCATGTACTTTACGGAAGCAGGCCCTCTCTTTTTGCACGGATCATTTTGGAGATAGGACAGATATTACCTGAAACTGTAAGCATCATGGACGCCTGTGTGTGCATGGGTGAAACCGGGCCAACAGGTGGAAAACCGATATGGGTTGGCAGTCTTGGAGCCTCAATATCAAGCCATGCCTTGGACACGGCATTTTATCATGCAATCGATGCGACTCCTCAAAATGTTCCTGTCTGGCAGGAAGCCATCAAAGTCAAGGAACCAGGTAGTCTTTTTAGTAACCTATCTTTTCCCTGGCTTTCTCCAAAGGATATAAAAACAGATTCCTTTATTCTGCCCCACAGACTTGATCCAGTCACCTTCAATCCTGTTCGGTTTATTAGAGGCAGGCTCAGGTCCCTTGTACGATCCATTGTTTTTTTACGTCCCTGATTTTTTATTTCCAGGTGAGTCACAAAAACCCGTTTCAAAATGTCCGAACAGATTCTAGCCAACAACTGTATATGAAGGTAAAATATTCTTGGTTTTAAAGTTATATAAACTGGCAAAGATTAGGATGTATCTATTGACAAATCAGGGTTTCATGGTAATCTGGAATCCAATTTGAGCCATACTTAAAAGGTGACATTCAAGTTACCCCTGCTGGTCCCTCTGTACCATCTCCAACAAAGACGACCAACATACCCACCTCCATCCTTCTTAAACCAGCAGGGGTTTTTTTCATATCTGCAAAAGGAGAATCCAAATGATCCTGAAAAAGGCAGCTATCTTGTTATTGGCAACCACCATCATTGTACTTACAAATCTCGAAGGACAGACAAAAGCAGCAACCAACCAGCCAACAAAGGTACAAGATGCCTCCCTAGCGCTGACTATCTATCACAATGGAGCGTTATTTGAACACAAGGCTGTAATTCCTGTAAAAAACGGGCAAAACCATATCGCCTTTGAAAATGTCTGCCCTGAAATCATCCCAGGCAGTGTCTTTATAAAGGCTCCAGATGGGCTGCTTGAATCCTACCTCTATCTTTACACACCCCCAACCACCAAAACACTGTTACAGACCTTCAAGGGCAAAGAAGTCTTTTTGAAAAATCAAGAAAAATCCTGCAACAAAGGCATGAAAACAGCGGCTATGCTTTTATCCTATAATGGTAACAAGGCTGTAATCAAAACAGACCAGGGTATTTTTGAAACAGAGGTGTCAAAAATTGTTTTCCCATCCCTGCCTGAAAATCTTTCACTGGTTCCTCAGATACAGGCCACCTTATTCTTTCAAAAAATGGGCCAGGCTCCATTAGAGCTTTTGTACCTCTCAAATAAGCTTGGATGGCAGGCCAACTATACCGGCCTCTTGAGCCAGGACGAAAACAGTATAGAAATTCAGGCCTTTGCCAGGCTGCAAAATTACTCCCAGATGAAAATAAATAGGGCAGGTGTGCGGCTAATTGCCGGAAATGTCAGGTTTGGCCGTGGTAGAGATCTGCCCGTACCAAGGATGTTTGAGGCCAAGGCATTGGCAGCTTCACCTGCGCCTCTACCTGAAGAGCCGTCAAGACAGGAACTTTTTGAGTACCATCTCTATGAAATCCCTCAAGTCATTGATCTTGCACCCTTAGGGGCCAAAAACATCCGTCTCTTTGATGCAGGTTCCCTTCCGTGCAAAAAGAAACTGGTATTGCAATCAGGCAGTTTTTATTACTACAGGAGTGTTGACAGATCCCAGAAGACGCTCCATCCAGATGTCATCCTTGAAGTAGACACCAAGGATAAAAATCTTCCCTTCCCTGCTGGTAACTTCAGGATCTACAAGACAGACTCTAAGAACGTCCCGATCTTTGTTGGTCAGCAAAGAATTCGATCCGTGGCTTCGGGGGAAAAAATCGTTCTCAATCTGGGCAAGGCCTTTGATATCACTGCCAGGAAAAAACAGCTTACCTTTAATCGGATAAAAACAGACAGTAGATACAAATATAGTTATTCCAGCAGTTATGAGATAAAAATTCACAACTCCAAAGACAGGCCTGTCACCATATTCATTAGAGAAGAAATCCCGGGGCAGTGGTCTATAACAGATGAGAACATACCCCATATCAGGGAAGATGTTAGACACAGTGTATGGAAAATGGAAATTCCAGCCTCTGCTACAAAGATATTGAGATACAGTGTTCGAGTTATAGATTAGATTTCTTTTGATGGCCTAATCTTTTTTATGACAAGAGACCTTATCTTTTGGCTCTCCCTCCTTTTCCTCTTCCCTCTTGGCAAGCTCTGACAGATGCCTAAGCCTCTTGTCAACAAGGTAAAAGAAGGAGTCCTCAGGATATATGCCTTTTTCATCGAGAACACCGGCCTTTTTACCAGTTAGTATTTCTATGCCTTCTTCTACCGACTCTATAGACCAGATATGAAATTTGCCCTCGCTAACCGCATCAATCACTTCTTGTTTCAGATTAAGGTCTCTTACATTGGCCTTTGGAATTATAACTCCTTGACTGCCAGTAAGACCCCTGGCCTTACAGAGATCAAAAAAACCTTCTATCTTGGCTGTCACACCGCCAACAGGCAGTATTTCACCCTTTTGGCTCACAGCACCTGTACAGGCCACGTCCTGGCGTAGAGGAATACCGGAGATGGCTGACAAAAGCGCAAACAGCTCTGCTCCAGAAGCAGAATCACCGTCTACAACGCCATAGCTCTGCTCAAAACATATGGTAGCTGTTAGACTCAAAGGTTTTTCCTGGGCAAATTTCTGTCTCATATAGCCAGAAAGGATCATAACACCCTTGGTATGTATCTTGCCGCTGAGTTCTGCCTCTCGTTCTATATTTACCACGCCATCCTTTCCAAGGCTGATGTTAGCCGTGATCCTGCTCGGCTTGCCAAACTGATAGTCTCCAAGATCGTAAACGGCAAGACCGTTGATCTGCCCCACCGCCTGACCATCAGTTGCAACCTTTATGACATCCTTAACAAGTAGCTCCTGTAGATGCTCCTGATACAGGCTTGAACGATAACGTCTCTCGTCAATGGCCTTTTGCACATGACGTGCAGAAATATGATGGCTGTCCTCCTTTGCTGCCCAGAAACTTGCTTCTACAGCAAGATCTTCCAATTCTGTTATCTTGAGACTTAGTTTTTCCTTCGATCCAGCAAGCTCTGCCGCGTATTCTAGAAATCGAGCAGCCCCTGTCCTGTCAATATCTTTTAGGTTGTTATTTTTTATAATAGAGGCCAGAAGCCTAAAAAATTCTCTCTGGCGCTTTTCGTTGTTGTCTGTTTGGGTGTCAAGATGAGACTTTATCTTAAATAACTCACGAAAATCCTCATCAAAGTTGTACAAGAGCTGATAAAGATACGGCTCTCCCATCAAAACTATCTTCACATCAAGTTTTATGGGCTCTGGTTTCAGACTCTTTGTGGTAAAAAGGCCATACTGCTCACCCGGGTCTTCTATCTCAAGCTTTCCTGTCCTCAGGGCCCTTTTCAGTGCCTCATAGGAAAACGGCCTTTTAAGAAGGTCTGCGACCTTTAACAGTAAAAAACCACCGTTGGCCTTGTGAAGGGCGCCGGCCTTTATCATGGTAAAATCTGTAAAAAGTGCACCAAACTGGGCCTGTCTTTCTATTACGCCAAAGAGGTTAGGATAGCTTGGATTTGCCTCAAAGACAAAGGGTCTACCCTTTGCGTCAGAGTTGTCCACAAGGACGTTTATGTCGTATCTGGTAAAGCTTGGCCCAGCTCCAGGCACAGGGAAAGGCAGGCCTGGTGGAGGAACATTTTTAGATGGCAAAAAGTCCTGGTAATGTATTACGATATCTTCGAGAACCTCATCAAAATAGACCTTAAGACGCGGATAAGCAGAATATTTTTCTTTTAAAGGGTCTATTAGGATCTGCGCGGTCTGGCGGGCTACCTGTCTGTCCAGCTCCTTGAGCTTCTGCCTCACCTCTTGCTCAAGTTGATGGACCATGCGCATGGCTGCACCCATTTCTCTATGGAGTTCCTCACTTCTTTTTTTGAGATCGTCCTGTTGCTCCTGGGGCATTTTGGAAATCTCTTCAGGAGTCAAAGGGCTGCCGTCTTCCTTTGCAGGTATGACCATCATGCCTGTTGGGTCAGCCTGAAGTATGAATCCCTTTTCTTTGACCTTTTTGTCAAGCTCCTCAAAAATTTCTGTGCGCCTTTTGTTAAATTCCCGGATTACCTCTTCCTTTCTTACAAGATAGGTTTCCCCTTCAAAGCTTTTTGGCATGTGGAGCTGCAGATTGTCTACCAGTTCGGCCATATCTTTTTTAAGCTGCATACCAAGGCCAGGCTCTAACAGAATCGCTATTGGAACATCCGGGTCCTTGAAGTTATAGATATAACATATGTCTTTTGGCCTAATGCTGTCGTTTTTGGTGAGTTTTTTGAGCTTGGATATGGTTAAATCCAGGGCTCCTGCCTCTTGCAACCCTGCAACAAATACATTGAAACCCGGGTTTGTTATTTCAAGCCCTACATCAAGGGCTCTGTCTGCACGTTCTTGTCCATAAATGCTTAGGGCCTCTTGTTCCAGCTGACTGACATAATCAAAATCAAGGCTGTCTGGATTGATTCTTAGTCGAAGCTGATCTGGATTCAACTTTTCCACTGTCAGTTACCCCCTCTCTTCAGTCCAAGGTGCTGATAGGCCTTGTCTGTTGCCATTCTTCCTCTTGGAGTCCTGTGAAGATACCCTTCCTGCACAAGAAACGGTTCGTAAACCTCTTCTATGGTTCCGCTTTCCTCTCCAACTGATACGGCAATTGTGTCCAATCCCACAGGGCCGCCATTGAATCTTTCAATAATAACACCAAGTATCTGCCTATCCATACCATCTAGACCTTCTTCATCCACATCCAGCATGTCAAGGGCCCTATCTGCAACCTGTCTTGTTATGACACCCTTGGCCTTGATCTCGGCAAAATCTCTGACTCGCCTTAAGAGACGGTTGGCTATCCTTGGGGTTCCTCTTGATCTTCTTGCTATCTCTTGAGCACCTGCTTCATCAATGGCGATACCAAGAACAGATGCGGAACGGGTAACGATTTCCTGGAGCTGATTCACTGAATAAAACTCAACACGCAGGAGCACGCCAAAACGGTCCCGCAGGGGCGGTGAAAGAAGACCTGCCCTTGTTGTGGCTCCAACCATTGTAAATCGTGGCAGATCGATCTTTATGGTTCTCGCACTGGGGCCTTGACCTATTATGAGATCCAGCTGGAAATCTTCCATTGCGGGATACAAAATTTCCTCTACTGATGGACTCAGCCTGTGGATCTCGTCTATGAAAAGCACCTCTCCTGGCTGCAAATTTGTCAGTATGGCAGCCAGATCGCCTGGCCTTTCGATCACAGGCCCCGATGTGCACCTGATACCCACACCAAGCTCTTTTGCAATTATGTGGGCCAAGGTGGTTTTCCCAAGACCAGGATGCCCGTGCAACAGACAGTGATCCAATGGTTCCCTTCTTCGTCTTGCCGCTTCGATAAATAAAGATAAACCTTTTTTAAGTTCATCCTGTCCTACATATTCAGAAAGGCTTTGTGGCCTAAGAGAAGGCTCTGAAGAAAGATCCTCCTCCTGACACACAGGCGAAAGGGAAGACCTTTCCTTTGTCTCCACTGGTGACTGGCTCAACTTTTTGTAATCCATCCCTGTCTATTTCACCCTTGAAAGGCGCTGCAAGGCCATTTTAATAAGTTTGTCCACCTCGAGTCCCTCTTTTTCAGAAACAATTTCAGAAAGAATCCTCTTTGCCTCGCGAGGCCTGTATCCAAGATTTACCAAAGCAGACACGGCATCATCCAGCAAGCCATTTTCAAGATGATCATCCTTACGGTCTACTGTCTGGACCATGTGTCCTTCTTGGGTTAGGATCTTTGCAGCCTTTTCCTTTAAATCAACACAGATTCTCGCAGCTGTTTTTTTCCCTACACCATGCACAGAACGAATCCGTGATGTATCTCCCTTTGCTATGTCAGACACAAGATCCTGTGGTGACAGCACAGAAAGTACATTTAAGGCCAGCTTGGGACCAACACCGGACACCTCAAGAAGAACCCCAAAGACCAGCAAGGCCTTCTTGTCTAAAAAACCGTAAAGATTTATTTGATCATCCCGAACAATGAGTCTTGTATAAATCTGTACTTCATGCCCTACTGGAGGAAGTTTTGCCAAAAAGGAGGCTGGCATCTCTATGAGGTAGCCTATACCGCCCACATCCACAATAACCGTTCCATCAAGTACTTCTACGATTGTTCCCTTGATATAGCCAATCAATTTCTGTCTACCTTAAAAAAATCCACAAGATTGAAACATCAAAAGCAACTTTTTATTGTCTGGACATTTCCAGTCTTATCAGACGATCCATCTCAGCCGATTGAATATGGCAAAGGGCGACGGCCAATGCATCAGCTGCATCCCTTGGGGGGCGTCTGTCAAGTTTCAGTATGAGAGTGACCATATCCTGCACCTGACGCTTGTCTGCCATGCCATATCCCACAACGGCCCTTTTTATTTCAAGGGCTGAATATTCGAAAATTTCAAGGTTGTTGTTTATGGCAGCCATCAAAAGAGCTGCCCTGGCGTGTCCAAGCTTTAAGGCTGAGCCAGCATTTTTTGCCACAAAGACCTGCTCAAAGGCTGCCATGGAAGGGTGATAGTCCCGTATTATCTGACACAGGCTGTCATAAAGGTGCTTAAGCCTGTCTGGAAAACTCCTTTGGGTGCTGGTCCTTATAACACCTGCTCCAAGAACCACGGTTTGTCCGTCATCTAGTTGCCTGATGACTCCATAGCCTGTTGCCACAGAACCCGGGTCCACTCCCAAGACAGGCCCTTTTTTCATCTTTAGGCTACCTTTTCAAGTATTCTGTCAGGGATATCAAAATTGGCATAGACATTTTGCACATCGTCGTTCTCTTCAAGGGCATTCATTAAGGCAATAAGCTGTTGCGCCTTTTTTTCATCCTCTATCTTGACAATGTTAGAAGGAACCATGGTGACCTTTGCAGACAGTATCTCTATTCCCTGATCTGTAAGGGCCTTTTTTACCCGTACCAGATTCTCTGCTGATGTCTCTATTTCCCATTCACTGCCAGCATCCTGTATGTCTTCTGCCTCTGCCTCAAGAGCTGCAGCCATAAGTGTATCCTCATCCACCTTGTCTTTTTCCACTATAATGAGTCCCTTTTTCTCAAAGATCCAGGCCACACTTCCAGGCTCCCCAAGATTACCTCCCCTTTTGGCAAATATATGTCTGACTTCTGCCACTGTGCGCTGCCTGTTGTCTGTGATGGTCTCAACTAAAACGGCGACTCCACCAGGACCGTAACCTTCATAGGTTACCTCCTCGTATGTAACCCCTTCAAGCTCTCCCGTACCCTTTTTGATGGCCCTTTCGATGTTGTTCTTGGGCATATTGGCAGCCTTGGCAGCTTCAATGGCTGCCCTAAGCCTTGGATTGGCTGCCGGATCTCCCCCACCAAGCCGTGCTGCAACCGTGATTTCCTTAATAAGTTTGGTAAATATTTTGCCTCTTTTGGCATCTTGAGCAGCCTTTTTGTGCTTTATTGTGCTCCACTTAGAATGTCCGGACATTAATCTCCTCCACTAACTGAATTAGTCTATTTCTGTCTTAGATTACACAAACAAAATACAATTTTAAAGCAGCAGACTTGTGGTTAGATGCCTTTTTTCAATCAAAATTTCCTTATCTTTTCATAAAAGGCCTGCAAATCCCTTTTTACAAACTTTTTTACCTTGGAAAGATTTCTCTTGTGTCTTACCCAGATCTGGTGACGCGCATTCTTTTCTATCAGCTCGCTCACCCTAGATCTTACCCGTTGCCACAGATCACGATCGTAGGCAGAATCTAGCTCAACCAAACTATCTGGGTCCTGGGCAAACTTTTTGACCAGTCTTGGAAAGGTAATCTTTTGAAAATAGACAGAGCCTGCAGCAATAACCAATAGAAGCCATATTAGAGGCCACAGGAAACTATCAACAGACAGGCTTCCTGTTACAAGACAATATAGCAGAGGATCAGATGGGTAACCGGCAACAATATTCATTACAAGGTCTCCCAACAAAAATGCAAATGTGCCCGTAACCGCAAGGGATTTGCCAAATTTTTTAAGTCTCTCAAAAAAACGTTTCTTAAAACCTTCCATTGCCTGAATAACAAGCTCAAGCTCCCTTGCTGTCTTATCCACCTCTTGCAACATATGAAACAGACGCATCCGTGGAGCATCCAGAATGGCCTTTTTCAATTCCTCCCTCTCCTTATCCCATACCTCAAATTCAGGTGGAACCTGTCGGCCAGGGAGCTTTGCATAGGTAAGGAAAATCCGAGGTATGTCCTTTCTGCCTGTCATTTGCGAAAGATTCCAGCACAGGGTTCCATATGTCCTGACCAGATCCTCTAGATTTTCGCACTCGTCTATCCGGTTTAAGACAAAAAGGACCCTGTCCTCCTCGGAGGATACTGGTAAGGTAATACGAAGAACCTTGTATGTTTCCTTGATGGTACCGGCCTTGTGGGGATCGAACATCAGGACTATCAGGTCTGAAAGCCTTGCAAGTTCACCCACAACACCAAGAAAGTCATAGCCCCTGTCCTGTTCAGTAACAGAATCCAGCATGCCTGGTGTATCGATGATGGCTATGTCCTTTAATCTGTCTGATTCAATCCTTTTCATAACGAGATGAGAAAGAAGCCTCTCTCCAAATTTTCTCAGTCCGGTAAATGGCAAGGATTCATCTGCTACCACTGTACTGCCGGTAAGCTCTCCAGGGCTTTCTCCTTCATCCGGAGCAGTTAGAATCGTGAATGAATCATCAGTTGGAGCCTGTCCTGTCCGCTGTATCTCCTGTCCGATAAACTCGTTAATAAAAGTGGACTTTCCTGATGAATAGTTTCCTATTATAAGCACCAGGGGCTTCCATTTGAGCGGCGTCAACAGCTCGTCCAGGTTGAAGCCATAACATTCAAAAACTCCTGAAAGCTTGCGAGGCAAGATCTTTTCTATCTCATCCTTCAAATGGTTTGCGCTTATCATGGAAGGTTCCATGTGAGACTCCTAAAAACGATAAGTTGGATCTGATCAATGACACACAACCGTTATTTGCCTGAAAAAAACTGGCCTGCTGTAGCTGGCAAACTGGATATGCATATTGCGACGGGATTCCAATTTACTGCATATTCACATAATAATCTGTCACGCCTTTTATCATGAAAATGACTTGGGATGCAA
>Ga0256835_1001151_pt1 | contig 16450 bp, 9 predicted proteins | sample PIR30metaG_FD_185972 | JGI IMG/M metagenome (GOLD analysis project Ga0256835, IMG submission 185972) | Hydrothermal vent microbial communities from East Pacific Rise, Pacific Ocean - PIR-30 | ecosystem: Environmental > Aquatic > Marine > Hydrothermal vents | place: Pacific Ocean: East Pacific...
TTGCCGGAAATTTCACTATCTTTTCTTTTCCTTTAATAAAAGAGGGTTCATTGATAATGATTAAGGATGGTGTTGAGTTTGTCTCTTTTATAAGATTATTTGTTATAAGTTCCTCTTTTAAATAATTGTTTAATACTTTACCATAAATCACTTTTTGAATTTTATTCGGTTTTATAGGCTCCGAATACTTAAATTCTATCGGTAACCCTTTTGAATCGGTTACCATGATTCCCCCTATAAAAGATTCCTCTTTTTCAAGAACAAGAAGATACCCTATGTTATAATTCTGCATTACCTCCTCCTTTTATGGTATATATAAAATTTTAACATAAAAATGCTTCCATAAAAAGGGACTATATTCGTTAAAAATAAACCTACCGAAAAGGAGTCGTTTATTCGAAAAAGAAATAAGCAGAAAAAGTAAAAAAAGGAGGAAAAGATGAAAGTATTTAAAAAAGGGTTATCATCAAATATCAGAAAAAAAGGGAGGTGATAACCCATGGTTGGAAAAATCATATGGCGCTTGTCAAGAAAGTTGTGTATGAAGAGAAAAATAATTCTCTTCCTTCTCTTTTACCCCGATACTCTTTATATAACTGCCTTTCCAACACCCTAAATTTTTCAGGGCAGTAGTGAGAATGATTATTTTATTTCCGTTAATACAATATCTTTACCACAACCTGCGATGACAGGTTCTTGAAGCAAAACCCCGTATTTTTGTAATTCAATTCGTTTTTTCCCCAGCTCTTTTTTTACATATTCGGAAACCTCTTTTAAACTTATTCTTTGATCATTATTAGAATCAGCACTACCTGTTAATGCTTCTATCAGATAATTTGTAAAAAAACCGTGAGAATTGTATCCTTCCAAAGCAAAACCTTTTGGTGTAGTTGAAGCCATTAAATGCATACCATTTCCTGTCATTAATACGGAGATATTGTTTTGATAAACATCTGAAAATTTTTCAGCAAAAGCCCCTGAAAAACAAGTATCCAAAATAAAAAGCTGATTTACGGAAGGAATTAGTTTAGACCATTCCAATAATTCAAAACTGCTTACAGTCGTATTCATATTAATCCTTTTATCAAAATTAGCGGTAGGGATATACAAATTTCCACACTTAACAACTCCATGCGAAGAAATATAGAAAACGAATATATCTTTTGATCTTATTTCCTGCTGAATCTCCATTAAATTACTAATTATTGTCTGTTTATTCGCATTAAACAATTTTATTATTTGATAAAATTCATATTCATTGCTTTTATGATATTGAAAGACTTGAACAAGTTTTTCAATATCATTATGAGGATACCTGAGGTCCAATCTACTGTTTTTAAAATTTTGTTCACCTATTGCGAGAATATATATTCTCTTCTTATCTTTAACTATATCAGTTTTGTATGTTATCTTTACAGTTTTTGTCTCAAGAGCGGGATATACGGGAAAATTACCTTTTGCATCGCATGATATTATATTTGTACCTGGAATCAATTTTATTTTAAACTCTCTCGTAACCAAGCCACGAGAAGTTTTTTTATCAATATCAGACAATTTGAAAACACCTTCCTCTTTGTCAAATAAAATCTTTTTATGAGAACAATAATATTTGTGAAAATCGGACTTACTAAAACATACATTATATATTCCCTCTGATCCGACTAACTTACCATTATGAAATAATCTTATATCACTAATTCCACCTCCTTTGTTTATAGCCCTAACTGTAACTGTAATTTCCCTATTATTGAATACTGCCCCGTTTTTCGGATAAATAATTTCTATATGAGGCATACCATTTCTTTCCACGACCTTATTTAATTTATGATATGCCGGCTCAAATAATTCTCTCTTTTTTTTATATTTTTTCCTTATGTTTTCACCAACAAACTCTTTTTTTATTATATCAGGCTGATAAACATACTTATATATTTTAGGTAAATCCCATACAACCGATTGATCCGCATTAACAATATATCCTATTTTACTCCAAAGATATATGCTACTTGTCACAATACCATATTGGGTCCACGCAATCCATTCATTATCAACAACCGGAATAATTGTCATAAAACGGAAACTTAAATCATAATAGGAATGTTCAAAATAATTTGTCCTGTAAAACAGAATAAATGTCATGATATAATTATTAATAGATTCATATATAAAAGGAGTTTCATTTTTTACTTCATCGTAAAAACCATTGACCATATTAAATTCTTCTTCCGTAAAATATTTTTTAAATTTTCTGTCAAAATATTTCTTTGTCCAAATTTCTTTTTCCATCTCATCTTTTGGAAGGATCTCTTTAAGTTTCCAAACAATTATTTTTTTGTCCATCGTTGAAATAATCAGGTATTTACCATCTTTACTTGTTGCCAAAGATGAAATTTTATCACTGCTTACAAAAAGTCTTTTTCTTACATTTCCTGTTAAATCATAAATCAAAATCGTTCCGTCTTCTCCTCCCGATGCTATATATTTTGAGTTAAGAAAAGTAAAAGAAGTATGTTTTCTACCATCATACCTTGTTTTTATCAATAATCCATGATTTCTTTCACCTTTCTTAATAATAAGCACATCAGAAGCAAATGCTTTGAGAATCGGCATATCATTAAAATTAAATCTTTTTACCTTATAGATGCCTGTTCTTTTTGATTCTCTGACAAAATTACTACTATCATCAGCAGGCGAGATAATAAATTTTTTCAAATCAAAAAAATAATCAAAGTATTGCAGGTTGCCACCAAATAAAGGAGGGTTAACAGTAAAACCTATTCTGTAATTTTTGTCAATTCCAACAGTATATACTCTATTTCCTATCCCATAAACTCTTGATAATCTCTCTCCGGAAAAATTATAAAAACCCATTTCATTTTTAGCTCCTCCGCAAACAATTATCAGCGGCTCATTATTTTTTTTGATTATTTTTATTTTATCCACCTCTCCTCTAAGCACTTTCCATTCTTTTATAATCGCCCTGGTCTTAATATCAACAATGTAAAGTTTTCCTTTTGTATCACCTGCAATCACAGCTCTTCCTGAAGGAGATATGGATATTTCATTAATCGGAGTTTTAAATTTGATAAAAGAATCTATCAAATTTCCATCCTTATCATACTCCATTATAGAATTTTCATTCGTTAAAACAAAAAAGCTGTTATTGGTTTCAGAAAACAAAATTTTCTTTACCCCTTCCTTTTCTTTATTCTTTCGGATAAATTTAAATATTTCCCGCTTTTGAAAAGTATTCTTCTTAAATTTATAAAACAATAGTGTTCCGTCCTCAGAAGTTGAAACAAATCTATCTTCCGTAAAAATTATATCGGATATGTTTTTTGGATGTCTCCTCAAACCAAATGCCCATGCACCTCTTCTTGAAAAGAGATAATACCAAATTATAATTTTCCCGTTCAAAAAACCTCCCGCTAAAATTTTTCCGTCTCTTGAAAAAGAAAGTTTATTTATATTATCAACATTTATAAAAATCTCTCGTCGATTTTTCAAATCATGTAATGTGATTCTACCATTATTCTTGCGAATAGCAAGAATACCGCTTTTATTTGAATAATCCGATGTGTTAATTTCATATGAATAATCAATAAATTTTGTGAATAATAATACAGGAGCTTTTTCATTTGAAATATCCCAAAATTTTATTGTTCTATCTTTTGCCAATGTTATCAGTTTATCAAATTTATTATCGTAAAAAAGTCCTAACACTTTGGAATTATGAAAACCATCATTTATAAAGGGTAGCATGCAATATATTTGGTTGTAATCATCTATATTCATCCTCTCATTATTATGTTCAATATATTCCTCTATATAATCAATCTCTTTAATATTTTTTTGTTTTGGTTTAATATTTGTTTTATTATTTCTAATATTTTTACCTCCCTGTTTCTCATTATCTTTATGAACAAGAAAAGAAACCATAATAATTAATACTATAAAAAACACAATCCCTACTTTTACAATAAACTGTTTTGATCTTCTTTTCAAATTAACCGTCATTTGACTTTACCTTCCTTTCTTAATTTTTATTATTATAATAATAGATAGGAATATCTTTATCACAATTTATTAAAATCGGTGAAAATTTTCGAGGAACCAAAAACTTAACTGACCTTTTTATATATTGAGAAAGCTCCCTTAAAACAATTTTATTATCATTATTAAAATCAGCATTACCCTCCAAACCTTTTAAAATACAATAAGTAATAAGATTATATTTACCAAAAGCTCCGGACAATTCTTTAGAAACAGCGGAAAATATAGCGGAGGCACCAGTATCATAAGCAAACTTAACTATTTCGTTTTTAGCATAAATATTATTTTTTTTATAATATTGCTCATCCAAACATTCCGTATCAAATATAATGATTTGATTTAAAGCTTCTATTTTTTCAATCTTCTCTTTTAACTCTTGAAGATAAAAAAGATTATCTTTATATAACCCATAACATTTATCTTTTTCTTTTGTAAAAAAAATCAAACTGTGGTTATGTTTTAACATGCTGTTTGAAATAAAATAAAATATAAAAGTATCTTTCGGTTTTATAAGATTTTTGTAATTATCAAGAAGTTCAAACATCTTTTTCTTTGTAAGTTCTATTTTCTTTTTCACAAGGATCTCATCATAATAATTATTATAATTATCCCTCATATAGTAATCCAACGCATTTATATCACTTTTAGTGTATTTAAGATTGTTCTGCTTTTGGTAAAACTCATCATTCCCCACAATTAAAAAATAAAGTTTCGGTTTCTCATACCTTAAATTTAATTTAATTCTAATAGATTTACTTTTTGAATACAATTTACTACCCTCTTTATACAATCTGTAGGAAATTATATTATTCCCGAAAACTACCGGAATTTTAAAACTAAATATACTATATTTATCCTTTGTGTAGATACGGCCTTTGCTTTTATTGTCGCTGTTTATTATATTATACATTTTATCTTCCAATTTATCATCCAAAACTAATTTTCCGTTATTATATATTTTTATACGAATATTTTTGGGTTTTACCCTTCTGTCTTCAAATCCTCCATGTTTGGGGTTTTCCAACTTAAATTTTATGTTAATATATTGTGAAGAAACTATTTCTCCGTCCTTTGGGCTTACACATTTTATATCAGGGAAAGCTATCAAGTCTCTCTTCGGAAGCAAACGATACCATCCTAAATTATTGTAAAATTCAGAAGTAGAGAAATAATATCTTTTATATATCTGAGATAGGTAAATAACATACCTTTTCCCTCTTCCATATGAAACTTCAAATCCTATGCTATTCCACATATTATTCTGATTCAAAGAAAATAACCCATTGTTATTCCAAATAATAAGTTTTTCTTTCCCAAACGGATATATAAAACCATTGGCTATTTTAAAATATCCTTTAATCGGGAAATTATATCTTGAATAGTAAGAAAGATTAATTAAATAATTCTTCAAAGCTCTGTATGTAATTTTATCGGTTCTTTCAAATTCATCCAATTTTTTCTTTAATAATTTTATCTTTGAGTTTGAATAAAAAAAAGATACTTCTTTCCAATTTATTTGAAATTTCTTTTTTCCTTTTTTTTCGGTAATATATTTATCTCCGAAAAACCATACTGAAAAAGTTTTGTCCATTGAAGAAGCAACTAAAGATCTGGCATTTTCACTCGGGACAACATCCGTAATATCATCTTTATGCCCAACAAGGTCAGCTACTTTCTCCCCTTTAACACTATAAATAGAAAGTGTTCCGTTTTGCCCGCCCGATACCAAATAATAATTATCAATAAAAGAATAGCAAAGATGCTTTCCCCCGTCATATCCACTCCTTATGATTCTTGCAAAAGGTTTTCCGTCTCTCTGAATTTCAAGAGTATCAAGACCAAAATTTAAACCAATAGATTCCATAAAATAAGGTTTGTGTTCAATTGTTAAATCATCATATTGAATCTTTGCTCTATCGTATTTACTATTATCAAAACCATCACTAATTTTTAATTGATTAATGTCAAAAGCTTGCCCCAGATCATTGTTTTCCATCGTGTCCATATCTCTGTTCTCTTTATTATAAGAAAAACCTATTTTCTTTTTCTCCATATATCCGATTCTCTTTATTTCTCTCCCTGGTGAAAATACTTCATTATATTTTTTACCCGTTTCATCAAATAATAAAATTTTATGTTGTGTCCCTCCAGTAGCAGCAATAAGAAGTCTATTATTAATAATGGTTGAAGATATAGCTGATATTCCACTGTCAAAATAATTGAATTTCTTGATTATTTTACCTTCCGGTAAACTATATACAGCAATTTCCCCGTTTTCAAATCCGACAATTATTTTGCTATCATCCGGGGATATATTAATAACTTTCGGTATTCCATATAGATAGTTAATTTTATTAAAGAAAGCCCCTTCTTTATCAAATATTATTATACTGTTATCATATAATCCTATTAAATGTTTCCCGTTATTAGTGAAAATCAGATCATTAATACTACCATTTTTCACATCTATTGTTTTTGATAATTTCACCTTTTTAAATATATTATAGATTCTTATTAATCCGTCGGTGGAAGCTATTGCAATTTTATCATCTGAAACAGTTATTTTTTTTATACTTAAAGGATACTCATCTAAATCCGATTTATCGTATTTAAATATCCATCCTTTTTTATTTTTTTTCCAATGCAAATTATATAATATCTTCACTTCGCCATTTACCATTCCATAAACAAGAAACCTCCCATATTTTCCAAAAGCGATAGAGGATACCGGAACAGTGTTAGGTATATATGATACTTTTCCCCTATCCAAATGATATATTATAATATTATGTGACAAATACAAACGATATAATTTACCACCAACGGCTAACATTCTATAATCCGAAGAAATAGCCATCGAACTTAAAAAATTATTTCGCATACCCAAAGGAACAAAAAATGATTGCAATAATCGTAAACCATCTGAATCAGACACTTGCCATAATCTTATTAATCCGTCTTTGGAACTTGAAATAAGTTTTCTTCCATTATCAAAATATCTAAGATAATTTATAGTGGAAATATGGTTAATTTTTTCAAATCTTATAATTTGATATTTTACTTTTTTATGCACAGGGATATTATTTATTATTTTATCAAAGGATAAAGAGATTTTTGATAACTTTTCCTTTTTAATGTCAACTACTGATTTCTTCTTTTTAAAAAAGATCAAAAAGGTGAAAAACAACAATAAAACAAACATAAGGAAAAAAACACTATTCTTTTTTAACATTTATCTATCTTATTAATTTATTTATTAGGAATTTGCCTTAAAAGTTTATAGTATAAATTTGTGTCTAATTCTTTAAGTTTATTAGACATTAATTTAGCTTTTTCTATATTATCTAAATGAATGTATATTTGCCCAAGCCTATAATAAATTCGAGCCTCTCCTTCATGAAATTCCAATAGTTTTAACAAAGTGTTTTTCGCTAATGTCCAATGACCAGTTTTTGTGTGACAATCAGCCAAACCGATATACGCATCAGTGAATTTATTATTGATTTGAATAGCAGAGTAATAAGATTCTGCCGCCGAATCAAACATTTCCATCTTCTCATGAACTTTTCCCAAATAATAATAATTCTCCGCTGTTTCGCCACATTCTTTCTGTGCCCTTTTAAGCAATCCTATTGTTTTTTTATATAATTTATAATTTTCACCTATTTCTTGGTCATTATCACTAAACTTACTATACTCTTTAAGTTCACTTGGAGGGTAAATAAGCTCTGAATAAGCAATAGCAAGAAATTTTTTTGTATCACAAAAATTATTGTTTAATCTAAAGGATTTCTGAAGCACTTCCACTGCCTTTTTATATTTTTCGTAAAATATATATATTTCACCAAGATAACATAAAGCTTTATAATTTTTAGGTTCATTGTCGATTATTTTTTCAAATAATTGCTTTGCTTCCCTTTGCTTGTGAATTTTAAAGTAAACTCTGGCAATATAAAGCTCGGCCTCACTTTTACTTTCGGGATTTTCTAACGCTTTCTTAAAAAAGAATAATGATTGTTCATACTTCCCATAATTAAATACAATTATTCCTTTGCTTAATGGAGAATTAGAAGCTCTTATCAAAGTCATTAATGTTTTATCTTTAAAAATCATATTTTCAACATTCTTAAATTTTGCTTCTTTCATCTTTTTTATGTTTGCTATTGGAATCCCAACCGGAATAGTAGTCATTTTATCCTCTTCATCTGTAAATTTATAATTATATCCCACCGCTATAATTTCTTTTTTACTATTTAAAATAGGCGTTCCTTCGTCAAAAGTTCTCCCATTATTAAAAACCGAAAATTCCGGAATATTAAAATTAAGTTCATAAACTTTACCTATAGAAGGAATTTCCATAATACTTTCAATTCTTCCTACAGCACAATACAACATAGTGGAAAAACCAAAGATTCTTTCCCCAACTTCAGCTTCCTCATAATTTATCGGGTAAACATGTGGTGTTAAATCTTTTTTATCTATTGAAAATATAATTAAGTTTAGGTTTTTATCCTCTTTAAGAATATTTTTAACATGATAGTTTTTTCTTGTAGCAACAGAAAAGACAAAGAAATCCGCATGGCCTCTCAAAGGATTCCTAAAAGTTAGGACATCTCCCTTATCATTAATAAAAAAACCTTTGACCACTTCCCTATCATACCCTTCTTTTGTAATATAACCAACTTTAACCAATATCCTTCCTACATCACTTTCCAATTTATATAGTGAATTTATGTATTTAGTTCTTTCTGATAAAAAGAAATCTTTTTTAATAGGTTTAAACAAGAAAGAATAAATATAATAAATAAATCCCGCAACAATTATTAATAAAAAAATCAATACTTTTTTAAAAGTTGACATCTTTTTTCTCCTTACATTTCCCTATAATTAATAGCTTTTTTAACCTCATCCCAAGCTAAAAAGTATTTAATATTCTCATCAACCTTTTTTTCGTTATCTTCAAGAAAAGACTGCTTAAGTATTTTCCTATACCTGTCAGCATCACTTCTGATTTCCCTTGTTTTACCATTATCTGACAGCTCTTTTAATTTTTCCATTATGGAAGTTACTTTTTCCTTATCTTTAAACTTAACATACAAAAGGCCTAATATATATTGCGTTATACAATTGTTAGGTTTAAGATTTCCGGCTTTTTTGAATTTCTCTAAAGCCAACTCATTAAAGCCATTTTTCAAATATACCATTCCGAGCAAAAAATAAACTTTATAATAATTTGGTGATAACAGTAAAATATTGTTACAAACATCAGTCATTTTTCTATATTGCGATAAATTATAATAACAATAAGCTATTAAATAATAGTTATCAGGATTAGAAGTTACATATCCCCGTTCTTCCAAGTCATTATAAAGTTTTATAGCTTTTTTATATGTAAGTTGGTCAGTATAAACCTTAATTAATTCCCAATAAGTTTTATAATAAAATCGATTATCATCAAAAGAAGATTGATTACTCTCTATTATTCTATTAAATACTTTAATTGCTTTATTATAATAGTTATAATCACTATAAGACCCATATATCCTGTAAATATGCCCTAAATAAAATAGAACTTCCTTATTCTCCGGCTGTTTCAATAATACCTTTTCCAATATTTTTATCGCCTTTTTACTTTTTGCCAAAGATAAAGCTTTTCCCAAAGCAATCATATATTTAATATTATTAGGTTCTTTTTTTAAACTTTTTCTAAAAAACATACTTGCTTTATTATACGATTTCGCGTTTATTAAAGCCTGCCCTTGCTCAAAAGAAGATATATTTTCAATAGACTCACATATTGATGAAGGAACTTTAAAGTCCGAAACCCTAATAGGTTTTATCATTCTTATATTAAGAATATCCTTTATCGGAACAATAAATGATTTAACTCTATCTCCCTTATAATTAACAAGCATACCAATAATATTATTCCTATCCCCGAAAACCGGAAGACCGGCATAAGCAGTTTTTTTTGTAAAATCCGAGAATAATATTCGAAATCCGTCAATATTTTTTATAAAGGAGATAACCCCATAATAAGGAAAGCCGGGTTCATGTTTTCTAAAACTGTGGATAAAAAATAATTCATTACCAACTTTATCAGAAGCATTTATCACTTTGGGAGTATAAGGTTTAAAACCCTGCATATCAACTTTCACTACAATAATGTCTCTTTCACCTTCATAAGCCAAAATTGATTTCACTTTCAACTTTAATGTATCCGATAATCTTATATTTGCTCTATCAGCATCCTTGAAAAGATGTAAATTAGTTATAAATTTATTATCTTTCTCTGTAAAAAAGCCGTAACCACTCCTTAAGTAATTTCCTTTTTTATATAAATCTATTATAAAAACCATATAGTTAAGACCACCTAATCCGTAGTTACTATAAACTTCCTGAAATTTTTCTATTTTATATCTTGTTATTAATGATGAAAGCTCAATTCCTTTTTTATTTTTATTCGACCTCTTAAATGGGAAAAAAAGCATTAATAAAACAATTAAAAAAATAAAAAAAAGAATAAAATATCTTTTACTTATACTTATTTTCAATTCCCCCTCCTTTACAATAAATTATTTGCACATAAATAGTTTGATCTTAAATTTCAAGAAAAAATATGTGTAATAATTTAAAATCATTTATTTTATAACCTCCTTTCTTATTCTTTTTATAAAACCGTATTTTTATTTTCTATTATAATTATTTATCAAATTTTTTCTACGCAGTCAATATAAATTACTAATATGAAATTACAAACATACACTACTGTCCCGAAATAAATAAAAACTGAGGTGCCTTCAAGAGATAATCTTCGCCGGACAAATATTTCAAAGCTGAGCAGCCGTTCCGGAGGTGGCTTTTCAGGAATTCAGCAATTTCGACTCTCCACTCTTACTGTGTTTAATTAATGTCCTAAACCTCGACGCAGTCTTAAAAAAATTATTGTGGTTGTCTTGTTCTTATAACTCAAAAAAATTTCGGACAATAGAGATACTCCCTGTAAAAATATCTCCTTAAAACAGGGTTGAGTTTAATCCTATTTTATAAAAAAAGGGATAATCATTAATAGCAAACCTACAATTAAGACAATAATTAGTTTTTGGAAGAAATAAGGATATACACATAATAATATTCCTGTTAAAAGAACAATATAATTCTCTTGTTTTTTACCGTAAACTATATAACCCATACCTATAGCACTGAAAATTATTATAAAAAAAAGAGACATAATTTATTTTATTCTAAAATTCAACACCGAATTTCTTTTTAAAAGCAAGGACAATTATAAGTGTCCATAAAAGATAATGAATAAGCCAATGCCAGTGTGTGCCGAGAAAATTTATCCTGTAAGAAGGGTATTTGACGGAGATGCTTTTTATATCCGAATTATCAATTTTTTCATACTCTGACGGATACAAAAAGGTTGCGGGTGTTGATACAAAATATTTTCTTATCCCGAGTGCTTTTGAATGATTCTTTTTGTTGATTGAAACTCTTTTTTTATATTCTTTACCATTAATTGTTATTTTAAAAAAGTCGGTTTTATCCGCAACAACTTTCATTTTATAATCAATCTCATTCAGAGCATCGATATAAACAGGAAATTCGATTTTTACGGGGGAGTTGTTTTTTATCTTAATATTAAGATTGTTAATATCCACCGAATTATTAAATTTTATCTTTACAATGGTTGTTTCCCCTTGGTGAAAAGGTCTGTAGCCGTATCTCATCTCCATTTGCGCAAAAACAAAAAATAGGATAGGTAAAATAAAAAGAATGGGACCAAAATTAAGGGCAAAATATTTTATTGTGTATAAAAGACTTTTGAAAAAAGAGATTAACAAAACTTTCCAATGATCTCTGTATATTCTTATGGCAAGGATATACCCTTTTATCTTATCTTTTGCATCTTTTATTTTATCGGGGTTTGATACTTTCGAGTATATGATAAGGACTATTATTGATGATATGAAACTCAGAAAAAACACTCCCCAAAAAGGGTTAACAAAGCCGAAAGGGTAAAGAATAAGGTCAAATAATTTTGTGATAAGAAGATTGAATTTTCCCATTTTATGAGATGTATCCGAGTCCTTTTAATTTTTCGATTGCATTCTCGTCTCCCTCTTCTTTAATCTCTTCAAACTCTTTTTCTATCAAATGGGAGATCAATTCCTGAATAGAGGAATATCCTCTTATCTCCATTAATGCTTCGGCTTTTTCAAAAAGCTCTTTGTCTAATTTTACTTTTTTTCCAAACATAATATCCTCCTTTAAATCAGACTTTTACCTCTCATATCTTGAGGTTTTTCAATTCCGAAAAGTTTTAAAATCGTGGGTGCAAGGTCCCAAATTACGGGACCCTTTTTATTATCTATCTTAATATTGGTCATAAGTGTTGCTTTAACAAAATGGGGATCTATACAATGATCTCCCGCCCACCAATCCATATTATCGGTGATAGCTTCTTTACCGAATGAACCGAGAGCGGAATCATTATCAACCCTGTAAAGATGATTAAATCCGACTACAATATCAGGGCCTAAATTCAAATAATCTTTTGCGAAAACATCTTCGGTTACAAAGACTTTTGTTATCGCAGGACTTCCGTCTTTCGGGTCTTTATAAGATAAGAGGAATTTTTTAACATCTTCAAGAACCCTCCTCTTGTCTTCAGGTTTAACTATCCCGTTTCCCTCTCTTCCCCTAAGATTCAGATACAATCCGTTTAATCCTATCGCATAAGCTTTTGTTTCATCCCAATTTACATCTTCGAGAATTGAAACAGGAAAATCTGGTGAGCTTGAATTTAATTTCAGAAAACCCCCCTCATAGAGAATCCTATTAACATTTACCCTTCTCCTGAAAGAGTTAAAACCATGATCTGAAAGAATTATAATAGGGATGTTTTTAGGAACAGTATCTATTATTTTACCGACGACTTCATCAAATTTAAGATAAAGAGCCTCTACTTGATCACCGAATTCTTCCGCCACTTTCGGTTGATAAAACGGGTGTTGCTTATCTCTTAATGCCCAACTCATATGAGATCCCTGATCAAGACTTGAGAAATAAAAAAACAACATCCCCCTTTTTATATTTAAAAAACGGGATAATTCATAATTAAAAATTTTTTTACTTTCATCAAAGACACTCATTGATTGAACAAGGAAGTTCCCGAAATTAAAAGTTTGATTACTCAAAGCTTTTGTATCCGCTGGAAGCCCGAGAGTGTGAAAAAGCCCTGTCTTTTTAACTAATTCTTTACCATAACTCTCGGGAGAGCTTATAGGTTGTGCGGGATCTGCGGGATCTATGGATGGGGGGGAGATGTATAACCTGAATTTATCGTGGGCATTTAAAAGATAGAAACGGACAATTGCTTTAACATGTTCAACATGGGGGATTACATCAAATTGCAATTCTATCCATTTACTGAAATCCCCCTCTTTAAGGTATAATTCTTTACCCTGAATATCTATTCTTGCTGTTTTATGGGATCTATCCCAATAAACTTTAAATTCCGCTACGGAAGGTTCCGCATCTTCTTTAAGCGATGTTATAGGTCCTTCTATCTCTCCCTCTAACATATTTTTTTCGTCAAAATAAGCATAGCTGACATTAGCTCCCGAATACTCTTTACTTGCTTCATTTTCATCTGTTGTATATAGAGTATATGTTCCGTATCCTCCGAGCATATCCGGTGTTCCCATACCGCTTAATGCTCTTCCGAATCTCATATCGGACGGCGGGTAATTCGACGGGATTTTAAATACCGTTGCTTCTATCTCATTATCTTGAATATAATCCCAAAAAGGTTTCCCTTTTCTATTTAATAAAACTTCACCACTATCAAGAGGTATTTTGTAAGAACCCAGTTTAAGAATTTTTTTAGGCGGTTTGGCGGTTGCAATTGAGAATTTGGGAATATATGTTTCAGGATCTCTGTGAATAAAGTCAAATATTCCGTGTGCGCCCGGATCTTTTCCTGTTGTAAAACTCGCCCAGGCAACCGGACTTGCGGGAGGGGGGGTTGACATCATCTGATTCAGGTTTCCACCCGAATTTAAAAATCTTCTTATATTCGGAAGTTTTCCTGTTTTAACAAGCCCCATTGCAATTTTCGGATCCATTCCGTCAAAACCCACTACAAGAACTTTATCATTTATTTTATCCCCTCTTAAATTTCCTGAGGTAAGATGTTTTGAGAAAACCGAGGGAAAAGTTAAAAGGAAACCGCTTAATTTTAAAAATTCTTTTCTTTTCATTTAATTCACCTCCAAATCTCTTCCATCGATGAATGAAGGGATTTTAATTCCGAAAAGAGAGAGAATGGAAGGTGAAATATCGGCAAGTGTAGGATTTTTATATTTGATTTTTCTATTTGAAAAAAAGATTCCGGGGACAACAGCCGATGTAAAACAATGATCTCCGCTCCATAATCTTTTATTATCAACAAAAATATCTCCTCCCACTTCACCGACGGCGGATTCCCATGAAATCCTTGTTCCTATTGCATACCCGATTATTATATCAGGGGCATTTTTAACATATCCCCCTTTGTATATCTCTTCCCTTAAAAAAACTTTATCTATGGCAACTCTGTTTTTTTCTTCGTCTCTCAGACCTTGAAGTTTTTCTTTAATCTCTCTCTTTATTTTTTCAGCTTCTTCCCCTTTACCAACTATCCCTTGTTTCTCTCTCCCTTTCATATTAAGAAATATCCCGCCGAGACCTGTTCCATATGCTTTTGTCTTGCTCCAATCAACATCCGCGAACCATTTACCACTTTCGGTTTTCCCCTCTTTAAGTGCAAGATAACCCTCTTTATAAAGCCAAGTATTAACATTAAATCCTCTGTTAAAAACATCGAATCCATGGTCGGAAACTATCATAAGGACATCATCTTTACCGAGTTTTTTTAAAGTCTCACCCACGATTTTATCCATATCTTCGTAAACTATTGTTATCGCATCTCTTATTTCCGGTTTATCGGAAGTCTTCGGTGCCGGAGATTCTTTATCAAGATATCTGAAAAACATATGTTGAACTCTGTCAGTTGCTTCAAAAACTGAGACTACAAGCCCCTCTTTTATTTTTGAAAATGTGTCCCAATATATTTTTTCCCTTTCTCTTTGAGCTGTGTAAACCTGTTCAAGATAACCTTCTTCCGTTAAAAGACCTTCATTTAAAGCCCATGTATCTTCAACCATACCGAGAGTGGCAAAAGGTCCGAAAATCTTTGAAAGATAAACCGAAAAGATTTTCGGAGATGAAACGGCCATCGCAGGTTTATCGGGATCCATATTAATAGGTGAGAGATAAAGCTGAATGTGGGGCTCTACGCTTATCAAAAACCACCTCGCTATTCCGGTAACTTTGGTAATTCCGGCTTTAAATTCGAGTTTTGTCCAATCGGAAAGTTTTTCTTTTTTAAGAGTCAGCTTTTTTCCGGCGGTTTCAACTTCAACGCTATTCTCATCTATTTTTTTCAGGTGAAATTCTGATTCCATAAGTTTCCCGTCTCTTCTGAACGGGTTTTCGGGACCCGGAATTTTACCTGTAAATCCATTTCCATTATTTGAGAGAACGATAGAAACTCCGTCTGATATTGAATAATCTCCGCTATCTTTTGTCTCCGATATATAGGTAAAACTTCCTTGAGTTCCTCTAAGATCGGGAGTCCCGAGACCTGAGGTCATATTTCCGTAGAATTGCTCAGGTGGAAAAGTTATGGGAACTCTTAAAACGGATGAGAAAATACCGTGTTCTCCCGTAATTTTCCAAAAAGCTTTACTCTTTCTTAAAAGTTCTATCTTAGGTTTTGAGATTGGTATCCTTGTGTTTCCGATATTAATGAATTTTTTAGGTGGTGTTATGGAAGTGGAGGCAAGAGCCGGGTAATATGTTATGGGGTCTCTTGTTAGAAAATCAAATATATTGTGTTTACCCGGATTAACCCCTGTTGCAAAAGTTGACCAAGCAACAGGTGAAATAGGAGGCTCTGTGCTTTTCAAGGGGGCGAATGTTCCTGTTTCTTTCAATTTTTTAAAATTCGGTAATTTCCCTTTTTCAATCAATTTATTCGTTAATCTGTAATCCATTCCGTCAAAACCGAGAACCACTATCCTTTTTACTCTTGCATTTTTTAATGCTTTATATCTTTTAAAAAACCGAAAAAAAGCTCTTATCGGAAAAGTTAAAAAATTAAATATTGCCACAATAAAAGCTATAAAGATAAAAAAGAATGAGCCGAGAAAAGCGAATCCCGCTCCGGGTCCGACATAGGCTTGTAAACCTATTGTAAGAATGATTATTAAGCTTGTAATATTAATTATTTTCTTCATTATATATTATACTATACCTGTCAAATAAATACATTAACCTATATTCGTTA
>Ga0256835_1001152_pt1 | contig 16420 bp, 14 predicted proteins | sample PIR30metaG_FD_185972 | JGI IMG/M metagenome (GOLD analysis project Ga0256835, IMG submission 185972) | Hydrothermal vent microbial communities from East Pacific Rise, Pacific Ocean - PIR-30 | ecosystem: Environmental > Aquatic > Marine > Hydrothermal vents | place: Pacific Ocean: East Pacific...
GGTCAAGTAGCTGAGAACCTCGACGTGGTGGGTGTAGGGGAAGAAGTCGTACGGCCTGACGAAGCGCAGCCGGTAGCCGTGTTCCCCCAGCCTTTTGACGTCCCGGGCCCAGGTGGCCGGGTCGCAGGCGACGTAGATTATCTTTTCTGGTTTCAGCTCTACCAGCGCCGCCAGGGTTTTTCTTGCCAGTCCGGCGCGGGGCGGGTCGATGGCAACCAGCTCGGCGGGGCCGAAGCGGCCGGCTTCGCGGGCGTCGGCGCGGGCGAAGCGGACGTTGTCAAAACCGAGTCTCTTGGCGTCGGCGCGGCCTTTTTCGACGCTGCGTTTGTTGAGGTCGGTTACGGTTACGCGCCGGTAGTTTTGCGCCAGGTGAAAGCCGAGAACGCCGGAACCGCCGTAGAGCTCGAGCGCGCTTTCTCCCGAACCGGCCAGGTCCGCGGCTTCGGCATAGAGCGCGGCCGCCGCCGGCGGGTTGACCTGGGCAAAGCTGACAACGTCTACTTGCACGTCTAGCTGGCCGTAGCGCTCGAGCAGGGTCTCCTTACCGGCCAGAAACCGCGTCGGCCCCCGAAAACGACCGCGCGGGTCGGCCGCCCCCCACCAGACGCCGGCAATCCCGGCTTCTAACAGCCCTTCGGCCGCCTTGCGAAAAAAGCGCGCCTTGCCGCCGACCAAGCCCACCTGCACCTCACCGGTTAGCAGGCTGCCGCGCAGGGCTACTTCGTCGAGGCCCACTAGCGGCCAGGTATTCAGCAGCTCAATGGCCTTTTGCAGGGGCCCTGCTAACAACGGGTCGTTTTCTACCCGCGCCAGTTCGTCGCTGCCTGGCAGCCGGTAGGCCAGTCCGCCGAGCGGATGGAGGGCGAACTGGGCGGCGGTCCGGTAGCCGAGAGGCTGCGGCGAAGGGTGGATGGGGGAGACGTCGAAGTCGAGCCCGGTTATCCGCAGCAGCGATTCGCGAACAAAGCCTTCCTTTACCGGCAGTTGCGCCTCGTACCTGAGCGGCAGGCCAGCTCCTGGCGGCAGGCCTGGGTCATGGCGGTCAGGCGAGGGCTTCAAAATCTCGATGGTCTCACCCTCAAAATGGTTTTTCTTGCGCTCTATACGAGCCCTTACACGCTCGCCGGGAAGGCCGCCGCGCAACAGCGCCACGCCTTGGGGCGTACGCGCTAGCGCCATACCGCCGGGAACGAGCTTTTCTATGACTAGTTCGGAATCCATGTAGGTTCACCTTTATGTTTTGCGCCCTGAAAGCTAGCGCGTATAATCGTAACATGCCTTTAGGAGGTATGAATATGAAAAAACTACTGTGGTTGAGCGCTTTGGTTTTGGTACTTGGCTCCTTTTCTCTAGCTCAGCAATACCGCACCTTTCCCGAAATTAAGGCCAGCGGCAAGATTCTGATCGGCACCGAGGGTCAGTTCCCGCCCTTCAACTACTTCAACGACAAGAACCAGCTCGAGGGTTTCGACATCGACATCGGCAACGCCATTGCCAAGCAGCTCGGTCTCGAGCCCGAGTGGAAAGCCCACGCCTGGGACACCATGCTAATCGCCCTCAACCAGGGTCGTTTCGACTTCGTAATCGCCTCGCACACTATCACCGAAGAGCGGGCCAAGGCTGTCGACTTTACCAAGCCCTACTACTGCACCGGTAACGTTATCGTTTCCAAGCCCGGTGGCCCCAAAACTCCGGCTGAACTCAAGGGTAAAGTAATTGGCGCTCAGCTCGGTACTACCTTCGAGGAGTTCGCCAAACAATTTGATGCCAAAGAAATCAAGACCTACCAGACCAACCCCGACGCGGTTCAGGACCTGATGATGGGCCGTATCGACGCCTGGATTACCGACCAGTTCACTGCCCTTGAGGCCATCCAGTCGCGCGATCTCGACCTGCAGATCTCCGGCCTCCTCAACACCGAGCAGATTGGGATGGCTGTCGCCAAGGGCAACAGCCTATTGCTGGCTGCTCTCAATCAGGCTCTTGATGAAATCCAATCAAATGGCGTTTACGAGCAGATTTCGAAAAAGTGGTTCGGAAAAGATATTCGCTGTAAGTAGCACATAAATCCGGTCCGGGGGCCTGCGGGCCCCCGGCTCTGCTGTAGGAGGCGGGTATGAACAGGACGCTGAAAATAGCCGTGTTTACCATTGCAGCCGTGGTGCTAATCGGCGTGGGGTACGTCGTATTTTTTGCTGGTATCGAAGCCGCACTCAGGTGGTATTTCCTAGCGACCAAATTTACTGCCAGCAAGGTTCCTAACTTCGCTCATAACTTGCGCATGGGCGCCGAGGTAACCATCAAGCTGACGGTAATTAGCTCCGTGGTAGGACTGTTTCTTGGTCTTTTTGCCGGGATCGCCCGCCTCTCAAAAAACATATTTTTTAGACTGCCGGCACAATTTTACGTTTGGGTAATTCGCGGAACACCCCTGCTAGTACAAATTCTGTTTGCTTATAATGCCTTGCCCTTTTTGCTCGATCCGGTGTGGAAATATCTGGAACCTCTTGGAGTGCCTCCCATACAGGATGTCCTTACTCCTTACTGGGCGGCGTTTATTGCTTTGAGCGTCAACGTTGGCGCGTATAACGCCGAGGTTATTCGCGCCGGTATCCAGGCCATTGCCAAGGGGCAGTGGGAAGCAGCGATGTCGCTGGGGATGAGCCCGTTTCAGGTAATGCGCTACATCATCGTACCTCAAGCGATTAAGATCGTCGTTCCGCCTCTGGTAAACAACGTCATCGCTTTGCTGAAAGATAGCTCACTGGCTTCGGTAATCACTCTCCTGGAGCTGGTGCATCAGGGTCAGAGGATGATATCCATTACCTTCCGCCCAGTGGAGGTTTACATCGCCGTGGCGGCCATTTATTTGATTCTTACTACCGTACTAACCTTCTTCACCGACTGGCTCGAGCGGGAAATGGCCAAGCGCGGAGCGACGGCTTAACCAAGGCTTCAAAAAAATACAGTGATTCTTGACATAAATGCCGTTTTAATGCAGAATGCAAAGGCATATTGCACCGGAAGGGAGATGTTTATGAGAAAGCTTCTTGTTTTGATAGCTATACTATCTCTTGGAGTTCTAGGTTTTGCGCAGCAGTCGAGGCTTGATGTCGTCAAGCAGCGCGGCAAGTTAATATGCGGCGTCAATGGCGGGGCTCCCGGTTTTGGATACATCAATGAAAAAACCGGTGGCTATGAAGGTTTCGATGTCGACTTTTGTAAGGCAGTAGCGGCGGCTATCTTTGATGACCCGAGCAAGGTAGAGTACGTAGCCCTGACTGCTAAAGTGCGTTTTAATGCCATCCAGACCGGCAAGGTAGACGTCGTTTTCCGTAACACCACCATTACCACTAGTCGCGATGGATCGGTTGGCGTGGACTTCTTACCCGTCAACTTTTACGACGGCCAGGGCGTAATGGTGCGTAAGGATCTAGGCGTCAAGTCGGTTTTCGACCTCAAGGGCGCCACCGTGTGCACCAACCAGGGCACGACTACGGAAAAGAACTGGACTGACATTGATCGAGCTCATAACTTAGGTACCAAGCTAATTACTTTTGAAGATTTTAGCCGCTCCTTTGACGGCCTGCTTTCCGGTCGTTGCGACGCTATTACAACCGATAAGTCTGGCCTCGTTGGTTGGAAGGCCAAGGCTCCCAATCCCGACGATCTCGTCATTCTCCCTGAAACACTGTCCAAGGAGCCGCTGGCCGGCTTTACCTTCCAGAACGATAGCAAGTGGCGCGACGCTCTGACCTGGATCGTTTACGCTACTTTTCAAGCCGAAGAATTTGGTATTACTCAAGACAACCTCAATGAAATGCTCAAGAGCTCGAACCCCGGCATCCGACGCTTCCTGGGTCTCGAAGGCACGCTGGGTGAAGGCTTGGGCTTATCGAACGATTTTGCGGCCCGTGTAATCAAGCACGTCGGCAACTACGGCGAAATCTACGACCGCCACCTTGGCCCCAACAGCCCCTTCTTCATTCCGCGTCAGGGTAGCCTAAACGCTTCCTACACCCAGGGTGGTCTCATTTATTCGCCGCCATTCCGTTGATCTTTGGCTGGCAGCGGCCCCTTCGGGGGCCGCTCGCCTAGAGGGTCGCCATGAATGAAGCTGGATCTAGATCGACAGTCCCTTTTTGGAAAGACGAACGTAAGCTAGGCATCATTTTTCAAGCGCTATTGCTGTTTGCAGTGCTTGCCACTCTGGCCTTTCTGAGCTATACCGCTTACAAGGGTATGCGCGCCCGCGGGCTCGAGTTCAGCTTTGCGTTCTTATTTGAAGAATCCGGGTTTTTAATCAGCGAGGGCGTCACACTCGCCAACGATGGTAGTGGCTGGATCTTCAGGGCTTTCCAGCCTTCCGACGCCAACTGGCAGGTTCTCCTGGCGGGTTTGATCAATACTTTGCGAGTCTCCCTAACGGGAATCGTACTCACGACCATCCTGGGCGTATTAATAGGTGTTGGTCGCCTTTCTAGCAACTGGCTCATCAACCGCCTTTCGTTCGCCTACGTCGAGTTCGTGCGCAATACCCCGCTCCTGGTGCAGATGATTTTCTGGTACCTGGCGGTTTTCAATAAGTTGCCGCCTTTGCGCCAGGCGAGCGAGTGGTACGGTTTCATACTTAGCAACAAAGGTATGGCGGTTCCATGGATAGCCACGACGCCAGCCTGGACCCAGTTCAGCCCGTATTTTTACTGGGGAATCTACCTCTGGCTTGGCCTTTGGTTGCTGAGGTGGGTTTGGAAGCCGCCCCGCTGGCTTTACTGGGCCGTTCCTTTGGGATCTTGGGTGCTGGGCCTGATCATGGTCGGACAACTTCCAGTGACGCTGTCCGTTCCCAGCAAACAGGGTTTTCGGGTCGAAGGGGGTGCGCTGCTATCCCCCGAGTTTAGCTCGGTGCTGCTGGCTCTGACGATTTATACCGCTTCTTACATCGCCGAGATCGTTCGCGGAGCCATCCAATCGCTCCCCAAGGGGCAGTGGGAGGCTGCTTCTAGCCTGGGTTTGAGTTACGGGCAGACGCTGCGTCTGATAATTCTGCCGCAGGCGCTGCGAATCATCGTGCCGCCGTTGGGCAACCAGTATCTCAACCTAACCAAGAACTCCTCACTGGCGATCGCGGTTGGATTCCCTGAGCTGTTCAACGTATATGGCACTTTGGCCAACCAGACGGGGCGGAGTCTCGAGGGAGTTTTAATCGTTATGGCGGTTTACCTGTCCATCAGTCTTTCGATTAGCGCCTTCATCAACTGGTACAACGCGCGGGTGGCGCTCGTGGGGGCGGCGCGATGAAAGCCATTACCTGGGCCAAAGAAAACCTCTTCAATGGCTTTTTCAACTCGGTACTAACACTGGTCACCCTGGTTGTGCTTTACGTTTCGTTCAAAGGCATTTTCCATTGGGCGTTTTATGAAGCTAAGTGGAGCGTCGTACCCGATAATATGCGCTTGTTGATGGTCGGCCCTTTCCCGCCGGATCAGGTTTGGCGCGTTTGGGCGATGCTGGCGCTGACTTTGCTGGTAGCCGGCATTTTGTACGGCAACGTTACCCGGGCCAAACCGCCGCTGTGGATGTGGATCGGCGCACTGGTAATTTACGCCTTGATCTGGCCGGTTATTTTCCCCTCGACTCGCTTTTGGCTGGCGCTGTCTTTGCTGGCCCTGCCGCTGGGAATGATACTGGGTCCTTATCTGTCACGGAGGTTGCTGACCCCGTTGTCGTTGACGGCTTTGCTAATAATCATGGTTTTACCTACTGCGGTCAATCCAAACCAATGGGGCGGGTTCTTTCTAACGGTGCTGATTACCGTGGGGGTTAGCCTGATGGCCTTTCCCTTTGGTTTACTGCTGGCGCTGGGTCGCACCGGCAAACTGCCGGTATTCAGAACGCTTTCCATTCTTTACATCGAGCTCATTCGCGGTGTGCCCCTGGTTACCGTCCTCTTTCTCTCCTGGATCATGGTGCCGCTTTTCGTGCCCGAACAATGGCGTTTGCCGGATCTGATATCAGTTAGTATCGGTTTTTCGATGTTTGCTGCCGCTTACTTAGCCGAATACGTCCGTGGGGGGATACAGGGGGTTCCTAAGGGTCAGTACGAAGCCGCCTGGGCTTTGGGTTTGTCGGGATCGCAGTCGGCGCGCTATATCATTCTGCCGCAGGCGATCCGCTCGGTCATTCCGGCCTTGATCGGCCAGGAGATTGCAATCTTCAAAGATACGTCGCTGGTGTACATTCTTGGACTTTTCGACTTGCTGTACATGGCGCTTACTGTAACCAAGAACCCCAAATATCTAGGAACTGATCGCGAGGTTTTACTTTTCGTCATGTTCGTGTACTTTGTCGGTGCGGCACTTATGTCGTATGCAAGTCGAAGACTCGAGCGGGCCATGGGTCTGGGAACTCGGTAATCTGGAGGAAGGCATGGAACCCATCATTCGCATGGAAAACGTCAACAAGTGGTTCGGCGCCCTGCACGTTCTCAAGGACATTAATTTGGACGTGCAAAAGGGTGAGGTAGTGGTTATCATTGGCCCTTCTGGGTCGGGTAAGAGCACGTTGATCAGGACTATCAATAGGCTTGAGGAAATTCAAAAAGGGCGCATAGTGGTTGACGGCATCGAGCTTAATCGCGACGTGCGTAACATCGACGCGGTGCGCAAAGAAGTGGGCATGGTCTTCCAGAGCTTCAACCTCTTTCCGCACATGACTGTGCTGGAGAACATTACCCTGGCTCCCCGGATAGTTCGCAAGTGGCCGCGAGAGAAGGCGGAACAGATTGCCATGGAGCTGCTCGAGCGGGTCGATATCGCCGATCAGGCCGAAAAATATCCGGCCCAGCTTTCCGGCGGCCAGCAGCAGCGCGTCGCTATTGCCCGCGCCCTGGCGATGCAGCCCAAGATCATGCTCTTCGACGAGCCCACCAGCGCTCTCGACCCGGAGATGGTCGGCGAGGTGCTCGACGCCATGAAGGAGCTGGCCAAGAGTGGCATGACGATGCTGGTAGTCACCCACGAGATGGGTTTCGCCCGCGAAGTTGCTGATAGAGTCATTTTCATGGACATGGGTGAGATCATCGAAGAGGGCGAGCCCGATCAGGTATTTTCTAACCCGCAGCACGAGCGCACACAGTCGTTCCTGGCGCGGATCATTCACTAAATATTGACTACGTTACGACGTATTTACATAATTCTCTTGCTAATGAACGCCGGAGTCGTTGCGCTGGCTTCATTGACGGCATTGTTACTGCCGTCGCCTACTGGCTGGCCTTCTTGGGTTCCAATTTCGTGGTGGCTTAGCGCTGGCGTGTTAAGCGGGGCAATATGGCTGTGGTGGTGGCAAGCACAACGCAGGGGAGAAGAAGACGATCAAGAGCGCCAAGTAGCTGCTTTGAGCCTGGCTTCACTGCCGCTGCTATGGGCGGTCTTCGCGATAATGGCTTTTTGGGCGGGTTATTCAGAACACGGACTGGCCTTTATCGCCATTGCACTAAGTTTTGCCTTGTTGGGATATGCGTTGCAGCCAAGCCAATAGGCTGTAGGGGCGTTTTCGCGCCAGAGCCTTCAAATCGCCTAGGACCATCTCGGTGCGTGATTCACCCAGCTGATAAACACGGCGAGCCTGCGAATAATCGAACGTGTCAATTTGCTCTTCAGGAACTAGCGAAAGCTTGTAATCGCATCGTTCCAAGGCTAGTTCCTTGAGTCGACGGATCGAAGCCTCGCTGGCCATTAGCATCACCTCGAAAGAGTTGCGCGGTTTGTGCATTCGTATTGGATTGGAAACGTCAACACCAACCACCGGCGATGGGCCCAGCGAGCGGGCAGCCGTGACCGGAACTTTTTCGACTATGTCTCCGTCAACCAGCAAGCGACCTCCCCAGGGTACGGGAGGGAAGACGCCAGGAATGGCGCTGGAAGCGAGAATGGCGTCAACTAGCGGGCCTTCGCGCAAAATTACTACTTCGCCAGTGTTCAGGTCAGCGGCGTTCAGGGCCAGGGGCACCGGCGCGTCCTCAATGCGTACGTCGCCAAAATACTCCAGCAAACCGTCTCGCAGACGGCGAGCGTCGTCGATAGATGGATCTCTAAGAGCGCGGAACAGGCGCACCTGAACTTTGGCCAGATGAAGTAGTTTATTCCCGTCCTGCATGAACAGCCTGGCTAGTTTGCGATCCATTACGTGGTTGAGAAGGGGCTCTACTTCAAGGGGTAGGCCAAGGGCATAAGAGGCCGCGGCATATGCCCCGGCAGAGCTGCCTGCGACCCCGTTAATTTTTACCCCGGCGTCGCGCAATACGCGTAATGCCCCTAGGTGGGCAAAGCCGCGTACGCCGCCACCGCTAAGGGCTAGGTTCAGGCCGCCGGCCTTTTTTGATCCATTGAAAGCAACCATATTCCTAAGAGGATTATTCCTACGGGCAGGGCCCATTTTATTGCGGTAAACAGCAGGCCGATGATGATTGCCACCAAAGCAATTACCCAGCCAAAGCTCAATAATACGGCGCCCAAAACTAGGGTGGCGGCTATTGCTACCAGGGCTAAGGCAATGGATAAAATTGGACCGAGCAGGGGCCAGAGTAGCACTACCCCGATTAGCATGAGGATCCAGCCGATTATCTTCATGGCTACCATTCTATTCTCCTGGTTGCTCTCACCGGCCATTAAGCCCGCAAGGTTAGGATAGGCGGCAATGGAAACGGTCTTGTCAGAAGAGGTGCAACAGGCGCAGAAGGCGCGTTTGGTGGCCGAGGGCTTGCGCAAACGTTATGGGCGCCGTGACGTGGTTCGCGGTGTCGACTTGGTTTTAGGACGTGGTGAGATAGTTGCGCTCTTTGGCCCCAACGGCGCCGGTAAAACAACCACTTTTTACATGCTGGTCGGTTTTATACGCGCCAACGGCGGCCGGATACGCCTGCGCGGGCAGGATGTCAGCCGCATGCCAATGCACCGTCGTGCCCGTCTCGGCCTCGGCTATCTTCCACAAGAACCTTCGGCCTTTCGAAGAATGACAGTCTTGGAAAACCTGTTAGCCATTCTCGAATACCAGCCCTTGCCCAAACAAGAACGACTAGATACAGCTCTGAGTTTGCTGGAAGAGTTTCACATTGCTCACCTAAAAGACAAATACGCCTATACCCTTTCGGGCGGTGAGCGCCGTCGCTTAGAAATTGCACGTGCCTTGACCACCAATCCCGATTTTATTTTGCTCGACGAGCCATTTACCGGTGTTGACCCAAAGAACGTCAATGACATCCAGACGCTCATTCAAGAGCTCCGCGCCAAGCGGGGCTTGGGAGTATTCATTACCGATCATTCGGTACGCGAAACCCTGGCAATTACCGATAGGGTTTATCTCATGTACGATGGACAGGTAGTCTTTCATGGTAGCCCCGAAGAATTTGCGCGCGATACCGGGGCTCGTAATTATTACCTGGGAGAAGACTTCGAGCTGTAGAAGAAGAATATGAGCCTCTGGTCATTGATTGTTGGTTTAGTCCTGGTAGCCGCGTTGGTTGCGTACGTTGGCGACGTGGTAGGCCGACGTGTGGGTCGCCGCCACTGGCGCTTATTTGGACTTAGGCCCCGGGCCACCGCGCTCTTGATCGCGGTTATCACTGGAGTCCTGATTGCCTTAATGGCAATCGCGGCTTTTTTCATCCTCGATACCGACGCCCGTAAGACTATCCTTGAAGCTGAACAGGTTCGCGAGGAACGAAATCAGTTGCGACAGGAAGTCGAAAGGTTAGGCGGGCATGTAGAAGAGCTAGAGGCCCGGGCGGCGCGAGCATTGGGGAAGACGGAGCAGCTCGAGCGGGAGCTTTCCGCCAAAGCCGAAGCATTGAAGATGGCAGAAGCGGAAATTGGCCGCTTGCAAGAAGAAAAAAAGCAGCTCCAGCAAGACATTGAGGACACCAGAAAGGCGCTCGAGGAGCGCGAGATGGAGCTGAGCCGGGTTAGGGCGGAAGTGGAGCGTATTCAAGCCGAGCGTGATTCGCTGGAGGAAGAATTTGACATTCTGCAAGAAAATCAAGTAAACCTCCTTAATGAGCTAGCGGAGCTAAAGCAAACGGAGCTCGATGCCTTAGCAAGGGCCGAAGAGGCGCAGCAGAAAGCAAAGAAGGCCACAGAGGCGCTTGATCAGGCCCAGGAAAGAGTAAAAGTAATTCAACGAGAAATTGGCTCACTGGAGAAGGAAAAGCAGCAGTTATTAGGCGATATAGCCACCTTAGACGCCGAGCGCAAGGCCCTTGAAGATCAGAAGCGCCGGTTGCAAACTACGAACCGCAATTTACAGGACGAGCTGGCGGCTGCCAAACTTGAAATATTCAATCTCAAACAAGATCTGCTTAAATTGGGGCAAGAACGGAATGCCATGGAGCAGGGACTTGAGGTATTGAGCCGACAGTTGAGCCAGAGCTTGAAGGACACGGTTCTGGCAGAAGTGGTATGGCGCGAGGGTTCACCAAAGACGGCGCTCGAGAGAACGGTTCATGAAGCCGAAATGCAAGCCCGTGCCGAAGGGTTTCGGGGTGCGTTGGTTCCCGAAGGTTTGCCGACGAAAGAGTGGCGGCCGCCAGGGGTAATCCAGGCTCGTGCTGAGGGCGTTTCGCTTGATGGCAAGGTGCTGCTGCAAATACGTTACGTTCCCAGGGAGCGCCGATTTGTCATAGGCCAGGTTATAGCTATAAGAGAACTACCGCCCCCTCGCTATCAACCCGAAAGAACACGACGAGCCCTCGAAGATCTAAGAGAGGCAGCGTATGAGCGTCTATTAAAGGCTGGCGTACTGCCAGAGAAAGTTGGCAGAAGCGGACTTGGCGGGGTTGCTCTAGCGGATTTTCAGGCCTTGATAAATGACGAAACCAGCAATGTCGTCGCGGCAGTTGTGGCTGTAGACGATATATGGACAACCGAAACTCCTCGGTTAATTTATCAAATACTTTACATTCCGTAATGCGACAGTAAACGCCCTGCCGCCAGGTCGAACATTGCTGAACCAACGCTTTTGAAGATTACCGGCCCTCTTTCTGGCGGTTGGTCTAGTACCGCCGATAGGGGTATTACCCGGCTCCAATCAATACCGGCCTGGATCAAGTCGCCAGCTTCAGCGCGGGCACCTGTTAGTGTGTCGACCACAATCAGGCCACGTTCTAGCAAGCCAGGTGGTATTTCGGCCATCTCGGGGGTAAAAGCACCAACGGCAATGATGCAGGCGTCGTCGCGAATATCATCAGGAATGACTGGAGAATGACTGCTGGTGGCGCTGATGATGCAGTCGACCTGGCGGCCGATCCTTTCGGGGTGGGGTATTGTCTGGGCAGGAGTACCTTTTTCGCGGATGCGGTTTGCCAGATTGCTGGCCCGGGAGAGGGTGCGGTTGTAAAAAAAGAAGCGCCTGGGCTTCAACACCTCGGCAAAAGCCTCGGCGTGTGTTTGCGCCTGTCTGCCGGCTCCTATTATCAAAATACTTTCTATTGGCGCCTGTTGGAGGGTTTTGGCGGCCAGTAGCGAAAGGGCGGCGGTGCGCCTGGCTGTTACCGCGTCACCATCGGCGAGGATCAAGCCAGCGCCGTTGCGCGCGTCGAAGACTAGTAATTCGGCTCTTGACGTAGGCATGTCGCGCTCGACGTTCTTTGGATGAATGCTTATTCGTTTAACGACTCCCAGCTCATTGTCCCAGGCGGGCATCAACAGCAACTGGCCATCTTTGGGCAGTTCGTGAACGGTGCGCAAGGGTTCGGTTACCTCATTGCGGGTTGCCTGGCGCAGTACATTGGCCAGCTCATCCATCAATGCCGGGTAGGGGAGGGCGGCGGCGGTCATGGCGGCGTCAAATATCTTCATGGGGCGCTCCCAAAAAGCAAAATGATCTGCGCTATGCTTGCGTCGCTACTGACAACCCGCGGGCTGAGTGCGACTCTATGCCGATTCTAAAGCCTTATAGGCCCCGCCGGTAGAAGAGCGGCGGGGCCTAATGAGGTGGCGGTGTTCAGTCAAGGAAGTCGCGCAGCTTACGGGTGCGCGATTCGTGGTACTTGAGCTTGCGCAAGGCCTTGTTTTCGATCTGGCGAATGCGTTCGCGAGTAACGCCGAAGTAGGCACCCACTTCTTCCAGCGTATGTTCGCGGCCGTCGATCAGGCCTTTACGCAGCTTAAGAACCATCGCCTCGCGCTCGCTCAGTTTTCCGAGCGCTTTTTCCAGCTCCTCGGAGAGCAGGCTTTGGGCGGCCGAGTCGACCGGGCTGACTAGATGCTCGTCGGGGATGAAGTCGCCATAAAAAGAGTCTTTTTCGTCGCCTATCGGCGTTTCCAGGCTGACTGGCTCCTGGGCGATCTTGAAGGTCTCCTCGACCTTTTTGGCGTCCCAGCCGGGGCCCATGGCGTCGGCGATTTCGGCGTAAGTGGCTTCGCGGCCGAGTTCCTGTTGTAGCTGGCGGGCAGTTCGGGTGAGCTTGTTGATGGTCTCCACCATGTGTACCGGAATGCGAATCGTACGCGCCTGGTCGGCAATGGCGCGGTTGATGGCCTGCCGGATCCACCAGGTGGCGTAGGTGGAAAACTTGTAGCGCCGTTTGTATTCGAATTTTTCGACCGCTCTTATCAAGCCTTGGTTGCCTTCTTGAATCAGGTCGAGGAATGACAGGCCGCGACCGGTGTATTTTTTAGCAATCGAAACTACCAGCCGCAAGTTGGCTTCGATCAGGTGCTGGCGCGCTATCTCTCCGTCGCGAGCAATGTGCAGGTAACGTTTTTGCGGTTTTGGTAGCGCGCGTAGGCGGGAGTCGACAGCCTGGATAGTGTCTTCGTCTACCCGTTCGGCTTCGTAGCCGGGAATGTGGGGAACGCGACCGCCGTGACGAACCTGGGCTCGGATGACCTTCTTGATCAGGTCGGGCTCCAGACCAGTAAACTCAGCCAGCTTTTCGATGGCTGCTTCGCCTTCCTCGACCCGGCGGGCTAGGTCTATTTCCTCCTCGAGCGTCAAGAGCGGTACCTGCCCGATTTCGTGCAAGTACTGACGTACCGGGTCGGAGGTCGAAACCCGGGTAGTGATAGTGACGGTTTCTTCCTTGGCCGGCGCGTCTTCGGTCGCGTCGGCCTCGCCTATTAGTTCGTTACCTTCAATTACTTCCTCTACGTCTTCGTCCGCCAGGAGCTCGGGATCAACGGGCGGCTCGTCATCGCTGGCTTTTGCCGGAGCTTTCTCGCCGGTAGGAGATTTCTTGGCTGCCGACTTTTTGTTTTTTGGTGACTTGTTTTTGCTGTCTTCTCCGCCGCCGGCGGAAGCCGCTTTGGCTTTCGTGGAGGCCCTGCCCGACGACTTTTTGGCGATCGCCTTTTTGGATTTTTTAGGGGTAGGTTCTTTTTCGCTGGCATCTGCTTGCGGCGAAGCGTCTTTCTTGCTGTTAGAGTTTTTTTCGGGGGCCGCCTTTTTTGCTGCCTGGCCGCCCTTCTTGCTAGATTTGCCGGCGCTGGTTTTTTTGGTCGTACCTTTTTTGGAGGCTACGGACGCGGCCTCTTCTTTTGCCGGGGCGTCTTCGAGTACCGCTACAACCTTTTCTTCTTTCTTCTTGCTCAAATGGGTCACCTCCGATAGCGCGACATTGGCGAGCTGCTATCGCTTAACCGAGAGTAATACCCTATAACGTCCAGAGTACAACTCGCGAACGTTGCCAAAACGTTGTTGTAACCAGCGATCGTATTTTAGGAACGGATTGGCCACCAGGTAGAACCGACCTCCGGGTCGTAAGCGTGAGTGGGCTGCGGCCACAAATGCCTCTGCTACATCCAAAACAACGTGACCCCCAACGTGAAACGGGGGGTTTGATATTACTATATCAAATAACTTGTCCTCTTGCAATGATTCGTCAACGTCGGAATACAGGATTTCTGCGGTTGCATTGGCACGTGAAAAACTAATTCGGGCACTTTCTACTGCGGTTAGGCTTTGCTCAAGTAAGGTCGTGTTGGCTCCTTCCAGGGCCAGGGGAAGACTGAGTGCTCCATAACCAGCTCCGAGGTCGAGAATCTCCTTACCGGCGACTTCCTTTGGTAGGTGTTCGAGAAGAAGTTCGCTAGCCGGGTCTATCTCATTGGCTGAGAAAACGCCGGGAAAAGTATAAAAGCGCAATAGTTTCCCCCGCAGTTCCGCTTCAATAGTATTTACCAAGGGTGCTGGTTTAGTAGCTACTTTTCTTTTTTGTAAAGCAGCCACCCGCATGTCTTTATTGCGAGCTACCACTTCCCCTGACCCCAGCATCTCCCGCGCCCAGCCGAGGTAGCGCTCGAAGCCGGCCTTGCGGCTGCCGGCCAGCCAGAGGGTGCCGCCGTCGGCGAGGGTGTAGGCGGCAGCGGCAAGCTGTTCGCGCACCCAGTCGTTGCCCCTTTCGGCACCCAGTACGAGTGCAACTATATCGAAGTCGGTTTGGCTGAGTTCCCATGGCAGGGTGCAGTCGACGTCGATCGAGCCCTGTCCGGCGGCGGTTGCTTGCAGCGCCCGGCAGGAGGCGCGGCGTTCTTCGACAGCCAGCACGTCAGCGCCCAGGTTTTTCAGTGCTAGTGAAATCAATCCTACACCGGCATTCAGGTCCAGGGCGCGAGCGACGTTGCCGCTCACAGCATTGGCCAGCAGCCGGTAGGGTTCTTCCAGGCCCGCGGCGCCAGGTTTGCGGTAGACCGTTCCCCACGGTGAGGGAAGTTTTTGCAGGGCGTGATATTCGGCCAGCTCCACGAGTTTTACATACTACCACTCAGGCGGCTAGACTGGTCGGGATGGTGGTTTTGGGAATTGAAACCAGCTGTGACGATACTGGCGTAGGCATTGTGGCCGATGGCCGTATCCTGGCCAACGAGGTGGCTTCGCAGACGTTGCTTCATGCCCAGTACGGCGGGGTAGTGCCGGAGCTGGCCAGCCGCGAGCACGCGGCGGTTCTCGACCAGCTGGTTGAACGCGCACTGGCGGTCGCTGATATGCAGATGAGCGATGTCGACCTGGTGGCCGCTACCCGCGGCCCTGGCTTGATCGGGCCGTTGCTGGTCGGTCTGACCTATGCCAAGGGCCTCGCCTGGGGGTTGCAAAAACCCTTCTTGGGCATTCATCACCTGGAAGGCCACGTTCACGGGGCGCTGGCCGGTAGTGAGGTCGAACCTCCGTTTTTGGTCTTGATCGCCTCGGGCGGGCATACCCACCTTTACGACGTGCCTCGCTGGGGCGAGTATCGTTTGCTGGGGGCCACCCGCGACGACGCCGCCGGTGAGGCTTTCGACAAGGTGGCCCGCACCCTCGGCCTTGGTTATCCCGGCGGGCCGGAGATAGAGCAGTTGGCGGAACAGGGCGACGATCGAGCGGTACCCTTTACGGTTCCGATGAAGGGGCGGGAGGGTTACGACTTTAGCTTTTCCGGCCTTAAAACGGCGGCGGTCCGCTTTGCCGGGCAGGATTACAATCCGGCCGACATCGCCGCCAGCTTCCAACGGGTGGTGGTCGAGTCGCTGGTAGGCACCCTCGAGCGCGCGGCGCGCGACCTTGGCCGCAGCCAGGTCGTAGTAGCCGGCGGCGTGGCCGCCAACAAAGCGTTGCGGCTAGCTTTGGAAGACAGCGGATTGCAGGTCTACCTGCCCCCATTGGGCCTGACCTCCGACAACGGCGCGATGATAGCCCTGGCCGCCTGGCACCGTTGGCAACGTAGTGCAGAACCTGACCCTCTCAGCCTCGATGCCAAACCCTACCTGCCGCTAGGAGCAGAGGCGGTATAGTTGGCCCTTCTCATGATGAACGCTTAGAATGCGATAAGTTATGCTGGGTTTTCTCAAAAAACTATTCGACAACAACGACCGCGAAGTGCAACGCTACTTCCGTGAAGTCGTAGATCCTACCAACGCCTTGGAGGAGGAGGCCCAAAAGATTGACGATCTGGCGGCCGCCTACGCCGAGGCCCGCCAGCAACACGAGAATGGCAAGTCGCTCGATGAGATGTTGCCCTGGGTCTTCGCCCTAGCGCGCGAGTCGGCCCGGCGCTACCTGGGTCTGCGCCCTTACGATGTCCAGCTAGTCGGCGGCGCGGTGCTGCACGAGGGACGGATCGCCGAGATGAAGACGGGCGAGGGTAAGACCCTGGTCGCCACCCTGCCGATCGCTCTCAACGCCCTGGCAGGTAAGGGGTCGCACCTGGTTACCGTCAACGACTACCTGGCCCGCCGTGACGCCGAGTGGATGCGGCCGGTTTATCACGGGTTAGGGCTCGAGGTCGGGGTAATTCAGCACGACACCCCGCCACCGGAGCGCCGCAAGGCCTACCTGGCCGACATTACCTACGTCACCAACTCGGAGCTGGGTTTCGACTACCTGCGCGACAACATGTCGCTCAGCCCCGACCAGCTCGTTCTCCGCCACGATCACCCGCTGCACTACG
>Ga0256835_1001153_pt1 | contig 16377 bp, 14 predicted proteins | sample PIR30metaG_FD_185972 | JGI IMG/M metagenome (GOLD analysis project Ga0256835, IMG submission 185972) | Hydrothermal vent microbial communities from East Pacific Rise, Pacific Ocean - PIR-30 | ecosystem: Environmental > Aquatic > Marine > Hydrothermal vents | place: Pacific Ocean: East Pacific...
CGTGGCGACATCATACCCTTCTGTGCTCCATTCTTCTCGCCCGTTTTGCGTCTGTACTCTTGTCAACAGGTTCCATGGCTCCCCCCCCTTCCAATAGTAGTGATACCACACCTCTTCATATGCTTTCCTGGCCGCAGTGAGGGCGACAGACTCGTACGGCGCTTCCCATGCCACTTCCAGCCCACGCCCTTCCAGACCATACATCTTGCCCCTCTCCGGCTCCCACAGTAACACCCCTCCCGGCTTGGCGAGTAATATCCACAACCACGGGTCCTCTTCTTGATCCGCACTTCCTGATCGCTTCAGACAATATACCCGCTTCGTTATCCAATCATATATCATCACTTCATTCAACTCGCCATCATCTTCAATAGCCCCCCATAGAGTAGATATCAAGCCCCGCGGATAGGTATCCGGATCTGCTCGATTCACAATTTCCATCCCCTCGCTGCTCCAACCGTCATGGGAGTCATAACGCAACGGCAGCCAGCGCCCCGGGCCCATGGGAATAGGCGCCAGCCGCCGCCCCGACAGCCCATACCATGTCTTCTCCCCAGGCCCCGGGCCGCGTATGCCCTCCGGTACAGATTGGGGCTGCCACGAACATGGCACCTCTTCCCACATGCTTCCCCACACCGGTTTCGGCACAGGCGTTGCCGTGGGCCGGGGTGTGGCCGTGGGGTGCAACGTCGCCGTGGCCGTCGCGACGGGCGTCTGCGTGAACGTTGCCGCAAGTGTTGGCGCAGGTGAGGGGGTATCGCCTTGACCCGCGGTGCAGCCCCAAAGCAGGAACAGGAATATGCCGGTCAGGTATGTTCGCACAGGCACAGACTGCATCACTCGCTTCCCATCTTCACCAGCCTCTTTCTTCCGCAAAACTCCACGGCAACATCAACCCAAACGGCACTTCCTCTTTGCCCATCGGCTCCATCACCCCTTTCTTGCTCTCATCCTCCGGCTCCAGATACAGCCAGGCATACACATAATAATGATCATCATCTCCTCGCGGAATGCGCACCAACAACCGCTTCCCTTCCGCATCCCACGCGATGGGATACAAAGACGCTCCCAGCCGCAATGGATTGTGAAGTTTCCTCGCTTCCTTCAACAACGCTTCCGTCGGCTTCAATTCCACCTGCTCCCACGCCTTCTCCCGCCCTGTCACATCCATCTTCCATAACTGGTATTCTTGCTTCTCGCACCATGACGGCGTGAGGCGCGGTTGATCTCCCCACTTCGCAAGATAAAGCGTGTCCCCTTCCGGACTCCAGAATATTTGCTCTATGTACTGGCATGCCCGCTCCCAGTCCAGGTACTTCTTGTGCAAAGGGTATACCTTTGGCTCGCACAACGCCTCTCCCGATTCCAGACATTCGCCCAGCGGATACACCAACACCCGAAGTTCTTCGGTCGGGTTGTATTCCTGCAATAACGCCAGCCGCTTGTTGTCCCATGAGTATTTTATATCGGCCCACATCCAGTCCTTCCACGCTCCCCACGGCCGCGGCGACAACTGCACATATTGATGCGCTCCCGTGGCGACATCATACCCTTCTGTGCTCCATTCTTCTCGCCCGTTTTGCGTCTGCGCTCTTGTCAACAAGTTCCATACTTTCCCGTTCCAGTAGTCAGATCCCCCCACTTTTTCGTACCCGTCCTCGGCTGCCGTGTATACGACAGACTCGTACGGCGCTTCCCACGCCACCTCCAATCCTCGCCCTTCCAGTCCATATACCTTACCCCCCTTTGGATCCCACAGCAGTACACCTTCTGGCCTGATCTTTGATATCAAAAATCCTGGATCATCTTCTCTATCCGCACTCCCTAACCATTTTACACAATACACCTGTTCCGTCAGCCAATCATACATAATCATTCGATAGGTAAGATATTGAAAACGATGCTCTTCCTTCAACCACTTGGAATCACTATCGCCCACAATAGCCCCCCACGGCGCAGATAGCAAACTCCAAGGGTAAGTGTTTGGATCCGTTTTATCCTCAACCACCACCGCCTCACTGGTCCAGCCATCTTGGGAATCATAACGCAACGGCAGCCAGCGCCCCGGGCCCATGGGAATAGGCGCCAGCCGCCGCCCCGACAACCCATACCATGTCTTTTCCCCAGGCCCCGGGCCGCGTATGCCCTCCGGCACGGATTGGGGCTGCCACGAACATGGCACCTCTTCCCACATGCTTCCCCACACCGGTTTCGGCACAGGCGTCGCTGTGGGCCAGGGTGTGGCCGTGGGCCGCTGCGTCGCCGTGGCCGTCGCGACGGGCGTCTGCGTGAACGTTGCCGTAAGCATTGGCGCAGGTGAGGGGGTATCGCCTTTACCCGCGGTGCAGCCCCAAAGCAGGAACAGGAATCCCAAAACCAATACCATTTTTGACACACGCTGTATTCTTCGTTGCATTAGCCATCACCTCCGTCGGTGACAGGCGACGCCACCATCACGCTCAGATCTTGCGATTGTTGCAGATAAGCCTTGGTCATCAATTCATAGCGGTTTTCATAGGGGTTGTAGATGAGTACCAAAGGTTGCCCTGTGTCTACAAGTTTTTGGATGGTTTTCTTGTTTTGCTCCACATCCTCACCTAACTCTTTCGTGTTTTCCTCTTCTGGCACCACAATCTTGACCTTCTGTTCCCTTCCTCCCGGCCCCCACTTACGTTCGGCCAATTCATCCAAACTCATCACCTCCACCCGGCCTTCGTGGGGCAGGAAGACATAGGCTTGGTCCCCTTCCACCGTGCCCACCGCGGCCGACCAATGCCGCACATCGCCTTCAGGGGCGATATAACCGTTCTTGGTATCCAATTTTACACCCACCACGATGCGCGTCGGTTCCCCGGCCTTGAGCCGGGCCAGAGCGTTATCCAAGGTTTCCTGACGAGCGCCATAACCGTAGGCCAGAAAGGCCATCATCAGATCGTCCGCACCCGTGGGGTCACCGTTGTATTGACGTTCGAAGGGCAGGTCCAGCAGCAGCCACCAGGTATACAGAAAGGCCAGGGGCGAGGCGTTCAGCAGGTAAGACAGGGTCAGTTCACCGCACAGGTTGTGATGGATGCGGCTGGCTGGATAGGTTTTGTCCCTGTCCAACGCGCGCGCCAGTTTGTCAAAGGAAAAATACTGCTTGCCCGGCGCAATCAGCGCGCCGGCGATCAGCGCGGCTTCGGGGGTGCCTGGGGGAGGATAAGGCGGTTGCTCACCGTGCGGCACCGGTGCGGCCAAGCCAGGCCCCTTGGAGTGGGGTGTGTCATTCCCCGCCGGATACACCGGCACCGTCCGCCAGCCCACCACTTCCGGCTTCTTCACCGTTCGGTAGCCCACCACGCGGCGTCTGGTCACCGTGCGGTAACCCGCAATCACGCGTGCCTTCACCAACCGCCGGTAAGCCAGCACGCGCTTCTGCACCGTGCGATAACCAGCAAATACTTTCTTGTGTACCCAGCGCCAGCCTGTGCGCGCCCACACCTTCTCCCGTTTAGGTACGACACGGTGGGTGCTGCCTACCAATTAAACATCTTTGCTAAAATTACCAAGATCGCTCCTCCCCACGCAAACAAAACCCATAGAAAACCTATGATAACCGCTGGCTTACCGCGCACAATCATCATTGAACTAACTATCTCCCGTTTCCTTATCATAAAAATTCCCGTAATTCCAGATACAAACATACCAATAGCCAACCCCGTGGGAGAGGGCAGTAACATTACAATAACAAGTGCAACCACCAATGGAGGAATGTATGTCAATTCTTTAAACGCGTTACGTCGCATTTGTTCTCGCGTGTACGAAAACTTTATCCAATCCCTTGAATTGTGTTCCTCAGGGTGTGTCATCCTGCCACTCTCCCAAGAAATCCAAGTATTTCTCGTTAAAGGCGGGCCAGAAAACTTCATCCAGATACAGGCTTGAACCAATATACACCATAATACCTACAGGCAACCCCAAAATTTCGCCTCCCGCAGGCTCAGCAGCACCACCTGCTATGCCGCCTGTACTTCCACCAATCGCCAAAGCTTCGTCTGAGGCAACGCCTGTCAAGAAACTTTCAATAGCCTTAACCCCAATGCGTCCTATCCGTTGCCACAAAGTAAGATTTTTAGGACGTCGCGCATCGTCTGCAAATTGTTCCAAGGCGCCAAGCGCCATATCTCCGACGGGAAAAGGATTTGCTGCTCGTGCAGCAGCATATTCACTGGTACCCGTTAAACGTTTAACCCATGGTAATTCACTAAACGTCCGGAACCACGACATGACTTTGGAAAGATAATACATCCCTTGGGCCTGCGCACGAGCCTCTTCTTCAAAATAATTTGTAGAAGGCATTGGTTGATATACTGGTGGAGGGGCAGGTTGATATGCCTCACTTAGCGGCAACAAAGTATCCTCTCCCACCTCCGCATCAAAAGCCCGGTCGGCATCTGCTGCAGCTTGCTGCCATTCGTGGTAATCCTGCTGTTTCCACGCGGCCAGGTCAACGGGCGGAGGACTTTCTACATCAGGATGATACGCCCCCGCGCCATGGTCCCACGGCGGTGCGGTGTGTTGCGGCGGCAGGTCGCGCACCACGGTCGGGGTTTTGCCCGGGATGAGTAGCGCGCCGTCGATCAGCGCGGCTTCGGGTGCTGGGTAATGTTAGCAAATCTAAATAGTCCACAATCTGCCGATTATTGTCGGTCTTTTTTATCTCAATCTTTGCCTGTGCTAATAATCCATTTAGGCAATTGTATAAGAAATGTATTTAAGATCATAATAGCTGTTGTATTTTCATTAAAGAAATTAATATTCGTCATATTTACCCATGTGCCAGGGCAAACACACAGAAAAGGTGGGTGAATTAGAAAAACTATCATCATGTGGGAAATCTCAAACTTTCTCAAAGCAACGAAGCCCACACGCAAACCAAAAACCATTATCGCTACAGCACTAATTATCAAAAGCCCTATATCTTTTTCATACAAACAAGATACAATTACTCCGAATATACTCCACCAAAACATTGTTGTAAACTTCTGTATAAAAGTCATTTTTTTGCCTCTGACATGTACATATGCCACAAACGTACAGTAGGTGACATTTCCTCGTACAACCCTGTTTCTAACCCTGCAGAGATGCCAAAATATACAGAAGAAGATGTCGTAGAAGAAGAGCGTTCCAATTCTACTCCTGGTACTGGAACTACGATCTCCCCTAATGGTATTAGCATAGGGGGGGTATGCATTCCTTGGATAAACGAAACCCCTGTATAATCGCTTGAAGTGCGTCCATTTCCCCACAGCAAACCGCCCGATAGAGCAGCACCTCCAGTAACCCCTTCCTGAATTGAAGGTGGCGTTGTAAATAATACTAACTCATTATTATGTATAAAATAAATTAGGTCAAAATTAATGTCAAGGCCTTGCATTATCCAGCCTATACTACCCTCTATACGCACCCCAACAAAGTCCAAATTATCATGAACGTTTGATAAGTGGAAAGAGGAGGAAAATGATGGTGCGGGAGAATAACATGGCCCGGATACAGCCAACGAGGCAGTATTACAAGGGCCATAGGAAGATAATTGAATAATAGGCAATGAAGAGTAGGTATTAAGATGCCATGAATGATTATATAAGTCATACCATTGCCCTTGGTATGGAAAAACGTTGCTTACTTCAACAATGGGGCTGGGGAAATACTTTGGAATTAGCAATTCAGAAAGTGCATTCCGTGAATACACCAAAACGTCCTCTCCATTTTCCACCTCTGCATCGAAAGCCTGATCGTCTAGCCACGGCGGACGCTCAACATGGGGGTGGTACGCCCCTGCGCCATGGTCCCACGGTGGCGCGGTGTGCTCCGGCGGCAACTCGCGCTCGGGCCGTGGGGTTTTGCCCGGCACAATCAGCGCGCCGGCGAGCAGCGCGGCTTCGGGGCTGCCGGGGGGGGAGGATAAGGCGGTTGCTCGCGCACCACAGCCTCGATCACTCACATGCAACGATCAGCGTGCTAAGGTAGAACCACGAATAGAATTCAACTCTCCCGAAAAAGCGTATCGTGGTACAAAGCGCCTTTGAACGGATATTCCTCTGGCAGCGGCTGTTTCCCAACCACAGGGAGGCCTTTATGCTTAGCAATCTCTACGCGGGCCACATAGGCTTCCCATTCCATCACGGTGGGAATACCACTGTCCAAGGCATAATAAGTCAGCTTCCACACTTGCTTAAGCGACCGTCCGAACATGTCCAGCACATATTTTGTCCAGAACCTTCGCCGCGGCAAGGCTTTCCAAATCTCCTCTAACTTCAACAAAGCTGTCATCAGTTCTTCTTTATACCTCAAACGCATGTATTCCCCAAACGCCCTGCGCACTTTTTCCATATGGACCGCATCTTCATACCAAAATTCATAGCCGCAACTATACCCTATGGCTTCCAAAAACTTATCGTTGACAGGATAAAATGCTATTGCGTCTTTAATGGCCTGGTACAACAACGGGAATCGCGAGGTAATTTCCATCCATTGATGTCCTAAACCGCTACTCTCGAACCAACGTCGGCGTCTCTGGAAAAGCCTTTCTGCGCGCGGTAGGTATTTACGCAGCGCAAAGCGCAGTTCGCCAAGTTCTCCCGCTTGCCTTTTCTGCACCTCTACCGCACCAATATCAGCATACGCCATGGTAATAAAGGCTTTGGCGAACACAGCAGCATCTTGAATGACACGGCCCTGCTCGTCAAACACAACCCACCCTCTCAGTTTGACCCAAGGCCGAATCTGCCACCAGGGTTGCCGAAAGAAATAACTCACCAGGAAATAGATTTTCCCTTCGATATGAAGCGGGGGAGCGTCAAAAGACGCCGTTTCCCCTTTCTCTCGCAGCGCTGATATCGCTTTATACACTTTTGTATAGTGTCTTCGCAAGTAACGCCTGCGGCGTTTGGCTTCATGGTAAAAATATTCAGGAAGCCCCCATACAAACCACACTACCACATAACCTACCAGAAGAAACAAAAAGTAGGAGCGGGCACGCACTCGTAATAATAATGGGGCGCTGACTCCCATAGCAACCAAAAAAGCGTTGATGCTCCAAAACCCAATACGATTGAAGCGGATTCCCTTTGCTCGTTTCGGGACAGGAAGGGCGCTCAATCGGCGAAATTCATCCAACCACTCTTTTGCCGTGTGCATTTTTTCTCCTCATGGTTTGCCAAAAATTTTGTGGGTGGTGTCTGCAACCCAATCCCAATTTTGCATGATGAATCCTACACCTTCAAAGCCCAAACCAGCTGTTAACAATATAGCTCCCACAGCCACCCCTGGCGGCCCTCCAAAGAGTGCCACCGCGGCCCCGCCCGCCAGAAACGCTCCGCCTATCGCTTGTGTCGCTACACCTACTCGCTCCGTCCAAGCATATTTTGATGCACCAGGAACGATGCGGGGATCAGCAACAAGCCGATTAGCGCCACCTAAATAATCAATTACTCCAACAAGCCCCTGTAAAAACACCAAAGGTTTTCCAAAGGATTTGCTGAGCATTTTTCCGAGCCAATCGCTTCCTTGAACCAAGTCATAGGCTTGAGAAACCCCTTGCCGGATATTCAAAGAACCTTCCAGCGTCCCGCTCGCACCGCGTAGATCATGCGCCAACTCCGGATTGGAGCCTTGTGCGAAGTCCGCACCTACTTGTAGCACCAATGGAGAAAGATTCAACGCTGCATTCGAGAACTTTTGCACCCCATCCGCGAATTCTGCGACCTCCGTATAATTAAGCCTCTTGCCGCTCTCATCAGGCAATGCATTCAACCGCTGGAGGTATTCCTCCGGCGTTGTCACGACACCTCGGGCCACATCCCGATTCATCTCCTCAAACATCATATTACCCCATGTGCTTGACTCAGTTTGCGAGAAAGGTGCGAACATTCGCCACGAGGCACGTGCAGCCATCGAGGCTCCACCTACCATCTCTGTGACATCACCCACAGCGCCTAATCCGTCTCCGAGAGAGAATAGAGGTGGGGACTGCGAAATCTGGTTAAGCCCATCTTCCTCTCCCACCTCCGCATCGAACGCTCGGTCGGCATCTGCTGCGGCTTGCTGCCATTCGTGGTAATCTTTCAATTGGCGGTTGTCTTGCTGCAACAATGCCGGCCCCAGGCTGGCCAGCGGCGGTGCGGTGTGCTGCGGTGGCAGGTCGCGCTCCACGGTCGGAGTTTTGCCCGGCGCAATCAGCGCGCCGGCGATCAGCGCGGCTTCGAGGCTGCCGGGGGGCGGGGCGTAGAGTGCGGGCGTTTGTTTGTGCCATAAGAAAATTTCACGGCAAATCTGGCGTCTCTGCAGGCGCATCGCTCCAATCAATCCAGTAGGGCATCACACCGCCTGTAGTGATCAATCTCTCCTCTCCCGTATCCAGATCTAAGCGATAAATTCCCATTGTGTAAAGATTTTTAAGATCTCCAACAACCCCACACTCTTTGCCATCTACACAATGATGATAGATAATCTCTTTCCCATCTGGAGACCACGAAAGATCCCGAATCCCGGCAGGAGGAAGATCTTTCGAAGACCAGTGACGCTCTAATTGCAAGCTAAGATCATCTACCGAAAACACATAAATCCATGCTGCCCCTGCTTTGTCTCTCACACATGCAATTTGTTGGTCATCAGGCGAAAGCCTGCATTGCGTTACTGGTGGTAAAGCCAATGATTCCATTTGCTGAGTATGTAAATCATACACATAGGAATTTTCTCCCACCAACAAAATCTTATCGTCAGTATGAAACCCTGTGGCTTCGGCTATGCCTAAAGATTTCATTTCTGCCGGCAAGAAAAGATCATTTGCGGGATGGCAACCGTTCCGGTCAAGGCGAAACAACACGATTCCCCCATCATCCAGCCAAAGATGTCGCCCAACATACTGTTCTGTACGCCCAACGCGAGAGGGTCGCCACGCTAAACGCAAGTGGCATGAAAACGCCTTCCCTTGCCGGTACCCCCATAAACTTCCTCCATGTATGACTTGAGGCCAGTCATCTACAAGAAAAAGCACAGCGCCTTCCTCCATCATAGGCGAATGCACTACTGATCCCGTTGAAGCCACTGTTATCATCTCTTTGTGAGTACCATCTTGATCTACAAAACCTATCTTACCGTCGCGATCTTCCAACGATCCAGTAACGTAAACTTGATAGACAATGTCCCGTCTCGGGACTGAGATAGCTGTTCCCGAGGGCAAGGCTCCTCCTAAGCACCAAGCAATACCTCCACAGAAGACAACAACGCCTATTAGGAGTGACCCTATCCCAAAGAAAAATTTGCGAGTTGTCATGGGGTTGACTCCTCTGATATTGCCCACATACTCCCGGGTTCAATCGCAAAATTTCCCTGGTTCCATTTGGAAAGAAAATCCTGCCATAATAAAGATTTTGGCGGTGAATGCAATGGATCTCCTGGATCCAGCACCTGCACATGCTCCGCATCATATCCCACCACAACCATGTAATGCCCAATCGTGGATGGCTGCTGAGAGTTAGGATTATCCCGCCGCTCATCCCATTTCGACTTTACAAACTTCCAAACAATTCCCGAATTGCTATCCCACCCCACTGCCACGATGACAATTTTACCATCGGCCACTGCCCGCTTCAGGGTGATGGCGTTTCTATGGAAGCGCTTCCCCAGTCAATCCAATAGGGCACTACGCCCCCTGTGGTGACCAACCGCTCTTCATCCGTCTCCAAATCCCAGATATAAATGCCTACGTTGTCAGCCCCTAATTCCTCACAGGCCTCTGGATCCTCTGGATTGGTACTCCTGCACCGATGATACACTAACGCCTTCCCGTCTGGGGACCAGGATACCATTTCTATCCCAAACAATGGAACCAACGCCCTCGGAATTTGCCGCTCACGCCACAATTCGCCGCTTTCAAGGCTCACCACCCGAATAGAATATATCCGGTGCTTTTGCGTCTTGTATCCTCCACATGCCAACCAGTGATCGTCCCGCGAAATCATTCCCCAGCATGAGGCCGGCAGCCAGGGGAGCGGGACCAGATCCCCTGTTGTCAGGTCGTATTTTTGAGGCACTTTCTTGCCAAGCAAGAGCACTGCTTCCTCCCGGTGAAACCCGAGCACTTGAAATACACCCATCTCTTGCAGCTCATCTGCGCTCCAGAGTTCTCGTATCTGGCACTCCTTCTCTATGGGACGAAACAGCACTGCGCCCCCATCTTCATCCCATTGATAAATTCCCACATATGTCCCGTTCTGCCCTACGGGGGAAGGGCGCGAATCCAAATTCGGGCCGCACGGCAATATTTTCCCCTCTCTATACATCTGAAGCGAGCCACCATACAGAATATACCATCCTGGGTGTGTGAGGAATCCTAGAACGTTGTTTTCGACAAAGGGATACCGGAAGTATTTCCCAATATATCCACGCTGTACTAAATGGAGAATGACTTGATCGCTACCGTCTTGATTGACAAACCCGAGTACCCCTTTCCAATCTTCAGAAGGGTTCACATAGACTTGAAAAACAATATCGCGACGCGGCACGGGACGCAAGACCTCTTCCATATATATTGAAAGCAAAAAGTATACCCCAAATATCACTGTCCCTAAGACTCCCAAAAACAACAGCAACATACCCCAGATTTTTTTGTTATTCATTTCTCCGTCTCCTGCTCTATTGCCCACAGGCTGTTGGCTTCAATCGCAAAATTCCCTCGACTCCAATCCTGTAAAAATTGCTCCCAAGGTATCTTTTGGGGGAAGGAAGGATTATTCTCTGTTTCCGGATCGTACCCAGGATTTAGCACATATACCTGTTGATCATCATATCCCACCACAACCATGTAATGCCCAATCGTAGATGGCTGCTGAGGGTTAGGATTATCCCGCCGCTCATCCCATTTCGACTTTACAAACTTCCAAACAATTCCCGAATTGCTATCCCACCCCACTGCCACGATGACAATTTTACCATCGGCCACTGCCCGCTTAAGATCGTCGGGGGTAGCCCCAGTCAAGTGTATCACTTTGGCGTCAGGCAAAATTTGGTGCACCGCATTATCGTATTGCCACGTCGGCACTCCACGGTCGGGCAATTTATTGGGTGCAAGTATAGGCAGACGAAAGGGGAATGGGATATACCAATGTCGCCAATACCATCGCGGCGATGCTGGCACGACACCCCATTGGTACTCGATGCGTTCTTGTACTTCGTCGCCTGTCAACCAATCATCTGGATACAACACATTATGCGCCATTGCCAAAGCAAATGCATTACAATCATCATCACCGGTTTGGTGCTGGTGGAATTGCGCCCATTGCTCTTCGGTATAAGGACGGCTCAAGGCTGAAGGTGGTGGCGGAGACGGTGGCGCAGGTACCGGTACTTGCTGCCGTAATGCAAATTCGCGCATCGCGCGCCCGATCTCTTGGTCTACGTTCTCCCGCGCCTGATGACATTCCTCGGTGTAGGCCTTTTCGCCGGCACATTGTTCTTTCACCTGGTTCTGCAAATGTTCAATATATAACGCCAATGCCCGTTGCTTAAGATTGTACCATTCCCGGGGGGAAAGTTCTCCCACCTCCGCATCGAAAGCCCGGTCGGCATCTGCTGCGGCTTGCTGCCATTCGTGGTAAGCCTCCAACTGCTGATTGTCTTGCTGCAACAACGCCGGCCCCAGGCTGGCCAGCGGCGGTGCGGTGTGCTGCGGCGGCAACTCGCGCTCAACCCGCGGGGTTTTGCCCGGAGTGAGCAGCGCGCCGTCGAGCAGCGCGGCTTCGGGGCTGCCGGCGGGCGGGGTGTAGGGGGCCGGTGGCTGCCCGCCGCGGGGCAGCGGTGCGGCCAGCCCCGGCGGTTTGTGACGCGATGGCGGCACTTCGGGGTCCAGGTGGGGTTCTTTCTGGCTCAGTTTGGCGTCGTTCAGTGCCTGCGTGTGCGCGTCTTCCGCGACTTTCTCAGCCTGCTCGCGCGCCACGGCAGCGATGACCGCCTGCCGCTTTGCCCGGTCCGCGGCATCCCACGCGGCGCGGGTGGTGTGCTAGCGCGCCTCTTTTGTCCATAATGATTCCTGTCGCTTCATAAAGACTATGACCAACAAAAACGCAGAGGAAAAACTAGTCTTTCGGGTCGCCATTAGTGACGACTTCCCACCTCTTGGCGAAGGAGGCTCAAGCTTACCAATATTTGACGAATACTTTCCAACAGCGTATAGAAAAACAACAATATCACCAATGTAGAAAAAGCAACTGTTATAATGGTCAACCCCAATGCCCACTTATGGGAGATTCCAAAACTCAAAAAGCTAACATACACTTTCATCCACGAAGGCACATTAGCACCTATCAAAAGTAATGGAATCACGAACGACATCCATTTTAGCCATACGAGCAACCGTAATGGCTGTGGTGCTTTTTTACCACGAGTGTTTTTGGATACACAAAGTATGCTGGCTGCAGCTATGCTTTGCAAGAAAAGCCAGTACATGATTCCTAATAACAAAAAGCGTCCTCCCGCAAGACAATATGAAAGAAAGGGCATCCCATTTACAAAGAGCTTAATGCTATGCCAAAATTCTACAAAGGCTATGAGGAAATAATACGCACCTATTATCCATGATAATACACGGACTGCCTTGCTCCGCTTTTGGGCCGACATGGATTTGTCTGGTGTAAGAAAAGTCATAATTATGTTCTCCACGTGGTGTAAGGAAACTTTACGGAACGACAATCATCTGTTCTAAAATACCAAAACGCCCTGTACTTTCCTCTCTGACAAAAATTTGTACTTTGATTTCACTTCCTCCTCTTATAAGTGTGGGCTTTACGTTTAAGCGTAATACTTTGCCCACCTCAACATATCGTGGGATAAAAGACGTTTCTTGGGGAGGGTAAACTTGAGTATCATCCAGATAGATAGAAGTAACAGTAAGGGGATGGGTACTGGTATTATAAACTTGTACGGCAGTTAATTTGATCTTTAGCACATCCAAAGTTTCCTGTGCTCCTTTCGCTGGTCCTACCGGGGTTGATTGGATAGATATTGGCATAGGAAACTGGGCTGGAGGAGAGACTGTTGGTGAACTGAAAGTATCGGAAGAAAGGGGAAGAATTTCTTCCCGGTAAAATATTGCTGCTTGTACGTCAGGCCTTATCCACTTATTTCTCATCATTTTATCAAGCAAAGGAGTACTGTCACGAAGCCATATAACTGCAAGGTTTATGAGTTCAGGGATATTCGCAAGAGGCACTTCTCCGACGCCTCCTAGTGAATGACCAGTATACCCACTTTCCGCTTTTTCGGCATAAGATTCACTACCTGCACCTCCACGCAAAACAATAGGAGAAATTTCGATAAATTTTTCCCCTTGATACGGAGACCATGGAATATGACCCGGCGGAGGACTGTTTACATCAAGCTGATACGCGCCTGCGCCATGGTCCCACGGCGGCGCGGTGTACTGCCTTGCGTGGTAAGCCTGCAGTTGCTGGTAATCTTGCTGTTTCCACGCGGCCAGGTCAACGGGTGGAGGACTTTCTACATCAGGATGATACGCCCCCGCTCCGTGATCCCACGGCGGTGCGGTGTGCTGCGGCGGCAATTCGCGCTCGGGCCGCGGGGTTTTGCCCGGCGCAATCAGCGCGCCGGCGATCAGCGCGGCTTCGGGGCTGTTGGGGGGAGGATAAGGCGGTTGCTCGCCGTGCGGCACCGGTGCGGCCAAGCCCGTCCCCTTGGGATGGAGTGTGTCATTCCCTGCCGGATACACCGGCACCGTCCGCCACCCCACCACTTCCTGCTTCTTCACCGTTCGGTAGCCCTTCAACCGCTGCTTGGTCACCGTCTTATAACCCGCCGCCACCTTTTCTTTCACCGGCCGATAAGCAACCAGCACTTTCTTCTTCACCGTGCGATAACCCGCAACCTCTTTCTGCCTCACCGTTTGCCAATAGGCAAATACTTTCTTTTTCACTGTCCGATAGCCCTCTATCACCGTTTCTTTTACCGGCCGATAAGCAGCCAGTACCTTCTTCTTCACCGTGCGATAACCCGCAATCACCTTGCGCGTCACTGTCTTCCAGCCCGTGCGCGTCCAGACTTTCTCCTGTTCCGGCACCACGCGCTTCACCCACCGCCAGCCTGTGCGCACGCGCTGCATCTTATATACCGGTACGCGCTTCACCACCCGCTTCGTCACCGTATAGGCCTTCCTCACCCACCGTGTCACCGGCTTGTACGTCGTCCTTCGTCGCCAGCCCCATCGGCTTTTCACCAGCGTGGTCACCCGCTCCCATCTCGTCTGCCGTTCTTTGCGATATTTCACTTCCCGCACATACTTCACTTCCGTCCGCCACCCGGTTTGCACCCGTCGCCAGCCGTAGACGGCTTCCTTCTCCTGTACCGTCCGATATCTCGTCTCCCACTTCCACCCATACACCGGCTTCCGTTCACTCACTTCCTCGTACACCGGCACCCGCTCGCTCACTTCCTCATACACCGGCTCCTGCCGCACCACCGTCTTGTAAATCGGCTCGCGTTCCTCAACTTCTTTATACACGGGCACTTTGTGCTCAACTTCCCGATAAATCGGCGCCCGCTCGCTCACTTCCTCGTACACCGGTTTCTGCCGCACCACCGTCTTGTAAATCGGGACGCGTTCCTCGACGTCTTCATACACCGGCTCTTTGTGTTCGACTTCCCGATAGATCGGCACCCGCAGGCTGCTCGCACCCCTTGCGCTCTGGCCCCAGCCTGCACCGGTCCCCGGACGCGCAGGTTGATCCAGCCAACGCCGCAGCCACGCCCGCTCGCTTGCAATTCGCGCCCGCATGGCTGCACTCATCTCCCCGGCCGTTTCCCTTTTCTTCAGTGCCAGGCTCAGCCCTGCTACCATCCCCAACACCCCGATCCATGCTTTCATCGGGTCACGGCCCGCAGGCCAACTCGCTTCTCGCGCCACCATCAGCCCGCTGTTCCCTTGCTTCCCCCACAGCCGCTGGAATTCTTCCACCCGCATCACTTGTTCCCCGTATGTCGGGTCTTTCACTTTCACCCATTGGCCGTCCGCACTCATGCCCGTCACCGTGACAAAGTGCCCGGCCTGTCCTTCGCCGTTTACCCCCAATGACACCACCACCGGCTTCCCCTCTGCCAGTTGCGCTTTCAACTTTTCCAAATCCCAGCCGTGGAAGGCGTAACTTCCCTGGTACCCTTCTTCCCGCATCAGGTATGCCAGTTCTTCAACCCCCGTCCCCCATGCATACATCAATCCTTCTCCCTGCAACCGTGCCAGCAACGTTTCACTGCTCGGCCCTTGCCCCCCGCTCAATGCGTCCATCACCATGCCTGCGGCCTGCACACCGCAACTCACATCTGTGGGGTCATCTCCATTCTGCCGCCGCAGGGGCACTTCCGCTTCCGCCCCCCATACAATTTGTTCTACTTCCTGGGGTTTCAGCGGCGTGTAGTTCGGCGGCGCAACCTCCGGAAGGTTTTCCGGAATTTCCGGCACCACGCCGCCTTCCGCTTCGCCCTCCGCGGCATTGCCCACGCTCGGTGCGGGATTCTCTCCGATCACCGGCGGCGGCGCGGGGGTCGGTTCCGCCGCGGCTGACGCCCGGCCTGCGCCCGCGGCCAATGCCCAAACCACCAGCAACAACAGTACCAGCCCGCTTGCATATTTAAACCCACGCTTTGCCATGGCTCCCGCCTTGGCCTGCTTCGGCCCAACACACCCCTTCCGATTCCTGGTCTTGCTCGTCGCCCCCTTTGGCATTGGCTCGTTGCTGGCTTTTTCGACCACGGGCAACTTCATCTATATTTTAGACTGTCAAAGTGCAGGTGTCAAGAGAGACATTATATTTTTTCACCCTCTCACATATCAAAGCCAAAGGGGCGTCAGAACACACGCCGCGCCACCCCTTGCCTCTTTAGGACGCACCGGTCAAGTACAAATACACCCCGGCCAAGATCACCACCACGCCTGTGCCAATACGACTGCGCCACCAGGGAGAACCCCAACCGCGGCTCAACACGCCTAAACCTATATTGAGCAGCCCCAGCAAAATCAATACCTCGCTCCAGAACCGCCCGCGCTCACAGTTTACTGTTCCAGCGCCGCTCAGGGGGGATGGGGTCGTCAGGCAGTTGGTCGAACCCCAACTCCCGCTCCACTTGCTTACGCCGGGCAATGTGTTTTGGGTTGGTCTTGTCCATCGGCTCGTGCTGCAAAATCATCATGATCCCGTCCAGAAAATCATACACCTCTGCCGCAGATTGCACCTGCCGAAACCGCTCTCGCCCCACCCGGCTCAAATGCTCGGCATTGTAATACGTAAACCACTCCGGCTCCAACAGCACCCCGTGATATACCCGCGGACG
>Ga0256835_1001154_pt1 | contig 16366 bp, 8 predicted proteins | sample PIR30metaG_FD_185972 | JGI IMG/M metagenome (GOLD analysis project Ga0256835, IMG submission 185972) | Hydrothermal vent microbial communities from East Pacific Rise, Pacific Ocean - PIR-30 | ecosystem: Environmental > Aquatic > Marine > Hydrothermal vents | place: Pacific Ocean: East Pacific...
CGCGATCGGGGTGCCGTCATCGACGGCATACCCTCCGGGCAGCCAGGACGGCAGCATGGAATAGGCCTGCCTGGCAGTAAAACACTCCTTTATCCCCAGGCGGTTCGCCAGGCAGGAGACTGCGGTGGAATCATAGCCCGAAGAAGTGGTGGTAAAGGCTTTCACGGGGATTTCCCGTGCGGGGTCTTCGTAATTTTCCCTCATGCGTGCCAGGGTTTCGGTGAGCAGCCCGAAATAATCGTCGAAAGAACGGAACGCATGGCGCCTGAAACGGCTGGCGTAAGTCACCCCGTCTTTTGAAGCCACGATGTTTTCCAAAAAAACCTGGCGGAAGTCGGAAATGGCGGGATGCACGATCCGGAATTTTTCTCTGCAGCCCCTGAGCCCCTGAAGGATCGACAGGCTTTCCCGGTGATAGTCGTGGGCCTCGTCGAGCACGGCTCCGGTGGCGGCCATCAGGATGATCAGGCTGTTGGACACCAGTATTTCACCGCCGTCCCGGCACCAGAACAGGCGGTCGATGGTTGTGCTGGAAGGCACGAAATGGACCCTGTCGCCATCGACACGGATACCACTACCGAAAAAACTTTCACTCCTGTGAAATTCCCCGCGCGCGAAATCGCCTCCCCAAACGCCTTCCACCAGCCAGCCGTCGCCACGCTCGACCGAGGCGCCGTGATACGCCCGCAATTTTCCCCGTACCGGGTCCAGTCGCGCGATCCAGCCCAGTTTGGGCAGGGCGGGCAACCTTGAACACATCATTTTGATCTCTGCTGGCATGCTCGCTTTATCCCGGATTTTGCATGGAAGATTGCACTCGACCAATAAAAAAAGCACTCCCTTAAGTAGCATGCTGTCCCATTGTTGGGGGCCACTATACAGATCCCTTTGCCGGTTGTCCAGAGAGCGACCTGGCCACCTCCCCTCATGAAACGATTCACTTGTAGTATAAAAGAGATATTGCCCATTTCCTGCCCCCGCTATAGCTTTATCCGTTATTGACAAAAAAAAATGCGACTGATATGCTTGATAGTCTTAAGATTGATTTAAAATAATAGACTCTCCTAGGCATTATCCGGTCAGAAAACTTTGCTTATTTCGCCCCCGGCATTGGTAACTCTCTGGAAAAACAGAGACAGGCCAGGAGGAATTAGTGTGTGCCGTGGGGGTGTTTTTTCCGAAAACAATCCTTGGCAGACCAGATTCTCATATATTCGGCCCGGCGGGACAGCATCTGGAAATACGCCAATCCGGTGGGGATGGCGCACAACCTGTGGCTCCACCGCGAGCTGATCGGGCAATTCATCCGGCGCGAGGTGGTCCAGCGTTACAAGGGGTCCTACCTGGGCATGGTGTGGAGTCTCATCACGCCGCTTGCGCTGTTGCTGGTTTACACTATTGCCTTTTCTGTGATCATGAAGGTCGGCTGGGGGCGTGGCGGAACGGCCCACGGGCATGTCAACTACGCCGTCATGCTTTTTGCGGGTTTTGTGGCCTTCAATGTTTTCAGCGAAAGCGTGCTGGGTGCACCGCACCTGATTGTAAACAACACCAACTTGGTGAAACGGGTGGTTTTCCCGCTGGAAATATTGCCGCTGCAGGTGGTCGGGGTGGCACTGGTCAACTCGTTTTTCGGGCTGGCCATTTTGCTGGTGGGCGTGCTGGCTATCCAGGGGCACATTCCCTATACGATTGTCTTTTTGCCCCTGATCTATGTCCCCCTGGTCCTCCTGTGTGCCGGTTTGGCCTGGTTTTTTGCCTCTCTGAGCGTTTTCATCCGCGATGTCGGGCACCTGCTGGCGGTGGTCATGCAGATGCTGTTTTTCCTGACCCCCATCATTTATCCCGTCTCCGCCGTTCCTGAATCGGTACGCTTCTTGCTCTATCTGAATCCGTTAAGCTTTATCGTGAATCATTTTCGTCGGGTGATCATCCTCGGGCAGATGCCGGATTGGAGCCAATATGCTATTTTGACAGTATTTACGGGGCTTGTTTGCATGGCGGGTTATATCTGGTTCATGAAAAGCAAAAAAACTTTCGCCGATGTCGTGTGAAAAAAATGAACCGTGAAACGGCCATTTCTGTTCATGACATCGGCAAAATGTATCCCCTTTACAGCAATCCGCGGGACCGGCTCCGACAGTCGTTATGGTACGCACTCCCAAGATTCCTGCGGGGCAGTCAGGCCCCTGTATTTTTCAAGGAATTCTGGGCGCTGCACGAAGTTTCATTCGAAGTCCGAAAGGGAGAATCCCTCGGCATAATCGGGGAAAACGGCAGCGGGAAAAGTACGCTGCTGCAGATTATCGCCGGCACGTTGGCGCCTACCTGCGGTGAGGTGCGGGTTCGGGGGCGGGTGGCGGCGTTACTCGAACTCGGCAGTGGCTTCAACCCGGAGTTCACCGGTCGCGAGAATGTGTACCTGAACGGCGCCATCCTGGGATTGAGCCGCGGCGAAATCGACGCCCGTTTCGAAGATATCGCCGCTTTCGCCGATATCGGCCAGTACATGGATCAGCCCATCAAGCTGTACTCCAGCGGCATGGTCATGCGGCTGGCGTTTGCCGTCATCGCCCACGTAGATGCCGACATCCTCATCGTCGACGAGGCCCTGGCCGTGGGGGATGTCCTGTTCGTTCAGAAATGCATGCGCTTTTTACGCAGGTTTCGTGAAAATGGTACCCTGCTGATGGTCACCCACGACACGGCCGCAGTCCTGTCGTTCTGCAGCCACGCCATCTGGCTGCAGAACGGCAGGGTGCAACAGGCCGGTGACCCCAAGACGATCACGGACGCGTACCTGAATTACCTGTTCGGCCAAAACGAAATCTGCAGCAAGCCTGAACCGGCTCCCGAGGCAATGGAAGAATGTATCTCTGAATGCCAGAGGCAGCGTTTCAAAGAAAAGCGCGGTGATGCGGATATTGAAGATTGTCGGCTTGAACTGCTGCGGCTGGCGAAAATTCCCCATGATCTGGAAATCGGTCCTTTTGAGATTGAATCAAAGAATTTCCACAGTGGAAAAGCCGAGATTGTAGATGTCGCCTTGCTGGACACCCGGCATCAGCCCGTCTCGGTTGTTTGCGGTGGAGAGATGGTGACATTGCGTGTCATTGCAAAGGCGATGCAACCCATTGATCGACCAATAATCGGTTTTTACCTTAGGGATCGACTGGGGCAAACCCTGTTCGGCGACAACACGTATCTTGCCACACAACACCACAAGCTTGAAGTCCCTGCCGGGCATCCGTTTTGCGGTGCTTTCCGATTTCGGATGCCTATTTTGCCGGCAGGGGATTTTACGATTACGGTGGCCTTGGCATCCGGGACGTTACAGGATCATGAAATGATATGCTGGGTTTATGATGCGCTGGCCCTTAAAGCCAATTCACCGACAGGGATGATCACAGGGCTGGTTGGCGTACCAATGGCCGAAATCACTCTGGAAGTATAGCCTGCTAAAAGCGCTATAGGACTGTCGAGTGGTCACGGGGATATTCTCCGATGGTGTTTCTTTACTCTTTGTAGAGGTATTGCCCTTGGCATTCAATAGACGATCACCGGAAGAGCTTTACCTGGAACTGTTGAAGAAATGTCTTCTTGACATGATATATGCCGACCAAAGGGAATCTGCAGATTTGCAGTATGGGCTGCCTTTTGACAGAAAAAGAAGACGTGACGGAAAGGATTGGCCAGCATACGCGCACACCATGATAGGGATGCACCGCCTGGATAATATCCAGTTCTGCATAGAGGATGTATTGAGAAAGGATATTCCGGGCGATTTGATAGAAGCCGGCGTCTGGCGCGGCGGGGCCACCATCTTTATGAGGGGTGTACTGGCCGCCCATGGCGTGACAGACCGTCGCGTTTGGGTAGCCGATTCATTTCGTGGTCTGCCGCCGCCAAACCCAGATCGATTTCCAGCCGATGCGGATGATACCCTTCATACCTTTTCACAACTGGCTGTTTCAGCGGAGGAAGTGAGAGGCAATTTCGAAAAATACGGCCTTTTGGATCCGCAAGTTTGCTTTCTTGAAGGCTGGTTTCAGGAAACGCTGCCGTCCGCCCCCATAGAAAAGCTGGCGGTAGTTCGTCTGGATGGAGATATGTATGAATCAACATGGGTCGGCCTGACGCATCTGTATCCCAAACTCTCACGGGGGGGATACATCATCATTGATGATTATGGCGCTATAGAGGCTTGCCGACAGGCCGTGGAGGATTTTCGCCGGGTCAATCGGATCTCGGCGAAGATCGAGGAAATAGACTGGACCGGTATTTGTTGGAAAAAACCATAAGTATCCGCCTTTTAAATTTTTTGTCACATTTTTTCAGGGTGATGGATGACAGATCCTATGCACTCCAGAGATAATCTTCTTTTTAACCCCCTCGATCATCCAGTCATATTTTCGCAACCTTTTCGGTTGGTGGAACCCTCGTCATGGGTAGGACATATTCCGTTCATAATGTTGCTGGTTAAGGTCAAGAAGCCTGGATTGCTGGTTGAGTTGGGCACCCATACCGGAAACTCATACTGTGCCATGTGCCAGTCCATCAAGCTCCATCAACTGAACACGCGTGCTTTTGCGATTGACACATGGAAAGGTGATTCGCAGGCGGGGCTTTATGATGAAAAGGTTCTATTCCAATTGCGGGAACACCACGACCCTCTCTACGGTGATTTTTCGCAATTGATTCAAAGTACCTTTGATGAGGCGCTAAAATACTTCTCATCCGGCAGTATCGACCTGCTGCACATTGACGGTTACCACATTTACGATGCCGTCAAGCACGATTTTGAAAATTGGCTGCCAAAGGTCAGCCCTGATGGCATAATCGTTTTCCATGACATCAATGTACGGGAAAAAGAATTTGGTGCGTGGAAGCTGTGGGAAGAAATCCGTGGTCGGTTTATGTCGTTTGAATTTCCGCATGCCCACGGCCTTGGGGTATTGGCGCTCAGCAATAACCAGCCTGAGACTCTCAAACGCATACTGCAGTCGTCACCGCGGCAAGCGGCTCTTTTGCGTGATTTTTTTGGAGCATTGGGCAACCGCTTGACGCTTCAGTTGCAAAATAAATCCGTCGACGACATTTGCGAAGATTCGGATGGGAGTAATGCCGTTTTACGGTCTGGCTATCTCCAGCTGTTTTTTCCAACAGACTTCGGTTACCGGGAAGAGGCGTCTTTGCGTCAGCCGCTTGCCGAAGGGAAGTGGCAGCAGGTGTCTTTTGAAATAGAACCTTTGGAAACAAGCGGCGCCATACGGATCGACCCCCTTGAACGCCCGGGTCTTGTGGAAATTGCGGGCATTACGGTGCGCAACAGGAAAGACGGGTCAATCCTGTGGCGTACCCGGGCGAGCGATATTGCCGAAAAGGCCGCGGTGGAGGGTACGGCGCTGGCGCTGCCGTCTCCCGGCCGGCTGAGCCTTTTCTGCCACGGCAACGATGCCAGGGTCATGCTTCCGCAGGTGCCGGAAGGATGTCCGCTGGGTCTGGATATCTGGATCAAGGTGCACCCGGATCTTTTCCCGGTAGCCCAGAGGATAGGCGAGCTGGAGCAGGACCTTTTTTCTTCGCAAAAGCATCTCGCTGAGCGCGATGCCCGCCTCGCGTATCTGGATCAGGAAATTTCATCTCTGCAGAAGGCCTTAGACGACCGGAAGGTGCGTCTCGAGGAGATAGAGGCTGTCAACACCGAGCTGTCCCGCAAGTTTGCAGAGGAGCAGGCCAAACTGGCAGAGCTCCAGAAAGACAACGAGCGTCTGGCCGCACGTCTGACCGCGCAACAAAAGAAAAGCGCCAGGGAACTGAGAGCGAGTCAGACCGTGCTTTTCAGGAAACAAACACGGATCGACAAGCTTGAAAAGAGCCTGCAGGACCTCGAGGTCCAGTTCGAGAGGATCCACAGGACGCGCTCGTGGCGTATAACGCGTCCACTGCGCTGGGCAAAACAGTCACGGTTGGGGAAGCTCGTAAAATCGGTATACTGGTGGGTGAGTGGCAGGGGGCGCTATTGGAAAAAGATAAAGCGGGAGGCAAAGTATCTCCAATCCTGTGAGCTGTTTGATGCCGTTTTCTACTGTGAGCAGTGTCCTGATATCGTTGCAGCCGGTATTTCGGCTGAGGAGCATTTTATCCGGTTTGGAATCGCAGAGGGACGAAATCCCAATCCGCTGTTTGACACCGCTTATTACCTGAGCCAGAATCCCGATGATGTAAATGCCGCCTTCAATCCCCTGCGGCATTACCTGGAGCAGGGAGCAAATCCGAAAATAAACCCCCACCCATTGTTTGATCAGGCGTACTATCTGTCCCAGCATCCCGATTTGGACAATACGGCCTCCAATCCTCTGCTGCATTTCATTCAAAAGGGGGCCAAAGAGGGCTACGATCCCTCTCCATTGTTTTCCACGGTTTTTTATCTGGTAAAAAATCCCGATGTGGCTGCCGCTGGCCTCAACCCGCTCATCCACTTCATTAAATACGGATGGGCCGAAATGCGGGACCCTCACCCCCAATTCAACGTCACTCTTTACCTGGAAAAATACCCGGACGTCGCCGCCGCTGGCATCAATCCCCTGTTGCATTACATTCAGTTTGGTGCGGCCGAAGGTAGAATTCTGGATGCCAGTTCACCGGCAGACTTCCACTACGCCATCCCCGAGGTGCTCGACAGGTTCGATGCCTGGCTGGCGGTCAACGAGTTCACTGAGCAAGATGCGGCAGCCTTGGAGAACGCCCTGACGGAGCATGCATCAAGGCTTCCCAGAATATCGGTGGTTATGCCCGTCTATAATACACCCTTGCCCATGCTCGACCAGGCCATAGCGTCGGTTGTAGGGCAGATTTACGAGAACTGGGAGTTGTGCATAGCCGATGATGGCAGTTCAGAGCCCGAAATCAGGGAACTGATTGAAGTGCGCGCACGGCAGGACCGGCGCATCAAGTTTGTTTTTTTCGAAGAAAACAGGGGTATCAGCAGCGCCACCAACAGTGCCGCTTCGCTGGCTACCGGCGATGTGCTTGCCTTTCTCGATCATGACGATGAGTTGACGTCCGATGCTCTTGCCGAGGTGGCGCTGTGTTATGCACGGCATCCCGAGGCTGATCTCGTTTACAGCGACGATGACAAGATCGATGCCGAAGGCAAGAGATACGACCCCCAGTTCAAACCGGACTGGTCCCCCACACTGCTCCTTTCCTATGCCTATACCAGCCATTTGCTGTCTGTCCGGCGATCCCTCTTTGAGAAAGTCGGTGGATTTCGGACGGACTTCGAAGGGTCCCAGGACTACGATTTTGTATTGCGGGCCAGCGAGCAGGCACGTCATGTGGCGCATATTCCCAAAATTCTGTACCACTGGCGGGCCACGCCGGGATCGACTGCCGTTGCGGGCGATGCCAAGCAGGGCGCCATCGAAGCCGGCCGAAGGGCCGTGGAGGAGGCGTTTCAAAGAAGGGGGCACAAAGCCGGAATATTCCAGCCCGAGTGGGCTCAGGATCGCAAGCTCGGTATTTTTCATGCGGAATTTCCTCACGAAGGCCCGCCGGTTACGATTATCATTCCGACCAGAAACGGCCTCGACTTGCTGCGGCGCTGTCTGGCATCACTGGAAAAAACCCTTTACCGCAACTACGAAGTACTGTTGATCGACAATGAGAGCGACGATCCTGAAACGATTCGCTACCTGCAGCGGGTGGAACACCGGGTCATCCACGTGAAAAACCCGAACGGTTCGTTTAATTTTTCGCACATCATCAACCAGGCCGCCCTTGTTGCCGAAGGCGACTACCTGCTGTTCCTGAATAACGATACCGAAGTGGTTTCACCGGAGTGGCTCAGCCAGATGGTGGGCTACATCCAGATGGGGGGCGTCGCCGCTGTCGGTGCACGGTTGATGTATCCGGACGGCACCATTCAGCATGCCGGTGTGGTACACGGCTACTATCACGGGCTGATGGGGCACGCCTTCAAGAACACAGCCGTGTGGTCCAGCTATTTGAACTATGCCTCGGTCGCGAGGGAATATTCTGCTGTGACGGGCGCCTGCATGTTGACCCCCAGGCCGCTTTTTATTGATACCGGCGGTTTTGATGAAGAGAATTTCGCTGTGGCATACAACGACGTCGATTATTGCTACCGGCTCGTTGAGCAGGGCTACCGTTGCGTCTGCGCCCCCGTCGAGCTTTTGCATCACGAAAATGCCAGTCGCGGACCCGTCGACAACCCGGAAGAGGAAGCCGCGGTACGGCATAAATACGGAAAGCGTGTCGACCCATGGTACAATCCGAACTTGTCGCTGGACGATGAAACTTTTAAAATTCGCCCCTACCATGATGCCAGATGGGCCAAAACACCCATACGTGCGGTATTGTTTTCACACAACCTGAACCACGAAGGCGCCCCCAGAAGCCTGCTGGAACTCGTCACGGGGCTAACCGACCAGGCAGTGGTCGACCCGCTTGTCGTTTCTCCTGTGGATGGGCCGCTGCGGACGGAATTCGAATCCCTGGGCGTCAGGGTTCGTGTCATCCAAGGCCCCGACGTACGCGATGCCGATAAATTCCGGAGCCAGATCAAGAACATTATCGATATGATCAGGCAATCAGAGGCCGGCCTAGTCTATGCCAATACGGCCCAGAGTTTCTGGGCCATCCATGCTGCCAGAACTGCCGGTGTCCCTTCCATATGGAGTGTCCGCGAAAGCGAGCCCTGGGAACACTACTTTGAATTTGTCAATCAGGAACTGCGCGACCTTGCCTATGATTGTTTCGTGTGGCCCTATCGCGTTGTTTTTGTGTCGGATAAAACGAAACAGGCCTGGAGCCCGCTGAATACACATCACAACTTCGCGGTTATTCCCAACGGGTTGGACTTGAAGCGTCTCAGTGAGCAGGGGAAACGATGGTCAAGAAAATCTGCCAGGGAAAAACTGGGCATCGAAGACGAAGAACTGGCGGTTGTCCTTATGGGAACGATCTGTGAGCGTAAGGGACAGCTGGACCTGGTACAGGCCATCCATCAGCTTGAGGCAGAGGTGGCAGAGAGGTGTCGTTTCTTCCTGGTGGGAGACCGCCCTTCCCCATACAGTGAATATCTAAATTCGTATGTTGCGGCTTTGCCGCCGTTTTTGAAATCTAGGATAAACATTGTGCCTGAGACGAAAGAAGTGGTCCTTTACTACAAAGCCGCCGATATTTCTGTTTGCACATCACGTCTCGAAAGCTACCCACGGGTAACCATGGAGGCTATGGCTTTTGGGCTTCCCCAGGTGGCCACCCCGGTATTCGGCATTTCCGAGCAATTGCGCGAGGGCGTGAACGGCCTGTTTTATCCCCCCGGTGAGGTGCGCAAACTGGCCGATGCGCTCACCGATCTTATCGTCAATGACGATTTACGGGCTAGATTGGCCCGAAATGCCCAACCTTCGCTCGCGGCGCTGATTTCGTATGAAGAGATGATCGCGTGTTACGGCGCCCTGTTCAGGGAGGCTTTTCTGGCGGCACCATTCAAGTAGAGATGTTTGCGGAATCCTGACATGTGCGGCATAATCGGCTATATCACTTCCCGTACCGACTTGGACGTTTCCTTTCTTCGACGACTGCTGCACTTTATGCGCCACCGCGGCCCGGACGGTGAGGGGATTTTCCAGCATGGCCGTTTACATATGGGGATGTGCCGCTTGTCCATAATTGATCTGGAGAACGGCTGGCAACCTCTGAAAAGCCGGGAGGGCAGGGTCGTCGCTTTTCAGAATGGTGAAATATACAACTTTAAAGCCCTGCGACGTGAACTCGAACGGAAAGGGGAATGCTTTACCACGAACAGCGACACAGAAGTGCTGGCCCATGGATACGCAGCTTGGGGAATTGAAGGCCTGCTGGAAAAAATCGATGGTATGTACGCCCTGGCCATCTTTGATAAAGATCGCCACAAACTCTACCTGGCAAGGGACCGCTTCGGAGAAAAACCGCTTTTTTATGCCACGGGCCCCAATGCCTTTGCCTACGCCTCATCGCTGAAAGTAATGACAGCGTTCCCCTGGGTTACGGACAATATTGATCCCCTCAGCTTGAATCGCTACCTGGCGTTGCACTATGTTCCTGGAAACCACACGATCTTGCGGGATGTCAAGCGGGTGCTTCCGGGGGAGTATCTCTCGATTTCGCTGGAACACCCGACCCCGGCTTGCAGGCGATACTACCTGCCAGCCCTGCGCCCCGCACGTCCCGTCAGCAGTCAGCACCTGCGTGAGACGCTTGAGCGGGCCGTGCGATCCCGCATGGTTGCCGACGTCCCGGTGGGGGTTTTCCTCTCAGGTGGTCTCGACAGCTCACTGGTGGCCGCCATGGCGGTGCGGCAGAATCCCTCTATCGACACATTTTCCATGGGTTTTTCGAATGATGCGGTCGACGAAAGCCGAGCGGCTCAGCAGGTGGCGCATCACATCGGCAGTCGGCACCATCGTTTCGTTTTTGACCAGCACAGCTTTGATGCCTTGCTGCCGCAGGTCGCCGCCGCACTGGATGAACCGGTGGGAGACCAGGCAATGCTGCCCCTGTACTGGCTGTGCCGGGAGGCGCGCAAGTTTGTTAACGTTGTATTGTCCGGTGAGGGCGCGGATGAAGTTTTTTGTGGATATGATTATTATCGCCGATCACTGCCCGAACCCCTGTGGCGCCGCCGATTGTATCCCCTCTGCAGAGCGTCGGCCGAGAAAGATATGCTCCGGCGGTCAGAGCGATTGCTTCCGCTTTCCGTTTCCATGACACCCTCTGGATTTCCCCTGCTGACAGATAGCCATACCAGGGCCATGTTGATGGGGCGAAATTTCCAGGAAATGGATGACTGGGAAGCAGGGCTGTTTGAATGGCTGCGTACGCATTGGAACTCGTTGCAGCGTGCCACGGCAGCCGAAATCGGGACGTGGCTTGCCGATGACCTGCTGGTGAAATACGACCGGATGGCAATGGCGCACAGCCTCGAGGGCCGTGCGCCTTACCTTGATCCCTCCGTAGTTGAGTTGGGGTTGGCTCTTTATCCTTCGGCCCGGATGACGGAAAAGGCTTCCAAAGTGGCTCTCAGGCAATTAGCAGTGCGGTATTTGCCGGCGGAGATTATACATCGCCCCAAACAAGGCTTTGTGTTGCCCATGGCTACCTGGCTACGAAAATGGTTTGAAAAACATGACGGTCCGGAAAACTATTTTGCCGCACGTCCCTTTCCCTCATTGAAAATGGATGCTGTTCTCAGAATGGTAAAAAATGAACTAAAAAACGACATGTTAAATGAACGGCTTTTATTTGCCATCCTGTTGCTGGTTGAATGGTGGAGCAGTTTTTCTATCAATAAAGCGAGGCAGTAGAGTTTTAAGGCATGCCGTCCGTACAGTTTAGCATAGATGCTCCTGGCGGCAATGAAATAGGGCGCATTTCACGGCTTTCGGGATGGGGTTTTGATGGAAATGGGGAACCGCCGCTTGCTATTCGTATCGGAATTAATAATTCTGATTACTTGAGCTTGGCACATTGCATACGCCAAGATGTCGGATTGGCTTTCCCAGATATTCCCAAAGCCGCCTTGTCCGGATTTGTGGGTGATTTAGTAGTGCCGTTTTCGATTAAAGCCGATGACCGCATTAGAGTGAGTATCACCGCTTTTTTTAAATCGGCGAAATTGCAATTGCTGAATCGTTCATTCAGAGTCGCTGAACGTGACTTGCCTGACAACAAGCGCTGTAGAAGCTATGATCTGGTTTCACTGCTGGAACACCCACTAACCGGTCAGCGTATCAGCCCGGATCGGATAGGGAGCAGCGGTATTGAAGATTGGACTGCAGGGTGTAGTGTGGCGGGCACATTTCATTTTCACCCTGTGGAAAATCTGCCCATTATTCGACTTACGGAAACCGGTCCAACCCATCCCTACTCGGCAAAAGCGCGTAAGCTTATTGAAAGTTCGGATCTATTTCTTGATTTTGGCGCAGGTATTCGCTGCGACGATGACTTGTTTGGCCATGGCGTGTTTCTGGATGCAGTTCATTTCAGAAATATTGATGTTGTGAATTCTTTCCCAACGCTTCCCTTTCGTAGCAATGTTTTCGATGTTGTTATCAGTCAAGCGGTATTTGAACACCTGCCCGATCCATTCTTCGCTGCTCAGGAAATTAAGCGTGTTCTGAAGCCCAAAGGTTATTTATTGATTGATACCGCTTTCATGCAGCCGCTTCACGCCGACCCCAGTCACTATTTCAACATGACCCAAGCGGGCCTTACACGAATTTTGCAGGGGTTTAGAATAGAGGAAATTGGAATTCAGCCCTATCAGTGGCCTTCCTTTGGGCTCATGATGCAGTTGGAAGCGGTTCTACCTTTTATGCAAAAGGGGAAATGGAAAAAGCGATTGCAGAATTTTCTCAGGCAGTTGAAAGAGGAGGGCGACGAGTTTAATGCAGCCCTGGGGACGGTTGGCCGAGAAATTTTAGCGGCAGGCGTATTTGCACTGGCAAGAAAGCCATGAGTTTTCCAGTTACCTCTTTGAAAGACGCACAAGAACAAGAGGGTGGCGCGCCCGGCAGGATTCGAACCTGCGGCCTACGGATTCGAAGTCCGGCGCTCTATCCAGCTGAGCTACGGGCGCGAAAGCCAACCCCCGTTTCAGGAACCGGCGACAAAGACGCTTTGTAAGCAGCATCCTTTTCCACAACAAGCCGGACCTGCCGGGGGTAGTGTCGTTTGAATGGGGTGAGTGATGGGACTTGAACCCACGGCCACCTGGGCCACAACCAGGTGCTCTACCAACTGAGCTACACCCACCGTATGTTACCTGCGATCTAACAGAATGGCGGACGGAATTCAAGCAACTTTTTGGATTCAGGGTTACTTGACAAACCCGATACCCATCACCCTGCCTCTCTCGTCTGGCCCCGACCGTCTTTACCTGGCAGAAAACTCGGTATTGACCCGATGGGGGTTCTTTAATAAGGTACCAAGAGACAGGCATTTGGTATCAGGTGGTGATGAGCGGTTTTGCGTGGAGTGCGGGCATTTTTGGGTTTTGATCTGATATGAATCGATTCTATATCTTTCTGATCCGGGTTTTTCTGGCCGCTTTTATTGCCGTCCTGATCAGCCGTTTTTTTTACCCCGACGCCGGCATTTCTTTCATTGCTGGACTGGGGGTGGTGATGATTTGCCTGGCCTACTTGTCCGAGTATTTCCGGTCTCGCCGGCAGAAGCCGAAAGGAGCCCAGTCGCGTTGAAACAGATCATTCTGGGAACCGCAGGTCACATCGACCATGGCAAGACTTCCCTGATCAAGGCGCTTACCGGCACCGACACCGACCGCCTGAAAGAGGAAAAACAGCGCGGCATCACCATTGAACTGGGGTTTGCCGCCCTGGACCTGCCCAGCGGGCAGCACCTGGGCATCATCGATGTGCCCGGCCACGAGAAGTTCGTCAAGAACATGGTGGCCGGCGCCACGGGCATCGACATCGTGGCCCTGATCATCGCGGCCGACGAGGGCGTCATGCCCCAGACCCGTGAACACATGGAGATCTGCACCCTGCTGGGCATTCAGCACGGGTTGGTGGCCCTCACCAAGGTGGACATGGTCGACGAGGAGTGGATGGAACTGGTCATCGACGACATCGCCGACTTCACCCGCGGCACCTTCCTGGAGGACCAGCCCGTCATTCCGGTCTCTTCGGTGACCGGTCAGGGGCTGGAGGACTTCATCGCGGCCCTGGACCGCCTGAGCGCCGAGGTGCCGGAGCGCTTTTCCAGCGGCCTGTTTCGCCTGCCCGTGGACCGTGTCTTCACCATGAAAGGCTTTGGCACAGTGATCACCGGTACGCTGATCTCCGGGCGCATCCGCACCGGCGAGGAGATCATGATCTACCCCTCGGGGATCACCTCGCGCGTGCGCGGCATCCAGGTGCACAACCAGAGCGTGGAAGAGGCCTCCACGGCCATGCGCACGGCCATCAACTTCCAGGGGCTGGACAAGTCCGTGGTCAACCGCGGCGATGTCGTGTCCACACCGGGGGCCCTGCGCTCGAGCTACATGCTGGACGTCTCGCTGCACTACCTGGCCGGTAACCGCAAGCCCTTGAAAAACCGCACCCGCATCCGTTTTCACGCCGGAACCAGTGAGATCCTCGGCAACGTCATCCTGCTCGAAAGCGATGAGCTGAGCCCCGGGGAGGCCACGGTGGCCCAGCTGCGTCTGGACGCGCCCGTGGCACTGGTGCGCGACGACCGTTTCGTCATCCGCAGCTACTCGCCGGTGCGCACCATCGGCGGCGGCCAGATCCTCAACCCCGTCCCGGAGAAGCACAAGCGCTTCAAGCCGGAGATCGTCGAGGGCCTCAAGGGGCTGGTGGAGCAGAAACCCGACGAGATCATCTCCTTTCATGCCCGCAGCTACGGCTACAAGGGGGTCTCCTTCAAAGACCTGAAGCTGATGACCAACCTGCCGGACAAGCTGTTGCAGAAAATACTCGGCGAGCTGCTGTCCAGGAGGGATCTGGTGCTGGTGGACCGTGACCAGCAGGTCTACGTGCACCGGGAGCAGGTGGACGCCCTCAGGGAGCGCATCCTGGCGCACCTGCAGGACTTTCACCGGCGCTTTCCGCTCAAGGCCGGGATGCCCAAGGAAGAGCTCAAGTCCAAGTTTCCGGCCGTCATGCAGGGCAAGCTTTTTACCATGATGCTGAACCTGATGGTAAAGCAGAACGACATCCGCCAGGAAGAAAACACAGTGGCGCTGGCCGGCCACAAAGTGTCGCTGGGCATCGACCAGGCCGACATCCGGGAAAAAATTCTGAAACTTTATCTTGAAAAGGCGCTGACGCCTCCGTATTTTAAAGAGGTTGTCAAGCTGTTCGGGCTGGACAACGGCCAGGCCCGTTCCGTGCTCATGCTGCTGGTGGAAGAGGGGCAGTTGATCAAGGCCAAGGAGGACCTCTATTTCCACAGGGACGCCATCGAGCGCCTGAAAAAGCGGGTGGTCAACTTTCTCAAGGCCAACCAGGAACTGACCACCCCGCAGTTCAAGGACATGACCGGTGTGTCGCGCAAGTATCTGATACCGTTGCTGGAATATTTTGATGCCAGCCATGTGACCATTCGCATCGGTGACATCCGCCGGCTCAGAAGCGGGTGAGCGCAGTGGTCGATGTGACAGGCCGAAAGAGGGAGATGGTATGACCAAGGACAGCCGCAAGGATCAATCTTCGGAAAAGCCAAAGCGCAAGAAGCTGTTTTCCATTCGCAACATTATCGTACTGCTGCTGGTGGTGGCGGTTGCCGCGGTTGTCGGCAACAAGCTGGGACTGCTGGATCGGTTGCCCTTTATCGGCACCAAGACCGCCCCGGTCGCGCACCCGGCGGCCGAAACCCCGGAAGGGGCCCAACCGGCCGCATCGGAACCGGAGGCGGCCCCAAGTGGTGCCGGCAGTCTGATGATTGCCGATGTGATGAACCGGCACTTTGTGGCCGTTAGGGAGTCGGATACGGCGGAGCACGCCGTCGAGATGTTGAAGAATCGTGAGAATGCACCCCAGGTGGTCTTTGTGATCGACGCCCAGGGGCGGTTGGTGGGTGCCTGCTCGCCGGCGAAGCTGCTGGTGGCGCCGCAGGGTGAACGGGTTGGAGACCTCATGGAAAGGGAAGTCGAGGCTGTCGAGGCCAGCGCTGGCGTGAACACTGTCCGGAAGACGCTTGAACTCGCGGACGGCGCACCCGTGCCGGTGGTCAACAAGGCCGGCATTCTGATTGGTGCGGTCAGTGCAGCGGATCTCGGGAGCAGGGCGATGGCCAAGGCCGGGGAACATTCGGGCCAGGCCGCCGGCATGCACGTGTCGGCCGCCCCGGTCCACGAGGGGAAGAAACCGGCCGCAGCCATGCATGCCGCGCCAGAGGATGAGGGCCATGCGGTGAAAACGGCCGAAGCCGCCCCTGCCGCAACGGGGGGCGAGGGCCACGCAGAAGAGTCGGCCGCGGGGACGCACGCAACCGCCGGCCAGCAGCACACGGCGGCCGCCGGCGCCCACGGCGCTTCCCAGGCGCAGCACGCCACACCGGCGGAGAAGATGCAGGGGCATCAGCAGCCGGAAGGCGGCGGGCACGGCGCCAGTGCCGAAACCGCCGCCCACGGCACTGCCGCGGCAGGCGCCGCTCACGCTGCTGCCGCAGCCGCCGACGCCCACGGCACTGCACCGGCTTCGAATCTTCCCAGGGGAGTGGCGTTTGTGAACGCCATGATCCAGCCTTTGCAGTACGAACTCGAAGACCGCTGGTGGGGCTGGCGGCCAAACGACATCCTGGATTTCACCGACAACGTCAACAATTT
>Ga0256835_1001155_pt1 | contig 16359 bp, 28 predicted proteins | sample PIR30metaG_FD_185972 | JGI IMG/M metagenome (GOLD analysis project Ga0256835, IMG submission 185972) | Hydrothermal vent microbial communities from East Pacific Rise, Pacific Ocean - PIR-30 | ecosystem: Environmental > Aquatic > Marine > Hydrothermal vents | place: Pacific Ocean: East Pacific...
TATTGAAAAGACAACGTTATAGATAAAACAAAATTATTGCTCTGTGATAACAACTACTTCGCCGCCTGCTTCTTCTATCTTCTTCCTGGCTTTCTCCGTAATGGATCTCGTTATCACTTTTAGCGGTAGAGTTACTTTGCCGGAACCTAGAACTTTATTGTACCCCATACTAGCGACGTCAATTACGATTTTATTGTCCTCCTTGTATGCGAGATTCTTTGATAAGAGATACTTTGCCAGCTCGTCGAGCTCTCCTACATTGATCGCCACTACTTCGGGCACAAGTTCCGGCGGCCTTGTAAATCCGTGCTTACCGTACCAGTTCCTAGCATATTTCAGTACCCACATCCACTTGTGCTTATGCATGCCAACAGCTCCGAATCCTCCTCTCGAACCACTCTTCCTATGCTGGCCTATACGGCCCCATCCCATCGTGCGTGTTCTACCGCGGAGCTTGCGGCTCTTTTTCCGTTTTCTAACAACCATCCATAACCACCTCTTAGAGCATCCTCTTTATGAGATCATTAATTGCTTCTCCACGATACCCTAGCTCTCCACCATCATTGTATGGACGCTTGGTGCTCTTCTTAAAACCTCCTCTCGGCGGATGCAGCCTAAACACCGGCTTTATACCGTCCAATTTGTGTAGCTTAACCTTTCCGTCGAGCAACGCTTTAGCTAGACCTGGAATACCACCGTAGATTCCAAGGTTCTTGAATCTCGTTTCAACATATTCATCAGTTAATGGCTTGTCACCTATTGTGCGCCCACGTTTTCTAAGAAGCTCTACAAGCGTGTCGTAGTTTATTTCTCCCCATGTAACCCAGTCCTTAACCTTCTGCAACATACCCTCTAATCCTGGCTGATCCGCCGGGTATATGACCATGTGGAACTTCTTATGGAGGCGAAGTAGTTTCAACGTATATTTTACGTCCGGCGGAACATCAACCCTGCCCTTGATCCTTATGATCGCGTAAAGCTTCACCATTCCTAAACACCCTCATTAAGCCTTCAACCAATCAACCGGTGTTACGAACTTGTAGGTGTTACGTAAGGCTTCAACAACGGCTTTTGCGAAGTTAAGCGTTGTTCTTGTTTCTCCCAGGGTCTCAGTCCATACATCCTTTATCCCAGCCATTCTCAACACGGCCTTAGCTACATCACCAGCGACAAGACCAGTACCCTTAGGCGCCGGCTTTAAAGTCACAACAACACTACCGCTTTTACCCTTCACGATGAAGGGGACACTGTGCGGCTCGCCACAGCGGCACTCCCAGCTACCACATCCTCTCCTAACGGGCGTTATGTTGAGCTTAGCATTTCTAAGCGCTTTCCTCAGAGCTACAAGGTACTGTCTAGCCTTGCCTGCACCAACGCCTACGAAGCCATCACCATTACCGATCACAACTACTACTCTGAACCTGCTTACTCTACCAGCATCGGTCACCTTCTGGACAATGCCCACATCGATTCTCTCATACTTTAGATCTGGTAGGAGGTAATCCACTATTTCCGGCTCAAGCAATGGAAGGTTATTATCGAATATATCTTTTAGACTGGTAATCTTACCCTCGACAACCATCTTTCCTACTCTTGTTCTTGGTACCCAGGACTCGAGAGCCTCTCTATCTACTGCGCTTCTAAGCATTTCAGGCACCTCCTGAGCCTATACCGTATTCATTAAGAATCTTTGCCTTAACCTCCTCGAAGTGCGCGGGGAGCTGGGAGGGATCAAACCCTCTAGCTATGTACTGCGAGAAGAACCTGTTATAAGCCTCAGGATCTGCCTCCTGGAGCTTCTTGGCCCAGGAGGCTATGTGCTCCCCGCGTATGCGTTCTTCCGAGGGTGCTACACCGTCTCCCATAGGAACTTCTAACCCCACATCATTTGCTGCCTTAATGGCAGCGAATACTTTAGCTCCCCTCGTCGGGGCGTGTAATCCTATGTCTGGAACCGCGTACTTTATCCCTGCTTTTAAGGCTCTTAGAGCCGCAAGCATTCCTGTGAGATAAGCTGCTGGTGTGTTGCCTAGTCCTCCGAGCCAGCCATACTTCTTTGCTAGTTCGCGTGAATGAGCAGCAGCAATAGTTACATCTCCTTCAGGCCTAGCGATCATTACCTGGACTATTATGTGTTTGAGTGTCTTCCTAACTACGAAGCGTGGATGCCCTGAAAGTATCATCCTGTATCGTTTGTAATAGTTTGTTTTACCTTCTCTTCTCCTTCTTCTGGGTACCTTGTATCGTGGGCCTCTTGCCATGTTTTACTCACCTTACCTCCTTGAGGATCCCTTTCTCCTTCATGTAGTGTTTAAGTGAGGCAAGACTGTGGAATGTACCGCCTTTTGCTAACATGTATAGTCTACGGTAGGTCTTACGATCGATGATACCGTGGTCCCTTAGGTATCTCAAATACCTTCTAATTTTCCTTATCTTGTGCATCCACACCTCTTTCTTATCTAGTCTGGCGGTCTTTACACCCTTCCTTTTACCATATCCTCTCCTTCTCCCCTTCTTTCTCTGCTGGTGCTTCTTCCTCCATCTACCCCTACTGTTCTTATGAACAGGTCTTACCTGAATAACACGATCCTTGATGAGCTTTCTGATCTCCTGCCTCGTGATAACATCGGCGACCTCATCAATATAGTTTGGATCAATCCATATCCTCGACTCTCCTACTCCTAGTACTTCCGCCGCCAATCTCTTCTGCAGACTCAGATCAGTCACTGCTCCTCAACCTCCAAACCACTAGTCGTTAGGGGTATGGGGTTAGCAACTTTAAATCCCTTATTGATAGCGTGCTTCATTATCTCGATCTTCTTCCGAAGCCCCACAGTTCTACCTATGTATACTATGTACTTATCGGGATCAAGGTCCTCAAGCTCTTTGACATTGTGGACAACCACAGGTATTCGCCCGGATGGATGTAGCCCTCGTACCAGTCTAGGAGATCTGTATCCTACTTCAACGAGCGGTGGATACCCTTTCTTCTTTAACCGCATCTTGTTATCCGTTCCTTTGGGCTTACGCCATTTCGGCTCGTTGCTGAACTTCGGCTTCTTCCACCATAAATGCCTATAGAAGTCCGGCTTCTTTGACTTAAGCTTCTTTCTAAGCTCTAGTAATTTCTCTATATCTTTCTCTTTCGTCATTCTTCATCACCCCAATCATAAATGTATATTCCATCGGCGAAAACACGCCTATCCTTCCCTTTAACCTTGGTGGCGAGCTCTATATTAGCAGCTGTCTGCCCAACATGTTCGATATCTATACCCTCAACGATCACATCTTCTCCCTTAACGGTAACTTTGACATCATCGCCTATTATTCGTGCTATACGATCTGATCTTTCTCCTAAGAAGTTCTTTATCCTAACAATTCTATTAGCATTATCAACCTCAACAGTTATCGGGAAGTGCGAATATATTATCTTTAACTTGTACCTGTAGCCCTTAGTAACTCCTCTAATCATGTTCTCTATGTGCGAAGCTATTGTTCCAACAAGAGCCTTTTTCTTCCTATTAGCAAAGAATGTTTCAACAACAACCTTATTGTTAGTCTTGTATATTTTTACACCTCTGGCATGTGAAAAGTCTCTCTCCAGCCTCCCTTTAGGTCCCTCAACAACTACTTTCAAACCATCCACAGTAACGTTTACGTTCTCAGGGATTTCAACTTCTTCCATCACATGTACTTCTTTCACCATTACCTAGCACCTCCTCAGTAGACGAATGCAAGCAATACTCCGCCTGTTTTCTTCTCAATGGCCTCCTTGTGAGACATTACGCCATAAGGTGTTGATAGGATTAGTAATCCTATATTGTATGCTGGCAGGTATTCTCTCAGCCAGTGAGGCATTTTCTCGAGATCCTTATACTTCACGGGAAAACGTGGTTTGATAACACCTACTTTGTTTATTCTTCCCAGTAATTGCACCTTTATCTTGCCCCAACGTCCGTCGTCGATGTACTCAAACTCGCCTATATAGCCTCCTCTCTGCATAACCTTCAATACGTTAATTATCAGCTTAGATGCAGGCCAGATCAGTACTTCAGACTTGGCCCTCATCTCAGCATTTTGTATTGCGGCTAAAGCGTTTGCCAGTGTATCCAGCATAACCATTTCGATCACCCGTTTAGCTATACTTCTTGAATCCTAGAGCCGGAGCTATTTCACGGAAGCACTGCCTGCATAGATATAGTCCGTAAGCCTGTATTACGGCATCACGAGTACCACATCTCTGGCACTTTCTCGATCCCTTTCCATACTTATGGATTTTCGGCGCTCTGTACTTGCCCATCCTAACCACCTATCCGGCTTAAATTATTTCAACACCAAACTCCTTATTAAGATAAAGCATTGCTTCCTCGCGGGACACACGATGTCTTCTAGGTATGTGTTTCTTCCTACATCTTTTTCTTCTTAGAACCCTGTAGCCCGGCCTCTCAAACGTTATGGCAATATCCATTCCGAACACTCCTATCTCAGGATCGTATTTTACACCAGGGATAGTGATGTGCTCTGCTATACCAAAACTGACATTACCGTAATCGTCGAAGCTTGAGGCTTTGATCTTATAACCTATTGCTTCAAATGCTTTTCTAAGGAATTCTACTGCCTTCTCTCCTCGGAGAGTGACTTTGGCAGCAATGTTCTCTCCTTTACGTATTCCGAAATCCTTGATCGTCCTTCTCGCTCTGCGGGGGACTGGTTTCTGCCCCGTTATCTCCTCTAGTACCTTCATTGCCTTACCAAGTCTCTCTGTAGCTGCTCCCACAGAGATATTGACTGTAACCTTTGCTATCCTGGGCTTCAACATGGGATTACTGTTCCATTTCTCCAGTATTTCATCTATGTTTGGCACATAATCAGTGATCGCCATTACCATACACCTTCAGGAAGACTTATCAACGGTTCTTCCTTCCCGATCGGGAATATATAGGAGAGACTGGTCTGGAACTTATTACCATGTTTGTCCTCAAGAGTCACAATGCTTCTATGTCTTCTCACACCTTTCCTGATCTCCAGTATTCTACCAACTCTTCCAACGTTTCTACCACCACTAATTATAGCAATAACTCCTTCTTCTAGAGGGATGTATCCCATTATCTCCTGTTTAGGTATACTCAGCTTTATTGTGCCTAGAGTAGAGTAGATGTCCTCGACAGGATTGGTTGGATCACTTACTCTTACCAGTACATTCCTTCCATCATGTAGGTTCAGCTGAATATGCCCACCTTTCACAGTCGTCTTGTTCTCTATTCTGCACAGCTTGAATGATGCTTCGTCCTTCTCTATTTTATGTAGACCTAGAACCTTTACCGGAACAGGGATCACTCTATAGTATTCCCGGGTATCAACGATCTCAATGACATCCATGATTCCTACAGGGAACTTATAGTTCTTCCTGACCTTACCATCAACCTTGAAATGTCCCTCTGCAATCAGCTTTCGTGCCTCGCGCGCCGTCTTAGCATACTTGAATATATCTCTAACAATTATCAGTAATGGCAGAGAGAAGTCTATCGGGTGAGGCCCCGGTGATGGCTTGACAGCCCATTTGTACTCCTTTCTCAGTATAGGCCAAAACCTGGGCGCTGCTAAAGCCTTTAAATGCCTCTTTCCACCCATTCTGGCCATTACTTCTCACCTTCTTCTTTTTCTTTTGTTTCTTCGACTGATGTTTCTTCAACTTCTAGCTTCTCTTTTAAAGACTTCTTTCGCTCAATGATCTCTTTTCTCCACTTATCACTTAGATCTAGCTTCACTATCATTACTTTGCTAGGATGTATTGGGTAGTAAACAGGTGTTTGATCGGCCTTCTTCATCTGAACGCCTTCTATATAGATCCTAAGCTTTCTAAGATCAACTCTGACAACCTTGCCTTCATGCCCCTTCCAGCTTCCCCGCATTATTTTTACAACATCTCCTTTTCTCACTGGCAGTCTTCTTATACCGTATTTTTCTCTGAGCTCCCTGCTTAGAGGAGCTGTCATTAGTTTACGTCTTAGATGTAGAGGTGCGTTATAGAGTGCTTTCCTCTGCTTACTAGGCTTAGCTGATGATGTGAGTCCCATAATTTGTCACCTCTAGATGATCATTGTTGCGATGTTAGCGATCTGAGGCCATCTCTCAGCGGCCTCTCGTGCTATAGGGCCTCTTATCTCACTGCCCTTTGGAGATCCTTCCGGAGTAACTATAACTACTGCGTTATCTTCGAAAGCAATCCAGGTCCCATCAGGTCTCCTGAACGGTCTCCTCTGACGCACAACTACAGCCTTGACAACCTGTTTACGCATTTCGGGAACTCCCTTCTTAACGGTGACAACTACAAGGTCTCCCACGCCTGCTGGCGGTATTCTTCTGAGTCTGCCCTTGTAGCCGGGAACGCCGATGATTTTAACCTCTTTAGCACCACTGTTATCCGCTACCTTTACATATGATCCTACCTGTAATCCAGTGTTGATCCTTCTACGTGATTTAGCCGGTCTTCCCTTTCTTCCTTTCGGCATTACTTACCACCTGCCCTCTTAACTACTCCCAATACAACGAAGGAAACAGTTTTTGCGAGAGGCCTTGTCTCTCCAACTATTACTTCATCGCCTTCTTTAGCGTTTATACACGGAGGATTGTGTGCATGTATCAGTGTGTGTCTTTTTTCGTATCGTTTATACTTCTTAACATAATGGTAATAATCATGTCTTACAACAACTGTTTTCTGCATCTTAGAGCCAACAACGACACCTCTGAATATCATTCCCCGTACTTTGACGTGTCCATGCCAAGGACACTTGGGGTCATTACACTCGCTCTCCGGAGGCTCTATGCCTGGAATACCGATATTTCTTGGCTTAGTCACTCTTCTTCCCCACCTACTTAATCATATTCTAACCTATCTTCCGGTCTAGCTAAAATCTGAGACCCCCTAATTATTACTTTCTCTCCCGTTGGGAGAGTTATCTCGAATACTCCCTTTTGTTTAAGTAAACGTATTATGCGTTTTTTAGATGTTTCTATCAATAGAGTCTTACGCGTTTCATCGATAATCCTGCCCGATACACCAGCAATACTAGGATCTGGATAATCAAGAACTGTTATCTTTAATCCGATGAGCTCGTGAAAATAGATGTTTTTTCTTGTGATCCTCATCTCTAAAAATTTCGATCAATAATTACTTGTTATCTCTTGATCCCAAGTTCTTCCTCACGCATTATGGTTAATATACGGGCTATATCTTTCCTAATGTTTCTGATACGAGAAGTATTTGTCAGTGTTCCTACCTTTGACTGTAGTCTTAGCTTTATTAATTCAAGCCTAAGCTCGTTTAGCCTACGTAGTCTTTCTTCAGGACTCATTTTCCTTATTTCGTCAGGCTTCATTTACTTCTTCACCTCCCGGAGCAGCTTCCTCTCCTGCTTGAGGCTTCAAAGATTCTAGCTCTTCCGGCTTTACGCTTTTTATTTCAATATGATCTGGTGGCCTCACGTTCGGCCTAACTATTACTACCTCAATTCCATAAACACCACGTTTTAGCAGTGCTTTTCCAACGGCTCTGTCAACCATGTATTCGACGACTTCTCCTGCCTTATAGATCTTGCCAGCCTTTAGCTTCTCGTAGCGGGCTCTCTCGCTTCTTAGTTTACCGCTGATTATTATCTCTGCACCTATAGCGCCTGCCTCCATTATCCTTCTCAACATAGCAAGAGCTACTCTGCGGTACGGTATTTCTTTTTCGAGAGCACGAACTATTCTAAAGGCAACTACACGGGCGTTTAGATCCGGATCGGGCACTGATGATACGGTGATATCGGTGTTTTCGAGGCCGAATCTTGTCTGGAATACTGTTGTTAGTTTTCGAATTACGCTTCCTCTTCTACCAATGATTCTTCCCGGGTATTCTGCATATATCACTACTCTATAGCCTGTAGGGGTTTTGTAGAGCTCGACACCAGCGTAGCCAGCATCCTTGAAGTAATTGGCGAGAAACTCGTCAAGCATTACACGTTTCATGCTATAATCTATAAAGTAAGACTTTACACGTGGACCGGTCACTTCTTACCTACCTCCTTAACAATGACTTCTACATGTGATGTTCTCTGATACTTTGGTGTTGCTCGTCCAAAGGCGCGGGGCATATATCTTTTAAGCGTTATACCCTTATGAGCAGCTATATGGATTATTACGAGGTTATCCTTATTCAGTCCTTTATTCTCGGCATTTGCTTCAACATTATCTAGAAGTTTTAATAAATAACGAGCTGCTTTAACAGGATATCTTCCTATAGGCCATTTCCACTTATCAGCTAGCCCTCTTCTATGTGCTTGTTTGCCCTTATACCTCTTCAAGGGGACTGCTTCTTTCTTTTCGATCACGCGTTTAAGGAATTCTTTTGCTTCGCTAAGCTTCATACCCCTTAATACAGCTACGACTTCTCTCATAACTTTTATAGATACTGGGATATCAAACTGCACTGCTTTAGCTATGTCTGATTCATCTCTTACTTTGTAGGAGTAATGCCATGTAGGCATACATGTTCACCCCTTACTTGAGCGATACATACATACTGCTCCTCGTCGCTTTTAGACCGGGCTCTCCGTGCGCTACTCTCTTCGCGGTTGGGCTGAATTCGCCTAGATAATGCCCTATCATTTCAGGCATTATTCTAACAGGGATAAACTCCTTCCCGTTATATACAGCAATGGTTAATCCGACCATTTCTGGGAGTATGATCATATCCCTGACATGCGTCTTTATAATTGCCTTCTTACCCGTAAGCTTCTTGGCACGTACTTTTCTTATTTTAGCTAGTAGCTTTACCTGCGCCTTTGTGAGGCCTCGTTTTAAGCTACGCCTCTGCCTCGCCGGGAACAATTCTATTAGCTCGTCCAGCGGCATATTCAGTAGTTCTTCGAGTGTCCTACCCCTATATCTGAACTTCTTCCACTCCGGCGGTATCTCTATCTCTATCGACAAATTATTCACCTCTGGTAAGCATAGACATTGTTTCTCGCTATTTATATTGTACTCTTAACCTCTAACATGGATAAGTTTATCCCGTATTTTAAGGTTTAGTTTTCTTCCCAGTATTTTAGGTAGTTCTTCAGGTGATGCTATCCGCGTTATATCTATACCCTGTGACACTAGCTCGGATGCAATATCTTCTCTATGAAATGGAGGTACGAAAACCATTATCCTTCTCCCCATATTATTGGCGCGAACGATTGCCTGAACTGGATCTTTATAGTTAACGGTTTGTTCTAAATCCGTGAACAGAACTATATCGTCTCCAGGCCTAGATACTTCTATAGCCTGCTCCACAGCTAGAGCTATATTGGTATATCCTTTGAATCCCTCGAGGAAAGCATGGCTCAAGAACCTGTTCATTAAAGAACTATGTGATACGGACTTTAGATTGTATACCTTCACCTTATCAGAAAACAATATACAGTACTTAAGCAACGGAAATACCGCTCCCAGTGATAGTATCGCCCACACAGAGTATTTCAGCATCGAGCCACTTACATCGACCAACGCTATGATACGTGGTGTTTTCTTCCAGTCTTTCCTAATTATCCTATAGTTGTATCTGAGGAAATTGTAGAGCGTTTTCCTAATATTCGGTCTTCCTCTATATAGGGACTCCGTTGGTAATTTAGATCTTGTGTTTCCACGTACAATTCTTGCAAGTATTTTCTTGCTCAATACTACAGCTCTTTTCAGGATTTCCTGATTAATCTGCCTTTCAGTTCTTATTAGATCAAAAACTCTATATCCGATGTACTCTATTGCTTCCGGGATACTTATGGAGAGTATCCTTATGATTGCTTTTTTGTCTTGGCTCAGTAACGACCTATAGATCGGTCTTAGTTTAGAGGATAAACTCCGAGGATCGATCTTGTTTAGAAACGAAAATGAATAGTCAATATATGCCGAATTACCTGTTAGAAGATAATCAAGGTACGTAGCGAGAGCTTTTCCTAGCAAGGCCTTATTACGTATGAATGGATCGCTTATCTTTCCCGGACTACTAATACATGAAAGTGTTAATAGATCTAAATGATCAAGGATCTTCTCAAACGATTTATTCTTATATATTTTAGAGACTATCCGGAAACGCTCATGTATCGGTAACTTTTGTATATCTTTTGCAATTCTATCAGTATCAATATCCCTAACTGTCTTCAAATATCTAAGAGAATACGGTCCAAGATAATTTGTAGAAGCAAGCCTGGTCTTCTCAGCGATCTGCCCTATTTTCTTCCATGTACTCGGCGACGAAAACTCTGCATCGTTAATTCTTCTTCTAAGTTCAGCGACTATCTCTTTATCTAAGCGCACATTATATCCATAGAATAGATCGGCAAATTTCAGTAACTCATCTATATTCATGCCCGATATAAGCGTTTGATCAACCGCTTTCAGCCATAATGCGCTGGGAACTTCTCTAAGATATTTAAAGAGGTCTTGAAGGGTTACCTCTCTCCTTAACATACCATCTAGTTTTTCTGAATAAATGGATTTATCAACAAATAATCTTCCATCTCTGGTTTTTACAAGATATCCATGTTTTCTTAGCCATATATAATCAAGGATATCTGAGTGTGAGCTATTCTTTCTAAAGATCATTGAAACAGTTATTTTTCTTTTCCTATGAAGCTTTCTAAGAATTTTCATTTCACTATCATATATTATCTTATCATTATATGAATCTTGTCCTTTAGCCTGTCCCGATACCTCGTTTTTCCGTGCTATAAATATAGATTGATATAGTTGTTCCAATAATGAATCATATTCTTTCTCAGTCTTAGTTAGTGCTTTAAGCGTCATACATAGTTTGATAAAGACTTCTTCCTTATCCACAGAGACCTTTACATTTTGTTTTTTCCTTACCAAGTAATCATAGCATTTTAAAATATTTTGTCTTATTTCATTACCAAGTACTCCAATACCGTATTCAATGTTTTTATCCAAGTAGTTCTCCAACAATATTTTCATCCTCAGGATCCTTTAGAAGAACGGATCTTCCCGCATCAAGAAGATCGCGCATATCAGCTTTCGACTTGTTTCGAGTCTTTGCAAGTATTGCTGTTATTGTTAGCCAAGATACCAGATCCGCTGTTCCCGGTTTATAAATGGCTTTTCGACGGAGTTCCCCAATAATCTTTATGGCTCTAGATATTATTTCGCTAGTTAGATATTGTGATAGATCACCTAGTCTAAGCATTATAATTTCATATTCTTCTTCAGGGGTAGGATACCTAAACTCTATCCTTATTATTCGCCTCATGAAAGCATCGCTTAGCTCGTTCTGAGCGATATCTAGCGGATTACTAGTCATAATTATCTGGAAGCCATCACCATATTGATAATATGTTTTCCTTAGCTCAGGAACAATTATTCGTCTTTTATCTATAATATCTAGTAATAAGTTCTGGAAGCCTTCATTACTCCTCCTAATCTCATCTATAAGGACACCAGTGTCCAATATAAGAGCCGCTAGTAGCGGACGAGGGATAAAGCTTTCTTCGTTGAAGCCTTTGGCCATAGCCATTGCTGGGTGAAAATCCCCGATAACTCTATACTCATCATAACTCTCGCTGCAAGGAAGGACAAAAGCTGTTTTCCCGGCCCACAGGGAAAGTATTGCTTCACCTATTTCCGTCTTACCTGTACCTGGTGGTCCTTCATAGAGTACTGGTCTGTTATTCATAAAAGCGGCGATGGTTAAATAGACTATGTATGGTTTAACTATTAGCTTATATTTTTCTCTCAAATACTTGATCATTAAATCGGGAGAACGTATTCTAGGGACACTCTCGATAACGGGCCCATATATTTCCTTAACTTTCTTTATGATAGGGTCTTCCTCCATACCCTTAACCCCAGAGATTTAGAGTATTTAAGCATCTATTATAGACAACGGATAATCAGGATACTTGGGGAGAATAATGATTACGATAAGGAAATGTTTTCTCATTGAGGGAAGCGATCGGGTCTGGGTGGAATTGGTTTGTCGCAATGATGGTTTAATAATTAGGGTTATCGGGCGCGAGCCTCTTCACCGCTCTCGTCATTTGTCCAGAGCTTTTGATAGGTATATTAGAAGACTAGTTGGATCCAGAGGAGTCGCTCTTGAAGAGAAGGTATTGGGAGGAAAACCTAGGATTACAGGATACAAACGTCTAGATGATAAACTCTACATTATTTTAGAGATAGATTCTACGAGATTATATGTTCCCGCGGTAAAGGAGAAGCTTCTTAGACAATGTATGAAATTACTACGTGAACAAGGGAATTAATTAAGAGTGAAGCCCTCGAATAAGCCGGCATGTATGATTAAATATGAATAAAATATTAATCAACCCTTTCTTCTCCCTGTTCTTCTAGCGGCTATATGTCCTACCTTCCTACCAGGCGGCGTCTCTCTGGCAACTGTTGACGGCTTACCTACGTGCTGGTGGCTACCACCACCGTGTGGGTGACTGACAGCGTTCATTGCTACTCCACGTACTTTAGGCCATTTGTGCGCCTTAGCCTTCCACTTGTAGTATGAATTGCCTGCCTTAAGCAATGGTTTCTCTGTTCTTCCACCACCCGCTATTACGCCTATTGTCGCTCTCGCAGTATTTGGTATTTCGATGATCTTACCGCTGGGTAGCTGTACGTGTGTTCTACTTCCGGCTCTACCGACAATGAGTGCATAGGCACCCGATGATCTAACGAATTTACCTCCATCACCAGGCCTCTTCTCTATATTACATACTTGTGTTCCTTCGGGAATACTGCCAATGGGCAGTATATTGCCGTTCGATATCGATGCCTGAGGACCTATCTCAATAATCTGTCCAACATACAGTCCTTCAACAGCAGGAGTTAGAAATTCAGTACCATTCTCTAATACTATTTTTGCGAGAGGAACCCATCTACCAGGATCATGTATTAGATCCATTACCTTTCCTTTCATGGTCTTATCAAGGACCAGTGGCGGATACTTAGCAGGGCCTTTCTTCAGGTGCTTAGGGCTTCTGAAAGTCGGTGTTCCGCGCCCCATACGCTGCGGAAGTATACGTTTACCCATACATACTCACCTCATATTAGGCCGAGCTGTGATGCAACCTCGCTTGCCTTATATTCAGGCGCAAGTCTAACATATGCCTTCTTTTCTCCTCTCGGCGTTATTAGTGTACGGACTTTCTGGACTTTCACACCAAATATTAGCTCTACGGCACGCTTTATATCGGGCTTGGTGGCAGTTCTATCAACAATGAATGTCAGCGTGTTCTCCTTGTCGATCAGAGTTAATGCTTTCTCGCTGTGTACAGGTCTGATTATTACTTTGTATAGTCGAGCCTCGTCATTAATCATAATACTTTCACCTCATACCTAGTTGCTAAGTCTTGAAGCGCTGATAAGCTATATACTGTCAGTCTTCCCGGCTCACCACCGGGTGCGAGGTGAAGTATTCCTAGGTTGTTAGGAGTTGCTATATCGACGCCCGGGAAGTTCCTGACGGCACGGGCAAGCGGGACATCGTAGCTCGTTAATACGAACAATATGCTTCTGGGCTCAACGTATCTCCTACCCCTCATCTTGCCTTTCCCAGCCCTTATCCTTATCCGTTCATAACTCCTCTCTATATCTTGCCATATACCTATGGTTTTCAAGAACACCTTAGCTTCTTTCGCAGTCTTAATGGTTTTCTCAATACTATCATCGATTATAACTGGTAGTTTCTCCCTCGCGAAAACATGTCCGCGCGCCCTAACGATTTCCGGTATAGACGTGGCCGCTATAGCTGAAGCTGTGGCAAGTGCTTTTTCCCTCTTATTTATCCTTTCATGGAGTTTCTCGTCTGGGCGAGGCGGGAAAGCTGCATGACCTCCTCTAGCAAATACAATGAATGCTGCACGTCCATTCGGAAGCCTTGGAACTCTCGCCATACCTCTTCCTACACCAAAACTTCTTGCAGTTGTCCTCCTGCCCGCCATCGGATCTCTTCCTTTTGGCTGAAGCATTGCTGTAAATGCTGATAAATACGCTCTTCTGATCAGATCTCTCCTAATAGGTAGGCTAAAGATCGCTGGAAGATCAATTGTTTTCACGGTTTTCCCATCAATATCTATGACTTCTCCAGTCTTGGGCTCCAGCTTATAGGGTATTAAGATCGACCAGGTCATGGTTACACACCCTGCTTGCTCTCATGGCTTACATACACTATTTCAGGCGCTGCTTCAGGCTTCCAGTCAGGAGGTCTTATCGGCTCGCGTAGTACGAGAAGCCTCTTTCTAACTCCGATAACGCTTCCATGCAACATGAGATACGGGCCATACACAATTCCGTATCCGAGGAACCCTCCTTTAGGCGTGATCTCCCATCCGTTCTTACCTATCCTTAATATCCTCTTATTGTACTCAGTCCTCCTATGGAACCCCATTTGTCCTGCTTGGGGTGTCTCGCTCATTGTGCCGAAGCCTGGGCTTCTAGAACCTATTTTCCTGCTTCCCTTTCTGTGCTTGTGCCATCTAGGTAGTTCTTTGACGCCAAATCTCTTCACAACACCCTGGAATCCTTTACCTTTAGTCACTCCTATTACATCGATAAACTGTCCTTCTCTAAATACGTCCCATATAGCCACATAGTTGCCGAGAATCTCAGAGGCGTATTCGAGCTGTTCTTCAACATTGCTTCCTCCACCGATTTTTATCTCGACTATTTCTGGCTTCTTCTTGCCTATTCCTGAGAGCACTGGTATGGTCGAGGCTATTACTCGGATCTCGTCTGGCTGGCTAGCCTTGATCTTAGAGATCTTCTCCTCATGATATTTTACTACGAATTTATAGCCGCCGTTCTCGGGCTTGACGAGGCCCGGATTAACCTTTCTGAGGCCATGTAGATATTTCCGTACGAGCTCATCGGGCGTTATATCAACAAACGGATTATCCTTGTAGATTTCATCTAAAAGCTTGGCTAGAGATTCCGAAGGATCCTTCCATACCTCGGCGATAGAGAGCAGGCCCGACATCGGGAAACGCTTGTATGCTCGAATCCCTAGGATAAGTATGGGCGGTGCGTCCAGAACGGTTACCGGTACAAATATCTCTTTACCCGTGGTATCCCTATTAGGCCTATCATCGATAACCAGTATGTGTGTCATGCCAGCTTTATATGCAGCGTATCCTAGTAGCTTGGGTTTTTCAAGCTCTACATCAGGCCAGCTTCTAACACGTGGCACTATCTTACTTGCTCGCTTACGTGGTCTTACTCCAAGGCTTCCATGTCTCGGCGCACTGTGTTTTCTATGGCCCATTGTCTTCACCTGCCATGCCGGAGTATCTTACAATACTTAGGGTATTATAAAACCTCACTTCCGGATTAATAAATTAATCAGCCCTAGGGTTATTATGAGTGCTTCTTCTGTTCTTATAGTTTTCACGTGCTGGCCGGGTATAGTATTCCATACATATTTTATCTTATCACTCAGATCCCAGTTCTCGTTTCTAGCGATCTCATATAGCCCACCATACGGAGAACCGAATAAGACTAATAATCTATTCTTTCCAGAAACAGCTGTCTTCACATCTGAGGGGGCTGGAACAGATCCATATCTACTTGTACCAACAATGCATGTATCTTCATCTAAGTTCTTATCAACTATATCCTTTAATCTATGCTCATATGATAATGAGGGACCCAAGTAGATCTTATGCTTGTTCCTATCAATACATCTACCAATCATTTTACGAGTATCGATTATCTTCACTATCCCTAGTCTATCACCGATCGTATCACAGACGCTATCTACAATTAATACCTCTTTCTTTAAACCACAATCAGCCAAAACCTTGCCGCCAGTCCTCCTTATTAGGCATATACGTATTTCATTTAGACGAGGCGTTGAAGATACGTCAAACACATTTAGTCTCAACGGAGGAAGGGCACCGACAAACCTTAGATCTTTGTCTATAGGCACAAGTTTTCTACGTAGATAGGGAGGAGTCAGAAGGTACTTGTGAATTTTCTTAATCAATGTAGTAACTCTTCTATGAAGAGATAAAGGGATAAAACCATCATGATAAACTATTATCTTCTCCACTCCGAAAATAGCCGTAGTTCTAATAATCTGATAAATTTTTAGAGTGCGGAGCAAAAGCCCGTTCTCTATAGAAATAACGCTTGACGGAAGAGCCACTTCCAGTGAAAACAATTAGTTCTACTTCCTCCTTTGCTTACCAGTCTTCTTTGATTTCGCTAGCTCTCTACTCATTCTTTCCGTTGTTTTTTCCTTTGTCATAAACAGACTTGTACGCTGCCTTCCACCCATAGCATATCCACCTCACTATACCAGTTATGATTCAATGG